>ERZ808046.57-NODE-57-length-152726-cov-9.315443_pt1 | contig 152726 bp, 142 predicted proteins | sample MGYA00380196_ERZ808046 | MGnify/ENA primary metagenome ERZ808046 (study PRJEB31490, sample SAMN06133421) | mouse gut metagenome | isolation source: Z6_2 | host: mice | place: China: Chengdu | collected 2015-05 ...
AGACGAAAAGTATTCCACAGACTGTGGCAAAGACAAAAGAGCCGGCAGATAAAGTGAAAAGAATAGCAGAGCAGTATGAGGTGGAAGTGTTAGAGTAATTGCGTCCTTCTGGGCGCAGTTTTAATGGGTGGAAATTCCATCTGGCAAAATATGGAGGACATGGAGACAGTTGAGAAAATACAATTGAGAAATTGAGAAATGCAATCGAAAAACTGCTTGCCAAATCCCGGATCTTATGCTAGAATAATACTCGTTGCAAAGCAAGCCGGCTTGTCGGAATGGCAGACGAGGTGGACTCAAAATCCATTGATGGCGACATCGTGCGGGTTCAAGTCCCGCAGCCGGCACTCCTTGGCAGGGGCACCCGAAGGCTTATTGGTAATAGGCTTTCGGGTTTTTTCATATCATATATTTTTAACAGGAGGCCATACTATGAATTGTCAGGAGGCAGAACGTCTGGTTACCCCCTATATCCATGGAGAGCTTGATGAAGATCAGCTGGAAGAATTTCTGGAACACATAGAGGGATGTGAAAATTGCCAGGAAGAACTGGAAATTTATTTTACCGTGGATCTGGGCATCCGGCAGCTTGATTCCGATGCGGATAATTACAACATCAAAGGCGAGATGGAAGAGTTATTAGATCAGTCCAGGCAGCATGTCCGCAGGACCAGAATGTTTCAGGCCGCCAGATATTCGGTAGATACGCTGATGATAATGGGACTTACAGTAATCATTATCATGCAGCTTCGAGTCCTGGGAGTATTTTTATAAATGAGGGATGATATGGGAAAATTGGTATTAATTGACGGGCACAGTATTTTAAACAGGGCCTTTTACGGAGTCCCGGAACTGACCAACTCAGAAGGCCTTCACACCAATGCAGTCTATGGCTTTCTCAATATAATGTTTAAAATTTTGGATGAGGAGCAGGCAGATCATTTGGCAGTGGCCTTTGATCTAAAAGATCCTACGTTTCGTCATAAAATGTTTGATGAATATAAAGGGACTCGAAAGCCTATGCCTGCAGAGCTTCATGAGCAAGTGCCCCTGATAAAAGAAGTGCTGAAAGCCATGGGGGTTCCTATCCTTACCATGTCCGGATTTGAGGCGGACGATATTTTGGGAACCGTGGCCAAAAGCCAGGCGAAGGAAGGGGTGGAGGTATCTGTAGTATCCGGGGACCGGGATCTGCTGCAGCTTGCCGATACTCATATTAAGATCCGGCTTCCCAGAACTACCAGAGGGAAAACGGAAATTAAGGACTATTATCCGGAAGATGTAAAACAGGAATACGGTGTAACGCCGGTAGAATTTATTGATGTAAAAGCCCTGATGGGGGATTCTTCCGACAATATTCCCGGGGTTCCTTCTATTGGGGAAAAGACTGCCACCGCCATTATTGCCTCTTATGGAAGCATTGAAAATGCCTATGCCCACTTAGAGGAAATAAAACCGCCCAGGGCAAAAAAGGCCCTGGAAGAGCATTATGACTTAGCCCGGCTCAGTAAAACCCTTGCTACCATCTGCACGGACTGCGGAATTTCTTTTTCTTACGAGGATGCAGAAATTGGCAACCTCTATACTCAGGAAGCTTACCAGTATATGAAGCGGCTGGAGTTTAAATCCATTTTGACCCGCTTTTCCGGGGTGTCCCAGGGACAGGATGAGAGCAATATCCGAAAGCAATTTCAGGTGGTAAAGGATTTTTCCCAGGCAGAAGAGATATTTTTAAAGGCTTGGAAGACAGAGGTTACAGCAGCTCAGCTTATCGCTGGTTCGGTCCATGAGCTTCTCGGATCCGGTGAGGATGTCTGCAGCCGCGTTGCCGGTCTTACTTTGTGTTTCGGGCCGGAAGATTCCTATTTTATTCCGGTGGAGGGTTTTGTAACCGGCCGGTATCTGGCGGATAAGCTGGAGGGCCTTTGCAGGAGAAAACAGGGAATGGTCTGGGTGCTGGATTTAAAGAGCCAGCTTCCGTTTTTAAACCTGTCCTGGGGGGACAGGGTAAGAGATGCCGCTGTAGCTGCTTACCTGTTAAATCCTTTAAAGGATACTTACGGATACGACGATCTGGCAAGGGATTACGGCGGTATCACCCTTCCTTCTCAAACTGATCTTTTGGGAAAGGCGGATCTTAGTAAAGCCCTGGGGGAAGAAAATGAAAAGGCCCTGGACATAGTATGCTTTTTGGGATATTCCCTGTGGAAGACAGCCCCTGTTCTTAATAAAAGACTAGAAGAAACGGGAATGAATGCCCTGTTTTCAGATATTGAAATGCCCCTTATTTACAGCTTATACCGCATGGAGGCGGCAGGGGTTAAGGTGGAGCGCCAGGAATTAAAAGATTACGGAAGCCGGTTGAAGATCCGCATCGACAAGCTGGAAAAGGAGATTTATCAGGCTACCGGCGAGACCTTTAATATCAATTCTCCCAAGCAGCTGGGGGAAGTGCTCTTTGAAAAAATGGGGTTAAAAGGCGGGAAAAAGACCAAAACCGGCTATTCCACGGCAGCGGACGTATTAGAAAAATTGGCGCCGGATGTACCGGCAGTCCGGATGATTCTGGATTACCGTCAGCTTACCAAGCTCTATTCCACTTATGCGGAAGGGCTGGCTGCTTTTATCGGAACGGATCAGCGGATCCACGGCAAATTCAACCAGACCATTACGGCTACCGGGCGAATCAGCAGCACAGAACCCAACCTGCAGAATATCCCGGTGCGGATGGAATTGGGAAGGGAGATCCGCAGGGTATTTGTTCCGGAACAAGGGTATACCTTTGTGGACGCTGACTATTCCCAGATTGAGCTTCGGATCCTGGCTCACATGTCCGGGGATCAGCGGCTTATTGAGGCATACCGGTCAGCCCAGGATATTCATGCCATCACTGCTTCCCAGGTGTTCCACATTCCCCTGGAGGAAGTAACGCCTCTTATGAGGCGAAATGCCAAAGCGGTAAATTTCGGCATTGTTTACGGCATCAGTGCTTTCGGCTTAAGCGAGGATTTGAGTATTTCCAGGAAAGAGGCTTTGGAATATATTAACACCTACTTTGAGACCTATCCCGGGGTAAAGGAATTCCTGGATAAGCAGGTGGCAGACGGTAAGGAACACGGCTTTGTCACCACTATGTTTGGCAGACGCCGGCCGATTCCGGAACTGAAATCCGCTAATTTTATGCAGCGTTCCTTTGGGGAGCGGGTGGCCATGAATTCCCCCATCCAGGGAACCGCGGCGGATATTATGAAAATTGCCATGATCCGGGTAGATCAGGAGATGAACCGTTTGGGATTAAAATCTCGAATCGTGCTCCAGGTTCACGATGAGCTGCTAATCGAAACTCTGGAATCCGAGGTGGAACAGGTAAAAGAGATTTTGGAGAATCAGATGAAGCATGCGGCAGACTTGTCTGTGGCCCTGGAAGTAGATGCCAAAGAAGGGGCTAACTGGTTTGACGCCCATTAGGGATTTGGAAAGGAAATGAAGCTATGCTGGACAGAAGCCAGTTTATGCCGATTGTATATCTGAAAAAGGCGAAATTTACGGGAAGCTATCAAGGGATGCGCTACCGGATGGAAAAGGCATCCCGCCCGTTAGAAAACGGCGGGGAAGGGGAAGAAGAAACCCTGCTTATGGTTTCCGCCTGGCCTGAACCATTCAGCTTTGATGCCACGCCAAAGGAGCAGATCCTTCAGAAACCATTTCCTTTCGATGAAGAAGGAATCCAGTCAGGCATCGGGTGGCTGAATCAGATCTATGACACAGTAAAGAAAGTATATGAATAGTTGGAGCTTTATGAAAAGCTTCGGATAGATGACGGGGGAGAGCAGATGCTGCAGACAATTGAAGCTGTTAACAAAGCAGTCAATACGTTTATTTGGGGAGTTCCCGCCATGATTTGTATCATCGGCGTCGGCTTATATCTAAGCCTGCGCCTTCGTTTTATTCAAATCCGCAAATTCTCTTATGCAATGAAAACCACTATCGGAAGAGTATTCCGCAAACGGGAAGCTTCTGACGGGGCCATGACGCCTTTTCAGGCAGTCTGCACGGCTCTGGCCGCCACTGTAGGTACGGGAAACATTGCCGGAGTAGCAGGGGCCATTGCCATTGGAGGGCCCGGAGCAGTTTTCTGGATGTGGGTTTCTGCCTTGCTTGGCATGTGCACCAAATTTTCGGAGGTAACCCTGGCAGTTCATTTTCGGGAAACCAATGAAAACGGGGATTTGGTAGGCGGCCCTATGTATTACATAAAAAACGGCCTGGGAAAAGAATGGCGCTGGCTTGCAGCCGTATTTTCGGTTTTTGGGGTATTTACCGTATTCGGCACAGGAAATGCAACCCAGGTGAATACCATTACAGCGGCAGTAAACTCGGCTCTGCTTAACTATAACCTGGTAACAGAGGATTCTCTGAAAATAGGAAATCTGGTTATGGGGATCGGCCTTGCCTTTCTGGTAGGATTAGTACTTTTAGGCGGAATTAAGAGAATCGGGAGAGTAACCGAGCGGCTGGTGCCTTTTATGGCCCTGCTCTATATTCTTCTGGCTTTGGGAGTCGTGATTTTCAACCTACAGCGTGTGCCAAAAGTCTTTTACGCTATCGTTTACGGGGCCTTTCATCCGAAAGCCATCACAGGCGGTATAGTGGGAAGCCTTTTTATGAGTATGAAAAACGGCGTGTCCCGGGGAATCTTTTCCAATGAGGCAGGCCTTGGCACCGGATCCATCGCCCATGCCTGTGCGGATACCAGAAAACCGGTGAAGCAGGGGCTGTTTGGAATTTTTGAGGTATTTACCGATACCATTGTTATCTGCACCCTGACAGCCCTGGTGATTCTCTGCAGTGGAGTGCCGGTAAACTATGGAAGCGCGGCAGGAGCAGAGCTTACAATTCAGGGATTTACCTCTACCTACGGGAGCTGGGTTTCCATCTTTACGGCGGTGGCTATGTGCTGTTTTGCTTTTTCTACTATTATCGGATGGGGACTTTATGGGGCCAGATGTATTGAATATTTGTTCTCTCCAAAGGTAATCCGCCCATTTATGGTTCTGTATTCCCTGATTGCCATCCTGGGAGCCACTATAGATCTGGGACTTTTGTGGAGTATTGCAGACACCTTTAACGGCCTGATGTCCATCCCCAACCTGATTGCCCTTTTCCTTCTGTCAGGCACGGTTGTAAAGCTGGTAAAGGAGCATTTTGAGACAGAGAGTTAAGGAGAAACGGAAATGGAAGAGAACAATAGAAGAACCTGGCTTTCCACAGAAGCTGTCTGGCCTCTGCTGGAAAAGCATCAAAATACGGTTTTTCACACGGCAAAAGGTCTGGAATTTACCTATATGATAAAAGGCGGAGAGATGTTTGTAGACAGGCGATCCAAATCCATAACCAAAGCTACTGTGGAAAAGGCATATGAAAAGATAAAAGAGGACAATGGACAGACCATTCATGGCCCCAAAAAACTGGGTGTATTTGGGGCCCCCTATATCTGGGCAGTGTTTGCCGGTCTGAAGCTTGTGGAAACAGGAAAAGGAGCTTAAAGCTCCTTTTCCAGATCCTTACTGCAGGGATATCCATGGCTGGACCGGGCTGCCCTTACTGCCCGGTTTACAGCGGTTCCAAGAACATAAGAAGCCAGTGTTCCTGCCACATTAACATCTGCCGGTTCAGAGCCTGTGGAGACAGCATAGATGGAATCGCCGTCGGCGGTGGTATGAACCGGGCGGATAGTGCGTGCCAGGCCGTTATGAGCCATGGAAGCGATTTTGTTTACCTGGGCTTTTGTAAAAGAGCCGTTGGTGACCACCGCGCCGATGGTGGTGTTTCCGGTAAACAGATCCGGCATGGCTGCAACATCTTTTAAAAGCTCTTCTTCCGTTGAGAGAAGGCCGTCCTTCGTTTCATTTAACAGGCCTGCAATCTGCCTGCCGGTATCAATATCAAACACATCTCCCAGGGCGTTAACCGCTACAATCGCGCCTACCTTTAAGTTTCCCGCCTGGACGGCAAAACATCCCAAACCACTTTTCATAGCATACTGAGGCCCGCGGTATTTCCCGACTGTACAGCCGCACCCAACGCCCTGGTTTCCTTCCGGAACCGGCAGGGCAGCTTTTTTGCGCCTGTCTCCATCCTCACAGGCCTTATAAGCCATAGAAAAGTCCGGACGCACATCCGGACGGCCGATAACCAGATCAAAAACACAAGACTGGCAGACCAGGGGAACTTTGGTAATCCCTGTGTCAAATCCAATATTCCGCTCTTCCAGATATCTCATTACGCCTCCGGCGGCATCCAGGCCAAATGCGGACCCTCCTGACAAAAGAAGGGCGTGAATTCCTTCTGATGCGGCCAGTGGATCTAACAGGGGAGTTTCCCTGGAGGCAGGGCCGCCGCCCCGCACTGCCACGCCGGCGGGAGAGCAGGTATCAAACAGCAGAACCGTGCAGCCGGTAGCCGCCTCATAATCCTGGGCGTGGCCCACCGTAAAGCCGCCTACTTGTAAAAAAGAAATGGGGGTTAAATTTTTCATCGGATAAACGCCTCCTTTTAGTTATACCGGTAAGCGAAAAGAGCCCGGCCTGCCGCCTGAGTTAAAATGGCTGCAATAAGGGCTTCCGGAATACCATTTAAACCAACAACACCCATGATTACGCCCAAAAGAAGAGACGGATCCGTGCCGCCTGCCCGGGCATACTGTTCTCCAAAAAGCAGATAAATCAGTCCCATAACTCCAACAGTGTTTACCATGGAGCCGATAAAGCCGGAGATCAGGAGCGGAAGAGACAGTCCCTTCATCCGCTTTTTGAAAAAGAGGAAAGCACAGCCGGAAATCACACCGATTAGGATCCTTGGAAGGATTGCCACTATCAGGCTCTGAAAACTGCCGTGAAACTCCGGGCTTAAGCTGTAAAAGGGGGTAAATACAAAGGATGTAATATTAGGCTGAATCGTGGCCTTTATCACGCTTGTAATGCCAAAGATCCCTCCCAGCACCCCGCCTGGTATGGGGCCTAACAGGCATGCGCCGATAATAACCGGAATATGCATGGTAGTGGCATTCATAAAGGGCAGAGGAATATAGCCCAGAGGCGTAAAAGCCATCACCAGCATAATTGCAGTGAGAAATGCCATCTGCGCCATGAGAAGCACAGATCTGTCCTTAGGTACTTGGTTGATTTTTTGTGTATTCAATTTTTTACCTCCTGCTGGTATCCCCTTAGGCGGGGTACACCGCTTGATTTTGAAGGTATTGTACGGCAATCTTTTCTCAATTGCAAGAGAAATTTGGGCATCAGTAAAAAATAATATTGATTTCTATAATAATATCTAGTATATTATGTTGTAGATTAGCCGAAAGGAGAATCACATATGATTAAAGTAGCCGTAGACGCTATGGGCGGAGATTATGCGCCGTCCCAGATGGTTGCCGGCGCCATAGCTGCCGTAAATTTAAGAAAAGACATTCAGGTTATACTGGTTGGCCGTAAGGAAGATGTGGAGAAGGAGCTTTCAGGAAAAGATTATCCCCGGGATCAGATCCGGATTGCCCACGCATCGGAGGTAATTGCCACTGAGGAGCCCCCGGTCAATGCCATCCGCAAAAAGAAGGATTCTTCCATTGTCGTTGGTATGAACCTGGTGAAAAAAGGCGAGGCAGATGCTTTGGTGTCCGCAGGAAGCTCTGGGGCAGTTCTGGTAGGCGGTCAGGTGATTGTGGGAAGAATCAAGGGCGTGGAACGGCCGCCCCTTGCGCCTCTGATTCCTACGGAAAAGGGTGTGGCTCTGCTAATTGACTGTGGAGCTAATGTAGATGCAAGGCCGTCCCACCTGGTTCAGTTTGCACGTATGGGTTCCATTTATATGGAGCATGTGATGGGTGTAAAAAATCCCAGAGTGGCCATTGTCAATATCGGGGTGGAGGAAGAGAAGGGCAACGCTTTGGTAAAAGAAACCTTCCCTCTTTTAAAAGCTTGCACGGACATTAATTTTACCGGCAGTATTGAAGCCAGGGAAATCCCTCATGGAGGCGCAGATGTGATTGTCTGTGAGGCTTTTGTAGGAAATGTTATCCTGAAACTTTACGAGGGAGTGGGAGCTGCTCTCATCAGTAAGGTCAAGGCTGGCATGATGACCAGCTTAAGGAGTAAGATTGGAGCTCTCCTTGTGAAACCGGCTTTAAAGGAAACTTTAAAGTCCTTTGATGCCAGCCAGTACGGAGGCGCGCCACTTTTGGGCTTAAAGGGGCTGGTGGTAAAGACTCATGGCAATTCCAAAGCTAATGAGGTCTGCAATTCTATTATTCAATGTGTTACCTTTAAGGAACAGGGTATCAATGAAAAAATCAAAGAAAGTCTCGCTACAGAGACTGAGGAGTAAAATTTAGGAGGATGTAAGATGGAATTCGAAAAACTGCAGAATATTATTGCGGAGGTATTAAACATTGAACCGGAGGAAGTAACCATGACCTCCACTTTTGTGGATGACTTAGGAGCAGATTCTCTGGACATTTTCCAGATTATTATGGGCATTGAAGAAGAATTTGATATTAAGATTCCGGATGATGCCGCTGAAAATATTGTTTCTGTAGGAGATGCTGTAGAGCAGATTAAGAACGCATTAAATTAAGCCTTCATGCGCCCGGCGACGGACATACCACCACAATAAAAGTCAGGCGGGCGCGTTTGGCATCCCTGAACTTATGCCGCCTAACCGGCGGCGGGACTTTTAAAGTAAACAGAAATTAAAAAGAGGCTGTCCCGGGGTGGCACGGCCTCTTTTTGAGTGTATGACGGAGGATCTGATGAAAAGAACACAAGAAGGCTTGGAAAAAGCCATTGGATACCAGTTTTGCAACCGCAAGCTCCTGATCCAGGCTCTGACCCACAGCTCTTATGCCAATGAGCACCGGATGGATAAAATGGCCTGTAACGAGAGACTGGAATTTTTAGGAGACGCAGTGTTAGAACTTTTATCCAGCGAATTTTTATTTCACCATTTTCCCAAAATGCCGGAAGGAGATCTGACAAAAACCCGGGCAAGAATGGTCTGTGAGCCAGCTCTGGCCTACTGCGCCAGAGAAATTTCTCTGGGGGATTATCTTCTTTTGGGAAAGGGGGAGGATGCCACAGGAGGAAGGATGCGGGAATCCGTGGTTTCTGATGCCCTGGAAGCGGTTATCGGCGCGATTTACCTGGATGGTGGTCTTGCTAATGCAAAAGAGTTTGTTCATCGCTTTGTGATGAACGACATGGAGCACAAACAGCTCTTTTATGATAGCAAGACTATCCTGCAGGAAAAAATCCAGAGCATGGGGGAAGAAGTCCTTTCCTATGAAATTTTAAAAGAGGAAGGCCCGGATCACAATAAGCTGTTTGAGGTAAGGGCTATGATGGGAAACCAGGAGATTGGCCGGGGGGAAGGAAGATCGAAAAAGTCGGCGGAACAGGAAGCGGCGTACCGGGCGATTCTGGCTCTCCGGGAAGGCAGGGAAACTTCTGGCCAGGCAGGTGACGTATGTATTTAAAAAGTATTGAAATTCAGGGCTTTAAGTCCTTTGCCAACAAGATTGTTTTTGAGTTTCACAACGGAATTACCGGCATCGTAGGCCCCAACGGATCCGGAAAGAGCAATGTGGCAGATGCAGTCCGCTGGGTTTTGGGAGAACAGAGAGTAAAACAGCTTCGGGGGGCATCCATGCAGGACGTTATCTTTGCCGGAACAGAGATGCGTAAGCCCCAGGGCTTTGCCTACGTGGCAATTACCCTGGACAATGGAGATCATCAGCTTGCCATTGATTACGATCAGGTTACCGTGTCCAGAAGGCTTTACCGATCCGGTGAGAGCGAATACCGGATCAACGGCAGTCCGTGCCGCTTAAAGGACATTAATGAGCTGTTTTACGATACAGGTATTGGAAAAGAGGGGTATTCCATTATCGGACAGGGCCAGATCGATAAGATTCTTAGCGGGAAACCAGAAGAACGCCGGGAGCTTTTTGACGAAGCGGCCGGTATTGTAAAATTTAAACGTCGCAAAGCCATTGCCCAGAAAAAGTTGGAGGATGAACGGCAGAATCTGGTCCGGGTCAGCGATATTTTAGCAGAGCTGGAAAAGCAGGTTGGGCCCTTAGAAAAGCAAGCCCAGGCCGCCAGAGAGTATCTGCGGCTAAAGGAATCCTTAAAGCATTTGGACGTAAATCTCTTCCTCTCGGAAACCGGCGTCTTAAAGGAACAGATGGACGAGGCAAAGAAAAATGAAGAAATTGTCTCCCAGGATCTGGGACGGGTAAAAAAGGAAACTGAGGCTATCCGTAAAGAATACGATGCTCTGGAGGAAGCCCTTGCCCTGCTGGAAGAGAAAATCAGCGCAGGCCGCAGCGAGGAATCTCAAAAAACAGTTGAAAAAGGCAGTCTGGAAGGCCAAATTAACGTCTTAAAGGAACAAATCAATACAGAGCGGATGAATGAAGAGCATATTCGCCACCGCATGGAGTCTATTGAGGCGGAAATTTCCCAGAAGCAAGGTCAGATCCAGAACTATGAGAAGGAAAAAGAGGAATCCTCTTCTTATATTTCAGAGGTGATTAACCGGCAGAAAGAAGCGGAAGTTTCACTGATGGAGCAGGACACTGCCATTTTAGATATACAGGAGCAGATTGAGGCTCTTAAGCAGGCGGTTATCGATACTTTGAATGAAAAGGCCAGTGTAAATGCCAGAGATCAACGCTATGAGGCTATGCTTGAGCAGATCAATATGCGCCGGGCTGAGGTCAGTCAGAAACTCTTAAAGACAAAAAGTGATGAGTCTGTCCAGGAGCAGCAGATTGCCGCAGAGAAAAAACGGTTGGAAGAGATAGACGAAGCCATCCGCCGCTTGCTGTTACGGGAAACGGAGACAGAAGAAAAGGCAGCCGGGGCAGCCAGTGAAGTAAAAAGGCTTAACAAGGCTTTAAACGACTGCCAGCAGGCTTACCACAGAAACAATACCAAACTGGAGTCCCTTCGGAATCTGGCGGAACGCTATGAGGGCTATGGTCAGAGTATTCGGCGGGTTATGGAAGCCAGGGACCGAATTCACGGCGTCCGGGGAGTTGTGGCAGATCTGATTACGGTAGACAAAAAATATGAGGCCGCCATAGAGACAGCTCTTGGAAGCAGTATTCAAAATATTGTTACGGACTCAGAAGAAACGGCCAAACGCCTGATTGAATATCTGAAAAAAAATAAATTCGGACGGGCCACCTTTCTGCCCCTTACAAGTATCGGCAACCGCACATCCTTTACCCAGGAAAAGGCTTTAAAAGAGCCGGGAGTGCTGGGCCTTGCCAATGAACTGGTACATGCAGATAAAGAATACGAAGGGCTGTTAAAATACCTGCTAGGCCGGGTGGTAGTGGCAGATTCCATAGACAATGCCATTGCCCTGGCAAGGAAATACCAGTATTCCCTGCGGATTGTAACTTTGGAAGGAGAGCTTTTAAACGCCGGTGGTTCTATGACCGGCGGCGCTTTTAAAAATGCCAGCAATCTTTTGGGAAGAAAGAGGGAAATAGAAGAGCTGGAAGAAGCCTGCAAAAAAGCGCTGCTCCAGGTAGACAGAACCAATGAAAACCTGGTGCTTCAGGAGGGACTTTTAGCCGGTTTTAATGAAGAAATGGAAAACCAGCGTCAGGAAAAGCAGGCGCTGTATCTGGAACAGAATACGGTGCGCCTTGGCATCAGCCAGTTGGAAGAGAAGAAAACGGAAATTGCCGAGTCTGCATCTGATATGATGACAGAACACCGTCAGCTTGAAGAGCAGAGCCAGGAGATTGTGGAAAACCGGCTTCAGCTAAAAGCTCAAACCGATGTCCTAAAAGACAGGGGACAGAAGAACCAGGAGGAGATAGAAAGCCTGACCGCTATCCTGGAAGACAGTAAAAAAGAGCGGGAGGTTCTTGCAAAGGAATTGTCTGCAGTTCAGCTGGAAACAGCAGGACTTAAGCAGAAGGAGGATTTCCTGAAGGAAAATATCCGCCGGGTATATGAAGAGATTCGAAAGGGGAAAGAAGAGCTGGAAGGCCTTGCAAAAGGCAGCCAGGGAAGCGGCCTTGCCATCCGGGCCAGGGAAGAAGAAATTGCCGGGATCGAGGCCAGGATAGAGGAAAACAAGGTCAGGATGGAAACCCTTCAGGATGAGATCCTCACTCTTACCCGGGAAAAAGAAGAAACAGCCAAGCGTCAGAAAGGATTTTTTGAAAAGAGGGAAACTCTGTCAGAGCAGGTTTCCAGCCTGGACAAAGATTTGTTCCGCATCCAGAGCCACAAAGAAAAGCTGGATGAACGGATGGAATCTCATGTGGCTTATATGTGGAATGAATACGAGCTGACTTATACCACAGCAGAATCCCTGCGGGATCCGGAACTTACTTCTGTGCCGGAAATGAAGAAACAGATTGAAACCATAAAAGCTGACATAAAAGGACTGGGAAACGTCAATGTCAATGCCATTGAGGATTATAAAGAGATCTCCGAAAGATATGAATTTTTAAATACCCAGCACGGAGATCTGATCAAAGCGGAGGAAACTCTGCTTCAGATTATTGAAGAGCTGGATACTGGTATGAGGAGGCAATTTGAAGAGCGCTTTGCCCAGATCCGCCGGGAATTTGACAAAGTATTTAAGGAATTGTTTGGCGGAGGCCAGGGAACCTTAGAGCTTATGGAAGAGGAAGACATTTTAGAGGCAGGGATCCAGATTATCTCCCAGCCGCCGGGAAAGAAGCTTCAAAATATGATGCAGCTTTCCGGTGGAGAGAAAGCCCTTACAGCCATCGCTCTTTTGTTTGCAATCCAGAATTTAAAGCCGTCTCCCTTCTGCCTTTTGGACGAGATTGAGGCGGCTCTGGATGACTCTAACGTGGACCGGTTTGCCGGATATCTCCACAAGCTTACGGCCAATACTCAGTTTATCGTCATTACCCACCGCCGCGGCACCATGGTTTCTGCCGACAGGCTTTACGGAATCACTATGCAGGAAAAAGGGGTTTCCACCCTGGTTTCTGTCAACTTAATCGAAGCAGATTTAGATAAATAGAGGAGGAACGAGATGGCAGGCGCCGCATGGCGGCGCGTGCCGGTACAGCTAATAGGAGGAACGAGATGGGAAAAGGATTTTTTGGCCGTCTGGTAGAAGGCCTTACCAAAACCAGAGATAATATTGTGTCCGGTATCGACTCAATTTTCAGCGGGTTTTCCGCCATTGACGATGATTTCTATGAGGAAATCGAGGAAACTCTCATTATGGGAGACTTGGGGATCCAGACTACCATGGCCATTGTGGAGGATCTGCGCCGGAAGGTGAAGGAGCAGCACATTAAAGAACCGGCCCAGTGTAAGGCCCTTTTAATTGACAGCATTAAAGAACAGATGGATTTAGGCGAAAATGCCTATGAGTTTGAGAACCGGAAGTCAGTGGTTTTAATTATCGGCGTAAATGGAGTGGGAAAGACCACTTCCGTAGGAAAACTGGCAGGCCAGCTAAAGGACTCCGGAAAAAAGGTGATTTTAGCAGCTGCGGACACCTTCCGGGCAGCTGCCATTGAGCAGCTTACCGAATGGGCGAACCGGGCAGGAGTGGAAATTATTGCCCAAAAAGAAGGATCCGATCCGGCGGCAGTAATTTATGACGCAGTGGCGGCGGCCAAATCCCGCCATGCAGACGTGCTGATCTGCGATACGGCAGGGCGGCTTCATAACAAAAAGAACCTGATGGAAGAGCTTAAGAAAATCAACCGGATTATTGACAAGGAATACCCGGATGCCTACCGTGAGACCCTGGTGGTATTAGATGGTACAACGGGTCAAAACGCCATGTCTCAGGCCCGCCAGTTTATGGAGGTGGCCCAGATTACCGGTATTATCCTTACAAAGCTTGACGGAACCGCCAAAGGCGGAATTGCGGTGGCTATCCAGTCTGAACTGGGACTTCCGGTAAAATATGTGGGGATAGGCGAACACATTGACGATCTTCAGAAATTCAATGCAGGGGACTTTGTAAATGCCCTGTTTCATGTTTCGGAAAATCAGCAGGCATAACAGAGAAGAAAAGACAGGCCATATAGAGACAGAAAAAGAAGGGAAGAACATACCATGGAAAAATTGACATTAGAAGCATTTGAAGAAGCATCTGAGCTGGTAAGCAGGGTCACTCAGGAAACCAAGCTGGTATACAGTGAGTATTTCTCCGCCCAGACGGGCAACAAGGTATACTTAAAGCCGGAGAATATGCAGTATACCGGCGCCTACAAGGTGAGAGGAGCCTTTTACAAGATCAGCACACTGACTGAGGATGAGAAGGCCAGAGGACTGGTTACGGCTTCCGCAGGAAATCACGCCCAGGGCGTTGCCTATGCCGCCAAGCTGGCAGGTATTAAAGCAACCATTGTAATGCCTACCACCACGCCCCTTATCAAGATTAACCACACAAAGAGCTACGGCGCAGAGGTGGTTTTAGAAGGAAATGTGTTTGATGAATCCTGTGATTACGCTTATAAGCTGGCGGAAAAAACAGGCAGCACCTTTGTCCATCCTTTTAATGATTTGGAAGTGGCCACAGGCCAGGGAACCATTGCCATGGAGATTATCAAGGAACTGCCCACAGTGGATTATATTCTGGCCCCTATCGGCGGCGGCGGACTCTGCACCGGAGTCAGCGTTCTGGCGAAAATGCTGAATCCCAAAATTAAGGTAATTGGTGTGGAGCCTGCCGGAGCCGCCTGCATGAAAGCCTCCTTAGAGGCAGGACAGATTGTAAATCTGCCCTCTGTGGACACCATTGCAGACGGTACTGCCGTAAAAATGCCCGGGGATTTGCTGTTTCCCTATATTCAGGAGAACGTGGATGAGATTATTACCATTGAAGACAGCGAGCTGATTGTAGCCTTTTTGGATATGGTAGAAAATCATAAGATGATTGTGGAGAATTCCGGCCTTCTGACTGTGGCAGCCTTAAAGCATTTAAATGTGGAAAAGAAAAAGGTGGTTTCTATCTTAAGCGGCGGCAATATGGACGTGATTACCATGGCGTCCATTGTCCAGCACGGCCTGATTTTAAGAGACCGGGTATTTACCGCCTCTGTTCTCCTTCCGGACAAGCCGGGAGAGCTTGCCAAGGTATCCAACCTGCTGGCGGCAGAGCAGGCCAATGTTATCAAGCTGGAGCACAACCAGTTTGTAAGCATCAACCGAAACGCCGCCGTGGAGCTTCGGATTACTATGGAAGCTTTTGGAACCGAGCATAAGCAGAATATTATCCAGGCTCTCAACGAAGGGGGATACCGGCCTAAACTGGTGAAGGGGAAGGGAACTTATAACGAGTAGTCTCACTTTCCGGATGAAAGCATGCCCCATGGGAATCAGCTTAACTTCCTGCCGCAGTGGGGACAGGAGGAAACCTGTCTGCCGCCTTCTTTCCATGGCAGGCGTTTCTTACAATCGGGACAGCGAAAGAACAGAGCGGTAAAACCGTAAGCCATGGCAATAAGCGCCATTCCCATAGCGCCCAGGCCCATGACGGTGATAAGCCGTGTGCATAAAATAGCGATAAACAGAATAATCACACCTGCAAACAGCAGCAGGTTATGGATAAAAGAGCAAACTTTTCTGGGTAAGCACATAACAGAAACCTCCATGTAAGAAATAATAAAAATCACATGGACAATCATAACATATTTTTATCAGAAACGCCATAGAAGAACAAATGATACAGGAGGAAATACCTTGTGGGCATACAGGGATGCCCAGAAAGCAGGGGAAAAGGATGAGAAGATGATACTTGCAAGCGACTATGACGGAACTTTTCATGTAGACGAGGAACAAACATTAAAAAATTTGGAGGCGGTGAAAAGGTGGCGGGCCTTAGGCCATGAGTTCGGCCTGGTTACCGGGCGATCCTATGAAATGGCTATGATGGCGGTGAAAGAGTACCAGCTGCCTCTGGACTTTCTGATCTGCAACAACGGCGCGGCCATTTACAGATTAGACGGAACCTTGCTGGATCATACTCCCATGAACCGGGACAGGCTAAAAGATTTCTGGGCGCTTCCTTCCGTAAAGTTGGCTCCAAGAGTCTTTGCATTATCCGCCCAGGGCACCTTCATAGCCCGTATGGATCAGGAAATTACTTTTTTTGCCAGACAGCTGGATGTTCCTTTCATTTCTATGGACAAAGTAGGAGAGTTAAATCCCATCTGGCAGTTTAGTTTGGGCTTTTCTAAGGACGAGGACGCAAAAATATGCTGCCAGGAGATCAACCGCCTTTTGGGAGAGGACTTTTCCGCTTACTTTAATCAGTGGAATGTGGATGTAGTGGCGGGAGGAATGAGTAAAAGCGTGGGAATTCACAAGTATATAAAAATTGCCGGAAAACAAGGCCAGCGGCCGCTGGTGGTTGGAGACGGCGGAAATGATGTGGATATGATACAAGAGTTTGGCGGCTTTACCATTAAAGGCGGCTGCGCCCAGGCAAAAGAGGTTGCCCGGAGAATTTTTGACAGCGTAGAGGATCTGATTGAAAATGCTTTACAAGAGGAATCCCAGGTAGTATAATACAGTCTGTAAAATAAAATATTAAAAGTCTTTGTGGCAGGGTGTAAGTCCCTACCGATGGTGATAGTCCATGACCCGTTTGATAAACGGCTGAGCCGGTGGAATTCCGGCGCCGACGGTATAGTCCGGATGAGAAAAGACGTTTTCTAAAAAGGATGCCTGGGCTTATTTTATAATCCCGGGCATCCTTTTTTAGAAGCGCCTTACCCGAAGCGGAAAGGTGTGAACAACATGAAAAACGGAACAAATGTGAAGAAACTGGTGATTATAGGGTTAATGGGGGCTCTGTCGGGGGTCCTGATGCTGTTTAAATTCCCCATTCCCTTTATGCCCCCCTTTATGGAATTTGATTTTTCCGGTCTGGTAGAAATTATAGGCGGCTTTGTATTGGGGCCGGGAGCGGCGGTCATGATTATCCTGGTAAAGCTTTTAGTGAAGCTGGCCCTTATGGGAACTAACACCATGTTCACCGGGGAAGTCAGCAACTTTTTGGTAAGCTGTGCCTATGTCCTTCCGGCGGCCTGGATTTACCGTCATCACAAATCGAAAAAAGCGGGAGAAGCGGGAATGGCAATCGGAAGCATTACCTGTGCTCTGGTGGCAGTGGCAACCAACCTGCTTATCATCTTCCCTTTCTATGTAAACCTGATGGGAATGACTATGGAGCAGATCATTTCCATGTGCGGGGCAGTAAATCCTCTGATGAAAAATACCCTTACCCTGGCTCTGTTTGGGATTGTTCCCTTTAATTTAATCAAGTGCGGAGTCAACTCCCTGGTTACAGTGCTGGTGTACAAACGGATCAGCAAGGCAATTAAAGGGTTTATGAATTAAGGCAGCGTTGGAAAATAGGTTTTTCAGGGAAAAAATCAAAAAGCTGGATCAGCCAGTGTTGGCATATGTCCGGCTTTTGAATTTTCTCTTAATTGATAATTTGTTTAAATTGAATCTTGGATTTGGCTCCTGTCATATACTTGGTAAACAAGTCTTTGCCAAGAATCTTTAAAATATTATGTTCTAATTGAGTTTTGGAGTCCTTATTTAAATAATAGATATTTATGGTAATACGATCCATATCTAAAAAGGGCTTCAAGATATTCCGATCCGTCGGATCCAGCGAATGGCCGTATATACTGACAGTGCAATCTGTCAAAATGTCTGTCTCCCCACCTTCTGCGCCGTCAAAATCCCAGGACTCATATTTTTTTATCCAGTTTAAATAGTCATTACTGGTTGCGTATTGGTAGCACTGAAAAAATTTAAAGAAATCCACATACTTCTCATGTTTTGATTCGTCATAGAAATCGCTGCCAATGCCCATAACAATTCCGGTATTGGTTTGTTCATCAATTTTTCCATGTACATAACAGATATTTTCCGGAATAAGCTGTTGATTTTTGTTGTACAGTTTTACAAAGGTTGTCGTATAGTTAAATGATAATAAATAGTCAATTTTCATATCCTGAAACATCTTTATACTGTTGATTCTATCTAATTTATATTGAGTAATCCACAATATGTATTCTTTGAATAAATCGATGAAGTCCTGAATCTGCCTGTGAATGTCTTGTTCCAAATCTAAAAGTTCCGAATTAGACCAATATCGTTTCAATGTTCCAATTCCCATAAGAATACGATAGATAAAAGGGGAACTCTCATGTATTTTATCGGAATCTAATAATAGTTTTGATACTACGGATTTATTTTCTCTGTATGTATATCTTTTAAAAAGGGAAGGCATATCGCAGACACTGTCTACAATTTCCATAAGCTCATTTTCAAAATCAATCCAATCATTATTGTTGCAGAGCTTTGAGCACATATATTCGAAAATTTTTGACTGTCTGACCCGGTTAAACAGCTTTGTTGAGGCTTCATTTCTTAATACATATTGATAAAACTCGGGATCATTTTGAACATTGGTAATAAAATCACTATACCGGGTCGGTAGGCCATGGGCGATGTCAAACCCATTTCCAATAATTAAAATATGCATGTTATCCTCCAACAGTTCAGACTTTTTCTATAGTTTACAACACAAATAAAGGGATTACAATCTTTTAGAAGAGGCTTTTCTATATTCGCTGGGAGTAATCCCCTGATTTAATTTAAATCTTCTGGTAAAGCTGGAAACATTGTAATAGCCTACCTGCTCGCTAATATCTTTGAGAGGAAGATCGGTAGAGCTTAAAAGCTCCTTTGCTTTCTGAATCCTCAGATAAATGGTGTAATCCATTACATTTTGGCCGGTACTGTCTTTAAAAAATTTGCTGAAGGCAGGCAGCGTCATATTAAACTGCTGAGCCGCCTCATAAGCGGAAAAGTCGCATCTCTGGCAATTGGCGTTTAAATAGGAAATCACATCGTCAATAGCAGCCTTTTTTGAACTCCTGGCAGTAAGATCGTGTAATTGCTCACTCCATTGGCGCAGCATTTGGATAATTTCCTGTGCAGTTTCCATGCCCGAAAGACGGATAGGAGAGATGGAAGACGAATCCTTTTGTGCCTGGCAGTGCTCATTTACCATATGGATGAGATCAAAGCATATGTTTCTGGCCAAATAAAGAGGCATTTGATTTTTCTCCATAAAGCAAATAATATTTTGAATGGAGCTGTGAATCCCCTGTTCATTATGAACAGAAAGGGAGTTTTTTAAAGCTTCAAAATCCTGATGGGGATATAAAACAGGAGTCTGGAAGGAGCCCGCCTCCTGGAACCGGATTACGGTTCCGTTTCCTTTTACAAATCGATAGTCCAGAGCGCTGGAAGCTTCCATATAGGACTGGGCAATGTGCTCGGTGCTTTCTGTGATGCAGCCAATTCCGATGGTGGTGGTGTAGTTATATTTTTTTTGCAAAAATCCCTGGAGCTTTTGACAGGAACGCTCCAGGGAGGCGGAAGGGCTGGATATATTTGTCAAAAGCACGATTTGATTGGAATGGAAATTGTGAAGGTAATAATAGGTGCAGGAGTCTTTAAAAAATGCCTTTATTTCCTGGGAAAGTACATCCAAATCCCCTGCCGGCTGGTGAAACATTAAAATGATTACGGCAAAATAAGGGTTGGGAAGAGATAAATCTAATTCCGAGCAATCTAAATTAAAGTCCTCCCTGGAGCCATAATTTCCGGAAAGCAGCCGGTAAAGCCGTTGGTTTTTTACAGCGGTCAGGCTTCCGGCCAGGCGGGTGGATAAGGTATCATTTTGATTTGATAAAAAATCCAGGGCATTGGAAATATCGGTAAGCTCATTTTTAGAGCCTTCCTCCGGAGAAAATTTCCTTGCCTTGTCCCAGAGAAGGCGTACCGGCGCATAGTTTACTTTTTGCAGTACATAAATCGTAAAACTGGCTATCAGAAGAATCATTACAATCGCCAAAAGAAATTCCCCCATGATGGCGGAGACCTGGGAAAAGGTAGCCTGTTTATCTGGTAAATAGGCCTGGTAAGACCACTGGTTGGAGGGGGAGTTATACGTGCGGATAATATAATCCTGACCATCCTCACTCCTGGCATCGGGATTTACGTGAGAATCCGCGATGACGGTTCCATGGGGATCCAAAATGTAGATCTGGGCCTGATAGCTTTGCAACTTTTGACTCCAAAAATCCTGAATAGAAGAATCCTTAACAAAAAATAAAAGGACGCCTTCTCGTTTTTGATAATCTGTAAAAACCGGAAATACAAATAAAAGCATCTGTTCTATGTTGCTGCTAAGTCCTAAATTTAAGACCTCCTGGCTGGGCAGGCACAGGGGGGTATTGTACTGAGGGAGCTGGTCGGAAAGAGCCGGGCCGCCTTTTTCGGGAAACTGAAGGATATGATTAAAATAGTAATCCTTCTGACAGGTAGTCTGGCTGGTAGAAACATAATCCTGCTGGTCTAAAATAAGGGCAATGTCTGTAATAAAAGGGTTGGCAGAGCAAAAGCCTGACAGGTAAGTGATTACCGGGGCCAGCTCAAGAGGGTTTTGTGCACTGGAAGCCTGATTAATGACGCCGGTTAAGGCAAGCTGATTGACAATACTCTGCATAGAATTCCATTGATTTTCTATCTGTGTTCCAAGCTGAACCAACTCCAGATCCACCGTTTCAAAAATTTCATTATAAAACTTTTTCATAAAACGGGAAGAATAAAAAAATGTAAGGATAGCAAGCGGGATCAAAAGAACCGTCATATAGGAAAGCAGATAGCGAAGATATTGATCGCCTAAACGAAATTTTTTAAAAAATTTTCTCATTAAGCCGAACCCTCATTTCATGGATTTTAACAATTTTTATATCTCTATTATAGGGGAAGGAGAGACAAGATTCAAGACAGAAACCGGCTTGGCAAAAGATGCAAATTGTGGTTTTCTCTAAAAATGTCCATAAATCCCCGTAAAATATAGTGCAAATTCTGCATAGTAACAAAAAATGGCAAGCCGTTATCCTGTGATTTTTTCGGTTGAAAACATTGCTGCCGCAAGGTAAAAGACCGGGAAAATATTGTGAATTGAAAAGAATCCCTTCCTGCATCTATACTTGGGGCATAAAACAAAGGCGAAGAACAAAAAGGAGGTAACCATTATGAGGAAAGGAGTGAAAGCCAAAAGAGCCCTGGAAAGGGATTGGCAGCTCTTGCTTCTGTGTGCGATTCCAATTGGGTATTTTGTAATCTTCCATTACATCCCAATGTATGGGGTACAGATTGCATTTAAGGATTTCCGGGCAGTGGACGGTATTTGGGGAAGCAAGTGGGCAGGCTTTAAACATTTTCAAAGATTTTTTTCATCATCCCAATTTTGGCCGTTGATTAAAAACACTCTGGGACTCAGCTTTTTGCAGATTTTGCTGGGATTTCCCATTCCCATTCTTTTGGCAATTATGCTGAATCAGGCAAAGAATCAAAAATTTCGGAAATTTGTACAATCCGTTGCCTATTGCCCGCATTTTATTTCGATTGTAGTATTAACCGGAATGCTGTATATTTTCTTATCTCCCAGAAACGGAATTATCAACAACGTCATTCAGATGTTTGGCGGAGAGCCGGTTTTCTTTCTGGGGGATGCAAAGTATTTTAAAATGACCTTTGTTATTTCCGGAATCTGGCAGAACGCCGGATGGAGCGCGATTATCTACATTGCGGCTCTTGCGGGAATCAGCCCGGATCTCTACGAGGCGGCCCAGGTGGACGGAGCCAGCAAATGGCAGAGAATCCGTCATATTGATATCCCGGGAATTCTTCCCACCATTGTCATGATGCTGATTTTGGAAATGGGGAAGGTGATGAGTCTGGGATTTCAGAAAGCCTATTTAATGCAAAATGCCCAGAACCTGGCGGCCAGCGAGATTATCTCTACCTACATTTATAAGGTGGGTATGATTGACGCGCAATACAGCTATTCGGCGGCTATTAACCTGTTTAATAATCTGGTAAATATTATCCTTTTGGTAACGGTAAACCATGTTTCCAAAAAATTGACAGACAACAGCCTGTGGTAAGGAGGGACTTATGAAAAAAGAGAATCACCGGTTACATAGAAACTTCTGGACCCAGGGCTTTGCAGACAAACTGTTTGATATTGTCAATTATGGGCTTTTGGGCCTGATTGCCCTTTGTGTCCTGTATCCTCTGTATTTTATTATTATTGCTTCCTTTTCCGATCCGGTAGCGATAAACAATGGACAAGTGGCATTTTGGCCGGTAGGATTTAATACAACCGGATATCAGAAAATATTTGAAAATGTGAAAATCTGGAGATCTTACAGCAATACCATTTTCTACACGGTAGTGGGGACGGGAATCAATATAGTTTTGACAATGATGCTGGCATATCCCCTGAGCAGAAAAGAATTTTTTGCAAAAACACCCTTGATGATGTTTGTCATGTTTACCATGTATTTTCAGGGAGGACTGATTCCCACGTATTTGTGGATGAATGATCTAAACCTCTATAATACTCCCTGGGTTATGGTACTGCTTCCGGCAATCAATGTATTTAACCTGATTATTGCCATTAACTTTATTAAAAACAATATTCCGGAAGAATTATATGAAGCCGCGGCAATTGACGGCTGCAGTCATATTAAATTTTTTACCAGAATTGTCCTGCCTTTATCCAAGACCATTATTGTGGTGCTGGTTCTGTATTATGGCGTGGCTCACTGGAATGAGTTTATGAACGGCATGATTTATTTAAGAGACGAGGGCCTGTATCCCTTGCAGCTGACTTTGAGAAATATCCTGCTGCAAAATCAGGCGTCAGGCCTGGGAGATGTGGACAGTATTATTGAACAGCAGAAGGCGGCAGAATTAATAAAGTACGGCGCCATTATTGTTTCCACATTGCCGGTATTGGTAATCTATCCCTTCCTTCAAAAGCATTTTGAAAAGGGAGTTATGGTAGGCTCTGTAAAGGGTTAAAGAAAACTATATTCAGGAGGAAATTACAATGAAAAAAAGGACAACAGCACTATTATTAACCGCAGCAATGACAGTAAGCAGTTTCACCGCCTGTGTGCCCAAAGCAGACAGTGCAACCAGCACTACGCAGGCTTTGGCGGCAGGAGAGGAAGCAGCCGCTTTTGAAATGAATAAAGAAGGCCTGCCGATTGTGAACCAGCCCATTACTTATGAGATTGCCGCCAGCACTCAGAAAAATAAGAACTTTAAGGATCTGGAATTTTTCCAGGAATTGGAGAAAGAAACCAATGTAATTGTAGATTGGAACATGTCATCTGACGATGGCTGGAATGAGAAAAAGAGCCTTCTGTTTGCCAGCAACGCATTGCCGGATGCATTTTACGGACAGGGTATTTTAACAGAAGTAGACATTATGAAGTATGCTTCCCAGGGAATGTTGATTCCGTTAAATGACCTGATTGAGGAATATGCCCCCAATTTAAAGGCTATTCTGGACGAGAACCCCCAATACCGCAGGCAGATCACGGCTCCGGACGGCAATATTTATGCTCTGCCTACTATCAACGAATTAAACCCGACCACTCATGATAAGCTGTTTATCAATAAGACCTGGCTGGATAATCTGGGCTTAGAGGCGCCTGAGACTCCCGAAGAGTTTGAAGCCGTACTCCAGGCATTTAAGGATGAGGACGCCAACGGAAACGGGGATCCAAATGATGAGATTCCATTTAGCTTCCGCATGAGCTCCACTGACCCGTATAACCGCCAGCAGGGGATCCAGTCCTTATTCGGCACCTTTGGCCAGCTGGATGATATTTACCACTTTGTAGTAAATGATGGGGAAGTTGTCTATACCCCCGCTACAGAGCCTTACAAGCAGGCAATTTCCTGGTTCCACGATCTGTACTCCAAGGGACTGATTGACAAAGAGGTATTTACCCATGACTTTAACGTATATGTGGCAAAGATTCAGGATCCGGGCAAGATTGTAGGGATGTTCTTAGGCTGGAGCGGAAATGCTACCGCAGCTGCTAACAAAGATGATTATGTAGCGATGGCCCCGTTAAAAAATACTAATGGGGAACAGATTTGGCGTACCGTTGACGCCAAGATTATTTCGAAAGGCTCTTTCGCCATTACCAATCAGGCGGAGCATCCGGAGGTGCTGATGCGCTGGATTGACGAGTCCTACGATATGGAGACTTCTCTGGAAATCTGCCAGGGCCTTCTTGGACATGCTCTGGAGATTACCCCGGATGGAAGGTATCAGCAGATGGAACTTCCGGAAGGAACCACTTTGGATACGGTAATTCACGATTTTGGCCCTGGCAACGATGGCACTTTCGCAGTAATGCAGCCCATTATTGACAAGCTCAACTTAAATGCCAACCTGACCGAGCGTAAAGAGCTGGATAAGTTCTATTCTCAGTACAATGTTCCGGCAGAAGATATGTACCCCAACGTATTTTTTACGGAGGATGAGATCGAGGAAATCGGCGTCCTTCAGACGGATATCGATTCCTATGTTGCACAAAAATATGCCGGATGGATTGTAGAAGGCGGCGTGGAAGAAGAGTGGGATGAGTTTCAGAAAAAGCTAAAGGACATGAATGTAGACCGCTATATCGAAATTTACAAGACCGCATATGACCGGTATAATGCAGAATAATCCGGATACGGAATCAAAAAGGGCGCGGCGCTGTGTGCTGCGTCCTTTTTTAAAAGACATACTGGAAAAAGGAGAGATGAAAAGAATGAAACCTCATGTCATTATGATTATGGCGGATCAGCTTCGGGCAGACGTATTAGGAAAAGGATTTACGCCTAATATTGACGCCATTGCAAAAGAAGGGGTGAAGTTTGACCGGGCATATTGCGGCTGTCCTTTATGCGTACCGGCCAGGGGCGTGATATTTACCGGCACGTATCCCAACCGCAATGGTTCCCTGATTAATCCCTGGGAGCCGGAGGATGCAAAATACGGCAATGTAAAATCGGGAATTACCAATCTTTATGAGCTGATGGAGGAAGAATGGGACAGTATTCACAGCGGAAAGCAGCATCTGTTTACGGAAGGCGGAAAACTGGAAGACCGAAAGGATTCAAAAACCCGGTGGCTTTCTACGGAACAGAGCTATAAAGAATACTTAAAAGAAAACGGAATCTCCATGCCGGGCGGCCCGTCCTTCCGGATGAGGGTTCCGGAGCTGATTAGCGGGAAAGCCACTCATGTGGCAAATTATTCCAATGCCAACACCGGACGGTATGAGCCGGGGGAAGAGTATTATTTTGACCATTATTTTGCCAAAAAGGCGGTGGAAGGAATTCGGGGAAGGGATCCTCTGAAACCTCTTCTGCTAAACGCCATGTTTTTGGCTCCCCATCCGCCTTTGGAGATTCCGGATCCCTGGTACAGCCTGGTAAAGGATACAGATTTTGATTTGCCGGGAAATGTGGGAGTTTACTACTCCAATCAGTCGCCTCTTCAGATGTATAATCTGCCGGGAGTAGTAGGGGCCTGCTACAACCGCGCCCATTGGAAGGAAGCCTGGAGAGTATATCTGGGCCTGGTAGCCATGCTGGATAACTGTGTGGGCCAGATACGAAAGGAATTAAAGGCGCAGGGAATCTATGAGGAAAGCCTGATTATTTTTACCAGTGATCACGGAGAAATGCTGGGTTCCCACGGCCTGTTTCAAAAGATGTGCATGTATGAGGAGGCCGCCAGGGTGCCGCTGTATATCAAGTTCCCAAAAGAAAAAAATCCGGGCCGGCCAGGACAGGTAATCAAATCCACAGTGAGCCATGTGGATTTGATGCCTACGCTGTGTAATTATTTAGAGCTGAAACCCGGGCATGAGATGGACGGGGAATCTCTGATACCGCTGATTTCGGGAAATGGTAAGCCGGACAAGGGAGGGCGCGCTTTTCTCCAGTATGACGGCAATGGAAGCTTATCGAATTTCCAGCGCTGTGTTGTCCGCGGAAACCATAAACTGATAATGGATTTCTTTAAAGATGAAGTTTATTATGAGCTTTATGATTTGGATCAGGATGGGCAGGAGACGTGCAACCTGCTGTTTCAGCCAGAGTATGACAGTCTGGCAAGGGAGATAGCGGCAGAGCTGGCCCGTCATATGACTGCCACTGGGGATCATCTGGATTTTCCGGCATTTTCACCGGAACGGTTCCGAAAGGCTTATGGAGGCAGGGCATGAATACATTAAATACCAAAGAAGATTATCAAAACCTGCTGCTTCAGCTTTTAGAGCCTCTAAAAGAAAAATTCAGCCCCCAGGGCGCAGGAATTTCTTTATATGGGGCAGGCGCCTCTTATCCGGAAAACATTATTGCAATGGAAGCTTTTGCAAGGCCCCTGTGGGGGTTAGTTCCCTTTTGGGCTGGAGGCGGCCGGGATGAGTTTTGGGAGAAAACCTATCAGAAAGGTCTTTTAGCCGGAACCGATCCGAAAAATCCGGAATACTGGGGAAAATGTGAAGATTTTGATCAGCGCTTTGTGGAGATGGGGCCCATTTCCCTTGGCCTGTTGATGGCCCCTCATATTCTGTGGGAGCCTTTTGACCAGAGACAGAAGGAGAATATCGCGGCCTGGCTGTATCAAATAAATCAACATGCCCTTTCCAGGTGCAACTGGTACTATTTTCGCATTTTGGTAAATCTGGCGCTGAAAAGCTTGAGCTGTCCCTATTCACCGGCCCTTTTAGAATCCGATCTGGAATATATGGAATCCTGTTATCTGGGACATGGCTGGTATGTGGATGGAGTATCAGATCAAAAGGATTATTACAGCGCTTTTGCCATGGAGTTTTACAGCCAGATCTATGCGGTTTACGGGAAAGATGGGGATCCCAGACGCTGCGCCCGGATGAGAGAGCGGGCCGGTAAATTTCAGGAAGATTTTGTGTACTGGTTTGATGAGCAGGGTCGGGCATTGCCTTACGGAAGATCTTTGACTTACCGGTTTGCCCAGGCGGCATTTTGGCCGGCGGCCTTGTTTTCCGGCGCAGCAGGTGCTTCGGATACGAGTGCCGGACTTAAAACAGGCCAGATAAAGGGAATCATCAACCGGAATCTGCGATACTGGCTGTCAGAGGAAATTTTTCAGGGAGACGGTGTTTTAAGCGTGGGATATGCTTACGCCAATCTTTCCATGGCGGAAAAATACAATGCCCCGGGGAGTCCTTATTGGTGTCTGAAAATATTTTTACTTCTGGCATTAAAAGACGATCATCCATACTGGAGGGAAAAGGAACTCCCCCCTCCCAAACTGGAGAAGGTCCGGCCAATGGGCTATGCGGATATTTTGATGCAGCATTGTGGAAAAGAGACTTGCGGCTATGTACCGGCAATTTATAACAAAAATGTCCTGGGGCATTTTGTGGAAAAGTACGGAAAGTTTGCCTATTCCTCAGAGTTTGGATTTTCCATATCCCATTCCAGTGAAAAACTGGAGGAGGCGGCTCCGGACAGTATGCTGGCCTTTGTAACAGAAGAGGATCAGAGAGTTTACGTCCGTACCAGAAGCATTTCTTACGAGATTGGTGAGGATTACATAGATTCCCTGTGGAGTCCTGTGAAAGGCATTATGGTAAAGACCAGGATCCGCCCAACCGGTTTTGGCCATGTGCGGGAACATGAGATTACCAGCGAAATTTCCTGTAAAGCTTATGAATGTGGATTTTCTGTGGCAAAATACCTGCCGGGATATGAATGTTTTTTGGGGCCCAATGAGGCGGAAGCGAAAAATCACAGTCATCTCTGCAAAGTGGTGATAGAGGAAATTGCTCCGGAAAGAAATACTCTGTATCCGGTTGTGATTGCAGCAGATCCCAATACCAATGTACTTAATAAAAATACCGTAATTCCGGCAGTAGCTTTTGATATAACGCCAGGTATTACCCGGATAAAAGCCCGGATAGAGAGGAGAATTTATGACATTTCAGGAATTTGAAAAATACCAGGAGATAACTGTTGAGGAAGTAGGGCAGGCTTTGGAGACAGCAAGCGCCCAGACCGGTTTTGCCCTGTCCAGGTTTGGCAATAGATTTAAACATACTTTCAGCACGAATCAATTTTATACAGAAGCTCCCAACAACCAGTGGACCAATGGATTCTGGACGGGGGAATTGTGGCTGGCTTATGAACATACCGGAGATAAAAAGTTTTTAGAAGCAGCTATGGCCCATACCAGAAGCTTTCGCGAAAGGGCAGAGAAGCGAATTGGGACAGATACCCACGACCTGGGCTTTTTGTACAGTCCATCCTGTGTTGCCGCTTATAAAATCACCGGAGATCAGGAGGCAAAAAAGACGGCCCTTATGGCGGCGGATATGCTGTTAAAACGGTTTCACGAAAAGGGGCAGTTTTTGCAGGCCTGGGGAAAACTAAATGAGCCGGGGAACTATCGTTTGATTATTGACTGCCTTTTAAATCTCCCTCTGCTTTACTGGGCCGGTGAGGAAACCGGAGATTTCATCTATGCAAAAAAGGCCAGGGCCCACATCACTACAGCTTTAAAGGTTTTAATCCGGCCGGATTTTTCTGCTTACCATACCTTCTTTTTTGATCCGGAAACCGGCGCTCCCCTAAAAGGAGTAACCCATCAGGGGTATTCTGCCAGTTCTGCCTGGGCCAGGGGACAGGCATGGGGAATTTACGGGATCGCCTTAAGCTACCGGTATACGAAACAAGAAGACTATATCCAGCTTTTTGAGAAAGTAACCGGATATTTTCTGGAACACCTTCCCAAAGATTTGATTCCTTACTGGGATTTTATTTTTACCGATGGAAGTGAAGAACCCAGAGATTCCTCTGCCGCCGCCGTGGCCGCCTGCGGTATGCTGGAAATGGCAAGCTATCTTCCGGAGGAAAAAGCAAGCTTTTACTCTCAGGCGGCAAGGCGGTTAATGAAGGCTTTATACGAAAAGTGCGGGGTCAAAAGCTCAGAAATCTCCGATGGACAGCTCCTCCATGGAGTATACGGAAGGAAAACACCTTATAACGATTGCATTGATCATGGAATAGATGAATGTAACCTTTGGGGCGATTACTACTATGTAGAAGGTTTAACCAGGCTGTATAAAGACTGGAATCCTTATTGGTAGAGGAAAGGAGCCGGAAAATGGAACATTTATGCAGAAACTTGTTAGGAGAATGGTGCCGCCGCCTGCTGGATCTTCAGATAAGGGGAAGCAAAAGCCCCCGTCTGGACGGCGCCATTTTGTGTCCTGCCTGCGGGAAAATCCATGGGAGATGCGTGGAAGCCATGTATCCGTTTCTGCGGATGGCAAAAGAAGAAGAGTACCAGGGCAGGCCAGGCTGGCAGAAAAGGAGAGATGAGTGGGTAGAAGGGGCAAAAGCACTGTTTTCCTGGGCAGAACATACCGTGTCCTTAGAAGACGGCTCTCTGCTTAATGATATTGATTCCCGGTGGACAGGGATCACGGTATTTTATGCAATCCAGCTTTCCGACTGCCTTCGGTTTTGCAGCTCTTTACTAGACGGGGAGACGCAAATGGCCTGGACAAACCGGCTGGAAAAAGCCGCTGAATTTTTATGCAACACCCCTATTCTTATGGAAAATAATATTAATTACCCCCTCTCCAATGCACTTGCCCTCTATCAGTGCGGAGAGCTTCTAAGAAACGAAAGCTATAAGAAAAAAGCAAAAGAACTGGCAAAGCTGGCTGGTTCTGTCCTTACAGAAAACGGACTCTTATTTGGAGAGGGAGTGCCACGCTTTCAAAGGAGCAGACAGGGCTGCCAGCCTGTAGATATAGGTTACAATATGGAAGAAACCTTGCCGTCTCTGATCTTGTATGCCTGGGAAAGCGGGGACGAAAAAACCTGGGATCTGGCTCAAAAGAGCCTTTTTGCACATCTGGATTTTATTCTGGCGGATGGAGGAATCAACAACAGTTTTGGAACAAGAAACTATAAATGGAGCTATTGGGGAAGCCGGACCTGCGATGGATTTTCCCTGGGATATTTGCTGGCTGCAAAGAAATTAAAGGAATGGGACAGGGACAAACAGGCAAAAATAGAACAGGCTGTATGGAAAAATTTAGAGCTTTTACAAGAGTGTACTCAGGATGGATTGCTGTCAGGGGGACCTCACTATAAATCTGCCGGGCAGCCATCTTGTGTACACCATACCTTTACTCATGCCAAAGTCCTGGCCGGGATTTTGGATCGGAATCTGGCGGGAAATACTGCCCATCTCTTAACAGATGAGAAAGAAGAAAACCTTTCTCCCGGCGCCCGCTGGTATCCGGAAATTGCCTCCTGGATCATATCCGCGCCGCCCGTGTCTGCCACGATAACCTGCTATGACTGGGAATATATGTCCGGCGGCCACGTGGGGGGAGGAACCCTTTCTTTGCTGCATCATCGAACTGCAGGGCCGCTGTTTTGCGCGGGGATGGGGGAATATACTTTAAAAGAACCCAACAATATGCAGGTTCCATTCAGGGTGCGCCACCGGTGTCTGGCCCTCCGGATTGAGGCGGAAGTAGACGGGAGAATTTACAGCAGTATCTATGAGGATCAGGCGAGAGCGGAAAACCTTTCAAAGGATACTTCCCAAGAACTTTCCTTTCAGATACAAGGCCAGTTAAAAGATATTTCCCACAACCCGCCTGACGGTATTAAGCTTCCCTATCGTCTGGAATATAAGTTTTTTAACAACCAGGTGGAGATGAATATGACCTTTCCCCGGGGCAAGGTCATATGCCCTGTTATCAGTCAGAAAGAAGAGAAACTGGTTTCCTATAAAGCTGCCGGATACTCCACAATAAAAATAATGAAAAACGGATATCCTGTCTATTTGAAAACCCAGGAAAAAATGGAACTTCCCTACAAAGGAGAGAGGATCTTTAATCTGGTTCCGGGATTTCAGGCGGTTCAGGTGGAAATATCACCTTTATACCGGGAGAATCAAGTCAATTTAATCCTTCAATACCCTGACATAGAACAAAAAGCGCTTTACCACTTTAAATTTCCATAAATTTAAAGCTTTAAAGGGTTGATGTCCGGAGAATTTTGTAGTATGATATCTCCTGAACTTATCCAATAAGGGTAAAAATTCAATTTTCAGCAAGGGAGACAAAATATTATGAAAAAAACAAGAAAAGTACTATCAATGCTTCTTGCCGGAGCCATGGCGCTGTCTGTGGCAGGATGCTCCGGTTCCAACTCAGGCAATTCAGGAAATGAAACCACCGCGGCCAGCGGGGATACCGCAGCTGCAACAGCAGCGGATACGACAGCGGCAGATGCTTCTTCCGGCGGCCAGTCTGAAGACAGTCAGACCTACAAAGTAGGTATCTGCCAGTTGGTCCAGCACGATGCCCTGGATGCCGCCACCAAGGGATTTATCGATGCCCTGAAAGAGGAGCTGGGCGATGCGGTTACCTTTGATGAGCAGAATGCTCAGGGCGACTCTAACACCTGTTCCACGATTATCAACAATTTTGTTTCCGCAGATGTGGACCTGATTCTGGCCAACGCCACCGCGTCCCTTCAGGCAGCTCAGGCGGGAACCAATGAGATTCCGATTCTTGGAACGTCTGTTACAGAGTATGGAGTTGCACTGGGAATCGACGATTTTAACGGTACTGTCGGCGGCAACATCTCCGGAACTTCCGACCTGGCGCCTCTTGACGAGCAGGCTGCTATGCTTAACGAGCTGTTTCCGGATGCCAAAAAGGTAGGACTTTTGTATTGCTCCGCCGAGGCCAACTCCCAATATCAGGTGGATGTGGTGAAGGCGGCTCTGGAAGACATGGGATATACCTGTGAGTACTACTCATTTTCTGATTCCAATGATCTGTCTGCTATCGTAACAAGGGCGGCTTCCGAGAGCGATGTTATTTACATTCCAACCGATAATACGGCAGCGTCAGCAACGGAAATTATAGACAACATCTGCCGTCCTGCCGGAATCCCCATTATTGCAGGCGAAGAAGGCATTTGCAAGGGCTGCGGCGTTGCCACGCTGTCCATCAGCTACTATGATCTGGGAGTGGCGACTGGAAAAATGGCTGCCAAAATCCTTAAGGGAGAATCGGATATTTCCCAGATGCCCATTGAGTATGCGCCTCAATTCACCAAAAAGTACAACAAAGCCATCTGCGATTCTCTGGGAATCCAGATTCCGGACGGATATGAGGCTATTGAAGAATAAGAAAAAGTGTTATATAAGCAGCGGGAAGATTTCTTCCTGCTGTCCTTTTGGCCGATTTACATGCTGGCAAAAGGACAGATGCATCATGGATATCCTCAGTGAACAAGAACCATGTGTCCCCTTGTCCGCTGAGGGTAACAGACTAGGAGATAGATTATGGAAATTATGAGTTTGATAAATGCTTTACCGGGTGCGGCGGCCCAGGGTCTGATCTGGGGGATTATGGCCATTGGCGTGTATCTGACGTATCGCATCCTGGATATAGCGGATTTGACGGTGGACGGTTCTATGTGTACCGGAGGCGCGGTTTGCATCATGATGATGCTGGCCGGCAATAATGTGTGGATTTCCATGGCGGCCGCATTGGCAGCAGGTATGGCTGCAGGCCTTGTCACCGGGCTTTTTCATACCTTTATGGGGATTCCGGCGATTCTGTCCGGAATTTTGTCCCAGCTGGGGCTGTGGTCCGTGAATTTGAAAATAATGGGAAAGGCAAACCAGGCTATCAATGTGGATAAGTTTCCCCTATTAGTGTCCATGCGGTTTAATAAAAATGTGCCTTTCTTTAAAAATACAATTTTAATCGTAGTTCTGGTTACCGTAATTCTCATTGCGATTCTGTACTGGTTTTTCGGGACAGAGCTGGGATGTTCTCTCCGGGCCACAGGCTGTAACGGCAAGATGGCCAGGGCCCAGGGGATCAACACCGATTTCAGCCGGGTTCTGGGGCTAATGATATCCAACGGCCTTGTGGCCTTTTCGGGAGCGCTCCTTACCCAGTATCAGGGATTTGCAGATATTAATATGGGGCGCGGCGCTATTGTTATCGGACTGGCGGCAGTCATTATCGGGGAAGCGGTATTTGGAAAGATTTTCAAGAATTTCGGATTTAAACTTCTGTCCGTGTCCTTTGGTTCTATCATCTACTATCTGGTGCTTCAGGTGGTTATCTGGAGAGGGATTGACACGGACCTGTTAAAGCTTCTGTCAGCCCTTGTGGTTGCGGTGTTCTTAGCCATTCCGGTTTGGAAGGAAAAGTATTTTTCAGGTATTGGAAAGAAAAGCGGCGGCCCGGGAAGGGAAATACAGGAGAGAGGAGGCAGAGCCTGATGCTGGAAGTTAAAAATATCTCAAAGACCTTTAACGCGGGTACGGTAAATGAAAAGCAGGCTTTGAGGGGATTAAGCCTTACATTAAATGATGGGGATTTTGTGACGGTTATCGGAGGAAACGGCGCTGGTAAATCCACCCTTCTCAACGCCATTGCTGGAACATGGAAGGTGGATGAGGGCCAGATTATGATTGGCGGGGTAGATGTGACAAAATATCCGGAACACAAGCGGGCGGCATTTCTGGGACGGGTATTCCAGGATCCGATGAACGGCACGGCGGCTACCATGGGGATAGAGGAGAATCTTGCCCTTGCCCTTCGGCGCGGCAAAAAGAGAACCCTGAAAAAGGGAATCTCAGGGGATGAGAGACGGCTTTACCGGGAGACATTAGCAAAGCTGGGACTTGGACTGGAGAATCGTCTTACCAGCAAAGTAGGTTTGCTTTCCGGTGGTCAGAGACAGGCCCTGACCCTTCTCATGGCTACTCTGAAAAAGCCCAGGCTTCTGCTTCTGGATGAACATACCGCGGCTTTGGACCCCAAAACGGCGGCCAAGGTCCTGGAGACCACGGAAAATATTGTGAATCAGGATCATCTCACGACTCTGATGATCACCCACAATATGAAAGATGCCATCTCCATCGGCAACCGGCTGATTATGATGAATAACGGCCAGATTATTTTCGATGTAGCCGGAGAGGAGAAGAAAAGATTAAAAGTGGAGGACTTACTTAAGAAATTTGCCGAGGCAAGCGGGGAGGAGTTTGCCAATGACAGGATGCTGTTGGCGAATTAGCGATGTAAACATAAGTTCGTAAAGAAAAAATACTTGACAACCTTATTCCTTTCGTGTATGATTACACCGGTGATAGAAATGGAAAAAATTGTGGAACAGGGTTTGCTCTACGATTTCTACGGTGAGCTCTTAACTCCCCACCAGCAGCAGATCTATGAGGATGTTGTCATCCATGACATGTCTCTCAGCGAGATTGCCCAGGATCAGGGTATCAGCAGACAGGGAGTATACGATTTAGTAAGGCGCTGCGATAAGATTCTTTCCGGCTATGAGGAAAAGCTTAAGCTGGTGGAAAAGTTCCAAAAGACCAAAGTTATGGTGGCGGAGATTGAACGGCTGACGGCAGAATATCAAAAGACCGGAGACGGCGGGCTCATAGAGCGGATCGGACAGATTTCCAGAGATATCGCAAAGCTGTAGAGGAGGACATACATGGCTTTTGAGAGTTTATCCGATAAACTGCAGAATGTATTCAAAAACCTGCGCGGCAAAGGCCGCCTGTCAGAGGCCGATGTAAAGGCCGCCTTAAAAGAGGTGAAAATGGCCCTTTTAGAGGCGGATGTCAGCTTCAAGGTAGTAAAGCAGTTTATTAAATCCGTGGAGGAGAGGGCCGTTGGCGAGGACGTCATGGGAAGCCTTACTCCCGGGCAGATGGTGATTAAGATTGTAAACGAAGAGCTGATCCATTTAATGGGGACAGATACTACCGAGATTTCCATAAAACCTGGCAGTGAGATGACAGTCATTATGATGGTAGGACTGCAGGGAGCCGGTAAAACCACCACCACGGCCAAGATTGCCGGTAAACTAAAGGCAAAGGGGAAGCGTCCCCTGCTTGCCGCCTGTGATATATACCGCCCCGCAGCTATTCAGCAGCTTCAGATTAATGGCGACAAACAGGGAGTTCCGGTATTTTCCATGGGCGATAAGCAGAAACCGGTAAACATTGCCAAAGCAGCCCTGGAACATGCGGCAAAGAATAACCTGAATGTGGTGATACTGGATACAGCAGGCCGCCTTCATATTGATGAAGATATGATGAACGAGCTGATTGAGATAAAAGGGGCGGTGGATGTCCATCAGACCATTTTGGTGGTAGATGCCATGACCGGACAGGATGCAGTCAATGTTGCAGGGATGTTTAACGATAAAATCGGCATTGACGGCGTCATCTTAACCAAACTGGACGGTGATACCCGGGGCGGCGCGGCTCTCTCCATCCGGGCTGTCACAGGCAAACCGATTCTTTATATTGGTATGGGAGAGAAGCTTTCCGATCTGGAACAGTTTTACCCGGATCGAATGGCGTCCCGAATCTTAGGCATGGGCGATATTCTCTCTCTCATTGAGAAGGCCGAGGCTGAGATGGATCAGGACAAGGCCAGAGAGCTGAGCCAAAAGCTTAAAAAAGCGGAATTTGATTACAACGATTTCCTGGATCAGATGAACCAGATTAAAAAGCTGGGAGGCATGGCAGGGATTATGAATATGATGCCTGGCATGGGAAATCTGGGAAATATTGATATGGATGAGAACGAGAAGAATTTAAAGCGGATCGAGGCCATTATTCTTTCTATGACGAAGGAAGAGAGAGCCAACCCGTCTTTAATGAATGTTCCCAGAAAAAAGCGGATTGCCAAGGGAGCCGGTGTGGACTTAAACGAGGTGAACCGGCTGTGCAAGCAGTTTGAGCAGATGAAAAAAATGATGAAGCAGCTTCCCGGTATGATGGGAGGCGGAAAACGCCGGGGCGGTCTTGGAGGCCTTGGCGGTCTCATGGGCGGTAAATTTAAAATGCCCTTTTAACGGTTAGCAAAGCAGATTTCTGCATTGTCTATAAACAGTATCACAAGGAGGTGAAAGAAATGGCAGTAAAGATGAGACTGAGAAGAATGGGTCAGAAAAAGGCTCCTTTCTATAGAGTTGTTGTTGCAGATTCCAGAGCTCCTAGAGATGGCAGATTCATCGAGGAAGTTGGCTACTACGATCCTAACGTAGATCCCAGTGTAATCAAGTTCGATGAGGAAGCAACCAAGAAGTGGTTGGCAACAGGTGCTCAGCCCACTGAGACAGTAGGCAAACTTCTGAAAATCGCTGGCATCCAATAATTGAGAGGTGAGCGCTATGAAAGAATTAGTAGAAGTGATTGCAAAGGCACTGGTTGACAATCCTGACGAGGTTACCGTAACGGAGACTGAGAAAGGCAATGATCTGTTGGTAGAATTAAAAGTGGCTCCCTCCGATATGGGCAAGGTGATCGGTAAGCAGGGCCGGATAGCTAAGGCAATCCGTTCTGTGGTAAAGGCAGCTGCTTCCAGAGAAGACAGGAAAGTTATTGTTGAAATTCAGTGACAAAATGGGGGTTGTTTAAAACAGCCTCCATTTTTTGCGGGTTTATCCCCGCAGGCAGTGTTGGCAGGGCCCCTGGACTCTGTCCATGAGAGAAAAGCGAGGAATCAAAATGGAAGAAATGCTGCGGGTAGGCGTTATCAGCTCCACCCATGGAGTTCGGGGGGAAGTCAAAGTGTACCCCACGACAGATGATCCGGAACGGTTTCTGGATTTAGATGAGGTTATCTTAGACGCGGGAAGAGAGCAGATAAAATTAGAAATCCAAAACGTGAAGTTTTTTAAAAATATGGTTATTTTAAAATTTAAAGGCTACGACAATATTAATGATATTGAAAAATACAAAGGCAGAGATCTTTTAATACACAGAGATCAGGCTGTAGAGCTGGAAGAGAATGAGTATTTTGTCACTGACCTGGTAGGACTTCAGGTCGTTACAGAGGATGGAGCGGTACTTGGCATATTAAAGGAAGTGATGCCTACAGGAGCCAACGATGTGTATGTAGTTCAGCCGGAAAACGGCAAAGAACTGCTTCTTCCGGCTATTAAGGACTGCATCCTGGATGTGGATTTAGAAAAAGGCGTTATGACCATCCATCTTATGGATGGCCTGCTGGATCTATAAAACAAGGTAGGACTTGCCATGAATTTTTATATTATGACGTTGTTTCCGGATATGGTAATGGGGGGATTAAGTACCAGCATTACCGGCCGGGCCATGGAGAAAGGCCTCATATCCGTAGAAGCGGTAAATATTCGGGACTATGCGGGAAACAAGCATAACTCTGTAGACGACTATCCGTACGGCGGAGGCGCCGGCATGGTAATGCAGGCTCCCCCGGTGTGGGATTGCTATGAAGATGTATGCGCCCGTTTAGGAAAACGGCCCAGAGTTCTTTACATGACTCCTCAGGGACAGGTATTTAACCAGTCCATCGCCAGGGAGTTGGCAAAAGAGGAAGATTTGGTATTTCTGTGCGGCCATTATGAAGGAATCGATGAGCGCGCCTTAGAAGCCATCTGTACGGACTATCTTTCCATTGGCGATTACGTTCTTACCGGAGGAGAACTGCCAGCTATGGTAATGATTGACTGTATCTCCAGGCTGGTTCCGGGAGTGTTAAATAATCAGGTTTCCGCAGACATTGAATCTTTCCATGACAATCTGCTGGAATACCCCCAATATACAAGGCCGGAAGAATTTCGGGGGATGAAAGTGCCGGAGGTTCTTCTCTCCGGACACCACAAAAAGATTGAGGAGTGGCGGAGAAAAGAGTCTATTAAACGCACCTTGAAACGCCGCCCGGATTTACTGGCAGATGCCAATTTAGACAAAAAAGAGAGAATGTTTTTGGAAGAATTACTTGCAATTTCAGAATCTTTATGATACACTATGGAAGTTGTGATTAAGAAGAGATGGTCCTCTGTTACAAAAATGTATTAAGAACATCCAATAAACTTAAGGAGGTTCACACGATGAACGATATTATAAGAGAGATTGAGGCAGCCCAGTTAAAGGAATCCGTACCGGAATTCCGTGTTGGTGATACGGTAAGAGTACACAACAAGATCAAAGAGGGTAACCGGGAAAGAATTCAGATTTTCGAGGGTACTGTTATCAAGAGACAGAACGGCGGCGCAAGAGAGACCTTTACCGTAAGAAAGAATTCTAACGGTATCGGCGTTGAGAAGACCTGGCCCTTACATTCCCCCTCCGTTGCAAATGTAGAGGTGGTAAGAAGAGGTAAGGTAAGACGGGCAAAACTGTACTACTTACGCGACCGTGTAGGCAAGGCTGCAAAGGTAAAAGAGTTAGTAAGATAATTCTTGTTACAAAGTATCCGGGCAAATGCGCCAGTGGCGCGTTTGCCCGGATTTGTGCATGAGGTGAGAACAGTGGAATTTTATGAGAGTGAAGATACCAATCTGCTCCGCCGCATTATCAATTGGGTAACGGACATCATTGTGGTTGTAGCGATTGCCTTTTTTTCTATTTATGCCTTTGGAACCCAGATCCCTGTAAGCGGCAGTTCTATGCAGCCTGTCCTTAAGACAGAGGATGTGGTGTTGGTGAACCGTCTGATTTATGATTTTCAGGACCCGGATCGCTTTGACATAGTGGTTTTCAGACGGGATGACAACAAAATGATTGTAAAACGGGTAATTGGCCTGCCAGGTGAGACGGTGCAGATTGAAGACGGACAGATTTATATTGATGGAAGACTATTGACTGAGACAGAAGAAATGCCCTCCATAACCTCCCCGGGTATGGCAGAGCATCCCATAGAGCTGGGCCAGGAAGAATACTTCCTTCTGGGAGATAACCGGGACAGCAGTGAGGACAGCAGATTTGCCAATGTAGGCAATGTGAAGAGAGATAAGATTATAGGAAAAGTATGGCTTCGTCTATTCCCGGTCCTGGATATGGGACTGGTTGATTGATAGAAAAAGAAAAACAGAGGAACAACATGAATATTCAATGGTATCCGGGGCACATGACCAAAGCAAAACGTGCCATGAAGGAAGACATGAAACTAATCGATCTGATTATTGAACTGGTGGACGCAAGAGTCCCTCTTGGCAGCCGCAATCCGGATATAGACGATCTGGGAGCAGGAAAGGCCCGAATGGTGCTTTTAAATAAATCAGATCTGGCAGATGAAAAAATCAATGGACAGTGGGTTGAATATTTTATAAATCAGGGCTTCCAGGTAGTAAAAGTAAATTGTAAAACAGGAGACGGATTAAAACAGATAGGAGTTGCGGTCCAGGAAGCTTGTAAGGAAAAAATAGAAAGGGACCGGCGCAGAGGGATTCAAAACCGCCCCATCCGGGCCATGGTTGTGGGAATCCCCAATGTAGGAAAATCTACGTTTATCAATGCTTTTGCCAAAAAGGCATGTGCCAAAACCGGCAATAAGCCCGGCGTTACCAAAGGGAATCAGTGGATTCGATTAAATAAAACCCTGGAACTTTTAGATACTCCCGGGATTCTGTGGCCAAAATTTGATGATCAGCAGGTAGGGCTTCATCTGGCCTTTATCGGTTCTATTAATGATGAAATTTTAAATAAAGAAGAGCTGGCTCTGGAGCTGATCCAGTTATTGTCCCGAAATTATCCGAAAGCATTAGCAGAACGGTATCAGATAGAAAAACCGGCGGCTCCTTTAACTGCCGGGGAAAGCCATTTGATCCTGAAAGAAATTGCCAGGGTAAGAGCCTGTTTATTAAAAGGCGGGGAATTGGATACCGCTAAGGCGGCGGCCATTGTACTGGAGGACTTTCGCAGCGGCCGTCTGGGAAGAATTACCCTGGAGCAGCCCTGCCGGGAAGGCGGGGAACTTCCGAAAGAAGATCAGGGATGAAGGAAGCACAAAAAAGCGCGGTTCTCTCAGAGCTGAAGCGGTTCTTATGCTATGTGGCAGTTGTGGCAGGCGGAATGTTGCTGATCATTACCTTTGTGGTTCAGCGGGCGGACGTATACGGCCGGTCCATGGAACCCACCTTAAAGGATGGGGATATTCTGCTGGTAGACAAACTGTCCTACCGCTTTTCTGCTCCCAGGCGTTACGATATTATTGTCTTTTCTTATCGGTATCAGGAGGGCAGATACTATACCAAGCGGATCATCGGCCTGCCGGGTGAAACGGTGCAGATTCAGGACGGAACGGTTTTGGTAAACGGAGAGCCTTTAAAGGATGACATTTTTTCAGAGCCAATTGAAAAGGCCAGAAGGGCGTCGGAACCTGTTGTGTTAGGAGAGGATGAGTATTTTGTCCTGGGAGACAACCGGAATTTCAGCTCAGACAGCAGAGATACCGATGTGGGAAATGTAAAGCGCCGGGATATCATAGGCCGGATTTGGCTGAAAGTATGGCCTCCCGGCTAAGTGTTCATAGGAGGAGGAAATAATGGCCAGAGCCCTAAAAGGAGAAAAGCTGGAGCAGGAGCTTATGCGCCTTAAGCAGATGGAACAGTACGAGAAGGAATATGAAAGCTTTGGAGTTGTCTGCGGCATAGATGAAGCCGGAAGAGGGCCCCTTGCGGGACCGGTTGTGGCAGGAGCCGTAATTCTGCCAAAGGATTGCCGGATTCTTTACCTGAATGATTCCAAAAAGCTGTCTCCAAAGCGGCGGGAAGAGCTTTTCTCAGAAATTCAGGAAAAGGCGGTTTCCTTTGGAACGGGGGTGGTAAGTCCTGATGAAATTGATGAAATCAATATTCTCCAGGCTACCTATAAAGCTATGAGACAAGCTTTTGAAAAGCTCACTCCGGCTCCTGAGGTGCTGCTAAACGATGCTGTGACCATTCCGGGGCTTTCTCCAAATCTGGTTCAGGTTCCGATTATAAAAGGGGATGCTAAAAGCGTTTCCATTGCAGCCGCCAGCATTGTTGCAAAGGTAACCAGGGATCATATGATGGAAGAATATGATAAATTATACCCGGAATACGGCTTTGCCGGTCATAAGGGCTACGGAACGGCCGCCCATATGGCCGCTATCAGAGAATATGGCCCCTGTCCCATCCACCGCAGAAGCTTTATTCATGTGAAGCAACGAGCCAGATAACCAACCATGCGGGGGACTGGATTCCCAGGTTTGTATAGTCTGAAGAGAGGCAGAGATTTTTGAATAAAAGAGAGATTGGAAGCCGCTATGAGTCTATGGCGGCTGATTATTTAATTGGCCAGGGATATGAAATATTGGCCCGCAATTATCAGAACCACCGGAGAGGGGAAATCGATCTGATTGCCAAAGAGGGACGATTTCTGGTATTTGTTGAAGTAAAATATCGAAAAGATACCGGTGAGGGAGATCCGGGGGAAGCGGTAGGTCCGCGAAAACAGCAGAGGATCCGCAAAGCTGCTCTTGTTTACCTGTACGAGAACCGGCTGCCTATGGATACGCCCTGCCGCTTTGATGTGGTAGCAGTACTTGGAAAAGAGCTTCGGCTGATCCGAAATGCGTTTTAGGTTAATGGAAGGAGAATATTTTTATGGAAATAAACTGGGAAAAAAAACATGGGCCGGAAGAACTCATTACCAGAATTCAGGCCGGGGTCCCTTATCTTTCCTTTTCGGCTTTGGAAGAAACCGGGATGGTAAAGCAGGGCTTTTCTACCCGCTACGGCGGCGTAAGCACTGGCGTTTATTCATCCATGAACCTGTCCTATTCCCGAAAGGACAGGCCGGAGCATGTACTTGAAAATTACCGGCGTATGGCCAAAGCCCTTGAGGTAGACATGGAAAAAATGGTGGTTTCCTGGCAGACTCATACCACCAATGTACGTCTGGTAACAGAGGAAGACTTTGGAAAAGGTGTTTTGCGGGATCGGGATTACCAGGATGTGGACGGCCTGATTACCAATATTCCGGGAGTTACGCTGGTAACCTTTTATGCTGACTGCGTGCCTCTCTATATCCTGGATCCGGTTCACAGAGCCATCGGCCTGTCCCACTCCGGCTGGCGGGGCACGGTGAAGCGTATGGGGGAAAAGACTTTAAAGGCAATGAATCAGGCCTTTGGGACCAATCCCGGGGATGTTATCGCCTGTATCGGTCCCAGCATCTGCAAGGATTGTTTCGAAGTGGGAGAAGAGGTTGTGGAGGAATTCCGGCAGGCTTTCTCTGCCCGGCACTGGGCGGAGCTGTTTGAACCCGGCAGGAAGGCCGGAAAATACCAATTGGATCTGTGGAGAGCCAACCAGATTGTATTTACAGAGGCTGGTGTGGATCCGGACAAGATCCACACCACGAATATCTGTACCAAATGCAATCCAGAGCATCTGTTTTCCCATAGGGCCATGGCGGAAAACAGAGGGAATCTGGCGGCGTTCCTTTGCCTTAGCGATTAGATTACATATCGTGTTCGCCGGCCTGATATTTTTGTAAAAGATTCTGAATCTTTTCTGTAGGAGACAAGGACGCGCTGATAGACACGTCATGGTTTAAGGAATTGATAATGGCCGCCATATATTTGCTCATATCCGCCTCAAGATACCAGCAGCGGTTAAGCAGTTTTTGGGGGCGGTAGTTTAAGTTGGTGGTAATCACATAATCAATATAGCCCTTTTCATAAAATTCATCAAACTTGTCCAGACCGTCGGTAAAGAGGCCGAAGGTGCAGCACACCACGACTTTTTTTGCCTTGCGTTCCTTTAGCTCTCTGGCAGTATCCAGCATACTTTCGCCGGAGGAAATCATGTCATCAATAATCAGCACCGTCTTGCCTTCCACGGAGGAACCTAAAAATTCATGGGCCACAATGGGATTGCGCCCGTCAATGATTTTCGAGTAGTCGCGGCGCTTATAAAACATCCCCATATCCACGCTTAAATTGTTGGCCAGATAAACAGCCCGGTTCATAGCGCCCTCGTCAGGGCTGATGATCATCAGATGCTCCTTATCTATTTTCAAGGTCTTGTCATAGGAAAACAGGGCCTTAATAAACTGATAGGTAGGCATAAAGTTATTGAAACCGTTTAGGGGGATAGCATTCTGAACTCGGGGATCATGGGCGTCAAAGGTAATAATATTCGATACTCCCATATGAATCAGTTCCTGTAAAGCCATGGCGCAGTCCAGGGACTCCCGTTTGGAGCGCTTATGCTGGCGTCCCTCATAAAGGAAGGGCATAATCACGTTAACCCGGTGGGCAGTGGCGCTGCAGGCTCCTAAGATTCTTTTTAAATCTTGAAAATGATCGTCAGGGGACATGTGGTTGGTATAGTCGTTTATGGAATAGACTAAGCTGTAATTAGTTACATCTGCAATGACAAAGATGTCCGTGCCTCGGACAGACTCATTTAAGACTGCTTTGGCTTCTCCTGTGCCAAACCTGGGACAGGAACACTGCAACAGATAAGACTCTGCGTCATAGCCCCGGTAATTCAAGTCCTTTTTGCGGCGGATCAGCTCTTCCGTATCATTTTTCCGAAAGGTGATAATGTGATCATTCACCTTTTGGGCCAGATCCCGGCAGCCTTCCAGGGCGGCCAGCTTTAAGGGGGCGACAGGCAGGGAATTCTGAAAAACAAAAGTATTCTTCATTCTCATTCCTCCGTAAGAATTGTGGGATTGCTTGCTGCTTTTATGTTACCATTTTTTGGGGATCAGCGTCAATAGAAGAAGGGATTTTTTTCCAGGATTCACCTTGTCAAAGACGGCCTGCTCCTGTATACTAAAAGAAAGAAAAGAAAGGCAATATTTTATATGACAAATGAATATAAGGGCCACCGGATTGCCAGCGTAGATCCGGGATCCATTGCGGAAGAACTGGAGTTAGAGGCCGGAGACCTGCTGCTGACCATTAACGGCCAGGAGCCGGAAGATATATTTGATTATCAGTATTATGTAAACAGCCCGGCCATGACCATGCTTGTCCGCAAGGCTGACGGGGAAGAATGGGAACTGGATATTGAAAATGACTATGAGGATTTGGGGATTAATTTTGAAAACGGCCTGATGAGCGACTACCGATCCTGCAGTAATAAATGTATTTTCTGTTTTATTGACCAGATGCCTCCGGGCATGCGGGACACTCTCTATTTTAAAGATGATGACTCCAGGCTCAGCTTTCTCCAGGGAAATTATGTGACCCTTACCAATATGAAGGAAAAGGACATTGACCGGATTATCCGGTTTAAGCTGTCCCCCATCAACATCTCTGTCCACACCACCAATCCAGAACTTCGCTGTGAAATGCTTCACAACCGTTTTGCAGGGGAGTCTTTAAAGTTAATGGACAGGCTTTATGAGGCAGGGACCTCCATGAACGGGCAGATTGTTTTATGCCGGGACATTAACGATAAAGAAGAATTAAACCGGACTATAGAAGACCTAAGCCGCTACATTCCTTATATGGAGAGTGTATCAGTGGTTCCGGTAGGGCTTTCCAGGTTTCGAAAAGGACTTTACCCCTTAAAGCCTTTTACGAAAAAAGAAGCAGAAGAGACCATTGATTTAATTGAGTCCTGGCAGCGGCGGCTTTATGAAAAACACGGCATCCATTTTGTTCATGCCAGTGATGAATTTTACATTCTGGCAGAACGTCCCCTTCCGGAAGAAGACCGTTATGACGGCTATCCTCAGCTGGAAAACGGAGTGGGGATGTTAAGGCTCTTAGCGTCAGAAGTGGCAGAAGCCCTGATGGAAAAGAAGGAAACCGAAAACCCGGAACCGATCAAAGGGGATCTCTCCCTTGCCACTGGATGTCTGGCTTATCCTTATATGAAAAAATATTTAGGCTGGATTGAGAAGGCGTTTCCGGGTCTGCGGATCCGCCTTTACGCCATCCAAAACCACTTTTTCGGAGAAGAAATTACCGTAGCCGGGCTTATTACCGGACAGGATATCATTGCCCAATTAAAGGATAAGGAGCTGGGGGAACATCTGCTCCTTCCGGTGTGTATGTTCCGAAGCGGTGAGGAAGTATTTTTAGATGACGTGACCCGGACCGATGTACAAAATGCTTTACAAGTTCCGGTCCATATAGTAAAATCAAGCGGATATGACCTGGTGGAGGCAGTTCTTCACCCGGAATCAGAAGACGAGCTGCCTGTTTATAAAGGATATGAGCTGTAAAATTCATGCCGCCGGGCAGGCAGCGGATTTTTAAAGTAAACCTGCATGCGCCCGCAGCGGACGCACTGCCGCACATGAAAGTCTGGCGGGCGCATGGGGCATCCCTGAATGCATGCCGCCTAATCAGCGGCGGACTTTCAAAGTAAGGAGGCAATATGAGCAAACCGGTAGTAGCAATCGTAGGCCGCCCCAATGTGGGAAAGTCTACGCTGTTTAATGTTCTGGCAGGGGAGGCAATCTCCATTGTCAAGGATACGCCAGGAGTAACCAGAGATCGAATTTATGCGGACTGTACCTGGCTGGATATGAATTTTACTTTAATTGATACCGGCGGTATTGAACCGGACAGCCGGGATATTATTCTGTCCCAGATGCGGGAGCAGGCGGAGATTGCCATCGATACAGCAGATGTGATTATCTTTATTGTAGATGTGCGGCAGGGACTTCAGGATGCGGACTCCAAAGTGGCGGATCTTTTGAGAAAGTCCCGCAAGCCGGTGGTGCTGGCGGTAAATAAAGTGGACAGCGCCCAGAAATTTGGCAATGATATTTACGAGTTTTACAATCTGGGGATCGGAGATCCTGTGCCGGTATCTGCTTCTTCCCGGCTGGGGATCGGGGATCTGCTGGACGAGGTTGCCAAACATTTTACCGCAGAACAGCTGGAAGAGGATCAGGACGACAGGCCCCGTATCGCTGTGGTAGGAAAGCCCAACGTAGGAAAATCCTCCCTGATCAATAAGCTGTTGGGGGAAAACCGGGTTATCGTATCCAATATAGCTGGTACTACCAGAGACGCCATTGATACGGAGATCTCCCACAACGGCACAGACTATGTCTTTATTGATACAGCCGGACTCCGCCGCAAAAGTAAGATCAAAGAAGATTTGGAACGGTACAGCATTATCCGCACCGTAACTGCCGTGGAGCGGGCGGATGTGGTGGTAGTCCTGATTGATGCGATAGAGGGTGTTACGGAACAGGACGCCAAGATTGCCGGGATTGCCCACGACAGGGGAAAGGGCGTTATTATAGCGGTAAATAAATGGGACGCCATCGAAAAAAATGACAAAACCATTTACGAGTATACCAACAAAATGAAAGAAGTTCTGGCCTATATGCCTTACGCAGAATACCTGTTTATCTCCGCCCAGACAGGGCAGCGGCTCAATAAGCTGTTTGATTTAATTGATATGGTGCGTGAGAACCAGAATTTAAGGATTGCAACCGGCGTCCTAAACGAGATCATGACGGAAGCAGTGGCCATGCAGCAGCCTCCTTCTGACAAAGGTAAGCGCTTAAAGCTTTACTATATGACCCAGGTGTCGGTAAAGCCCCCTACCTTTGTGATCTTTGTAAATGACAGGGAGCTGATGCATTTTTCCTACACCAGGTATTTGGAAAATAAAATTCGGGAAGCATTTGGATTTCGCGGAACCGCCCTTCGGTTCTTAATCAGGGAGAGAAAAGCAAAGGAGCAGTGAGTATGGAGAGGGGAATTTGTCTGGTAATCGGTTATCTGTTCGGTTTAATTCAGACCGGATACTTTTATGGCAAGACTCAGGGAGTAGATATCCGTCAGCACGGAAGCGGGAATTCCGGCGCTACCAATACCCTTCGGGTACTGGGAAAAAAGGCCGGACTGATTGTATTTTTCGGAGACTTTTTAAAGGCGGTAGTTCCCTGCGTTCTGGTAAGGCTTTTTCTGGGAGACGGGGCCCTCTATAGCCGCGTACTGCTCCTTTATACCGGATTTGGCGTAACTCTGGGACATAATTACCCCTTTTATCTGGGCTTTAAAGGAGGAAAGGGGATTGCTGTCATGGCCGGAATTTTAGTTGCCAGTGACTGGCGGATCACCCTGGTATGCGCCGCTGTCTTTATAGGCTGTGTGGCCATTACCCGGTTTGTATCTCTGGGTTCCCTTTTGGTGGCAACTGTTTTTTTGTCCATGACCACCTGGTTTACCCTGACAGGGCGTTATGGAACCGCTGTTTTACATGACATTTCCGGCATGACCTCCATGAATACCTCCAGTGTGAAAACAGAGTGTATTGCCGTGGCCTTTGCCATTGCCGCTATGGCATTTTGGCGTCATCGGGCCAATATCGGCCGCCTGATTCGGGGTACGGAAAACAAGCTGGGGGCGAAAAAGTTCTGATAAGGAGAGTTTCATATGGCAAAAATTGGCGTAATCGGTTCCGGAACCTGGGGGACGGCTCTGGCAATCCTTTTGGTACAAAACGGCAGTGAAGTGACCTTATGGTCCGCCTTTGAGGATGAGGCGAAAGTGCTCTGCACCACCAGAAAACATCCCAATTTACCGGATGCAGCGCTTCCGGAACAGATGGAAATTACGACGGATTTAAAAGCCGCCATGGAAGAGAAGGACATCCTGGTTTTGGCGGTTCCTTCTATCTTTGTCCGCCAGACTGCGGCAAAGATGTCTTCCCACTGCAGAGAAGGCCAGATTGTCGTCAATGTGGCAAAGGGAATTGAGGAAAAGAGTCTGAAAGTCCTCTCAGAAGTCATAGAAGATGAGCTTCCCATGGCAGATGTGGCGGTTCTTTCCGGCCCCAGCCATGCGGAGGAAGTGAGCCGCTTCCTTCCCACTACCTGCGTGGCGGGCGCTCATTCAAAGACCACTGCGGAAGCTGTTCAGAAGGTGTTTATGAGCCAGGCTTTCCGGGTATATACAAGCCCGGATATGATAGGGATTGAACTGGGGGCGGCTCTTAAGAATGTAATAGCCCTGGCTGCCGGAATTGCAGACGGCCTTGGCTATGGGGATAATACAAAGGCTGCTTTGATTACCAGAGGAATCGCGGAGATCAGCCGCCTTGGAACTGCTATGGGAGGAAAGTCTCAGACCTTTGCAGGCCTTTCCGGAACCGGAGACTTAATCGTCACCTGCGCCAGTATCCACAGCCGCAACCGCAGGGCCGGTATCCTTATGGGAAAAGGCTATTCTATGGAGGAGGCTATGAAAGAGGTAAAGATGGTGGTAGAGGGAGTATACTCTGCCAAGGCGGCCCTGGCTTTATCTCAAAAATACCAGATTCCCATGCCCATTGTGGAGCAGGTCAATCAAATCCTGTTTGCAGGAAAGCCTGCCGGGGAAGCAGTGAATGACCTGATGTTAAGACATCGCCAGATAGAAAGCCAGGAGTTGCTGTGGGAAAAGTAGACCTTTATGGGCCCGGCGGCGGACTTTTATAGTAAACCTGCATGCGCCCGGCGGCGGACGCACTGCCGCACATGAAAGTCTGACGGGCGCATGGGGCATCCCTGAATGCATGCCGCCTATTCGGCGGCGGGACTTTCAAAGTAAACAGGGATAACCCGGCGGAATGGCATATATAAATTTTACTTATAATAGTTGGGATTTTTCCAGGAAAATCAAAAAATAAGGCTGAGAAACAGTTGACAACCTTATCATTACTCACTATAATTTATAAAAGCTTTTAAGCGGCGGCTTTTAGGCAGGGACTGGCAGGTATTCCAGCAGGCCAAAGCCGTTTTCGCGTGTCAGGGATGTACGTGCGGAGCGAACAATGTCCGCAAATGCAGAAACATTTCTTTAAACGCGAAGAAAAAAGAGGAGGAAAAAATTATGAAAAAGAAATTTTTAAGCCTGGCTCTGGCAGCTGCAATGGCAGCTTCTTTAACTGCATGCGGCGGCTCAGGAGACGCACAGGCAACTACTCAGGCGACTGAAGCTCCGGCAGCAGACGCAGCAGGAACAGAAACTACGGCAGCAAACGCAACAGAGGCTCCGGCAGCAGCAGACGGCGCAACCTGGAAGATCGGCGCAATCGGCCCCTTAACCGGCGGCGCTGCTATTTATGGCAATGCAGTAGTAAACGGCGCTCAGATTGCAGTAGATGAGATCAATGCAGCAGGCGGTATCAATGGTTTTCAGATTGAGTACATGAGCGCTGATGATGAGCATGACGCCGAGAAGGCAGTAAATGCTTACAACAGCTTAAAAGACAAGGGAATGCAGCTGCTGGTTGGAACCACCACCTCCAATCCCTGTATTGCAGTTGCAGATAAGACTGCAGCAGACAATATGTTCCAGTTAACTCCCTCAGGTTCTGCTGTAGAATGTGCAGCAAACCCCAACGTATTCCGTGTTTGCTTCTCTGACCCGGATCAGGGAGCTGCTTCCGCAAAATACATCGGCGAGCACAAGCTGGCTACCAAGATCGCAGTGATTTATGACAGCTCTGATGTTTACTCCAGCGGTATCTATGCAAAGTTTGCAGCAGAGGCTGCCAACCAGGGCTTAGAGATTGTTGCTGAAGAAGCATTTACCGCAGATACCAATAAAGACTTTACCACCCAGCTTCAGAAAGCAAAGGACGCCGGCGCTGAGTTGGTATTCCTTCCTTTCTATTATACTGAGGCTGCTCTGGTTCTCACCCAGGCAAATACCATGGGCTGGGATCCTATCTTCTTCGGATGTGATGGTATGGACGGTATCTTAGGCGTTGAAAACTTTGATACCAGCCTGGCAGAAGGCCTGATGCTGTTAACACCTTTTGCAGCAGACGCAGAAGATGAGCTGACTGTAAACTTTGTAACTACCTACAAGGAGAACTACGGCGATATTCCTAACCAGTTTGCAGCAGATTCCTATGATGCCGTATATGCATTAAAGGCCGCTTTAGAGGATGCAAATGCCAATCCGGATATGAGCGTATCCGATATCTGCGAGGCTGTAAAGGCTTCTATGGTTAAGATCTCAGTAGATGGCCTTACCGGCGCAGGCATGACCTGGAACGCAGAGGGCGAGCCCTCCAAAGCTCCCAAGGCAGTAAAGATTGAAAACGGCGCTTACGTTTCCATGGAATAATGGATTGAATAACACAAAAACCCACAGAGGGTTGTCAAAAGACAACCCTCTTTCAGTATGAAAACAAGAGGTGTAACACAAATGAGCTTTCTGTCCTATCTAATCAGCGGAATCAGCCTGGGAAGTGTATATGCAATTATTGCGCTGGGCTACACGATGGTTTATGGCATTGCAAAGATGCTGAACTTCGCACACGGCGATATTATCATGGTGGGCGGATATATGGTGTTTATTGTAGTCAGCACCATGGGCCTGCCTCCGGCAGCCGGTATCCTGACAGCAGTGGTAGTATGTACTTTATTAGGCGTGACGGTTGAGAGGATAGCGTACAAGCCTCTCCGCGGCGCTTCCCCTCTGGCGGTGCTGATCACGGCAATCGGCGTCAGCTATCTGCTTCAGAACCTGGCTCTGCTTTTATGGGGAGCGGATACCAAAGCCTTTACCTCCGTAGTTTCCATAGAGCCTTTGCGTCTGGCAGAAGGGCAGCTTATGATTACCGGCGAGACCATTGTCACCATTACGACCTGTATTGTGGTTATGGTAACATTGACCGCCTTTATCAACAAGACCAAAACCGGTCAGGCCATGCTTGCCGTGTCTGAAGATAAAGGTGCGGCTACCCTTATGGGTATCAATGTAAACCGTACCATTGCCATAACCTTTGCCATCGGTTCCGCTCTGGCGGCAGTGGCAGGAGTGCTCCTTTGCTCTGCCTATCCGTCTCTGACTCCCTATACCGGCGCAATGCCCGGCATCAAGGCCTTTGTGGCGGCGGTATTCGGCGGCATCGGTTCCATACCCGGCGCTATGATCGGCGGTATTTTGCTTGGAGTAATTGAGAACCTTTCCAAAGCATACATCTCATCCCAGCTTTCTGATGCCATTGTATTCTCTGTCCTGATCATTGTCCTTCTGGTACGTCCTACCGGCATTATGGGCAAGAAGATCAGTGAAAAAGTCTGATGGAGGTGGAATACGCGATGAAAACTCAAAAATCCATAAAAGACCTCTTAAAAGGCAGCGGCGTAACCTACGGGATGGTAATCCTGGCCTATCTTCTGGTGGAGATTGCCTTAAAAACCGGAAACATGTCCAGTTTAATGCAGGGATTATTAGTCCCCTTGTGTATCTACTCCATTTTAGCTGTATCCCTGAACCTGGTAGTAGGAATTTCCGGCGAGCTGAGTTTGGGACATGCAGGCTTTATGTGCGTAGGCGCATTTTCCGGCGCTTTGTTTTCCAAAGCCTTCAAAGGCATGATTGACCCTACCCTCAGCCTGATTATCGCCATTATCATCGGCGCGGCAGTGGCGGCAGTATTCGGGATTTTAATCGGAATTCCTGTTCTGCGCCTTCGGGGGGATTATCTGGCAATTGTAACCCTGGCTTTCGGCGAAATTATAAAGAACATTATCAATGCCATCTATTTAGGTGTGGATTCGTCTGGCATCCACTTTTCTATGAAGAGTGAAGTGGCGTTAAAATTAGATGCAGAAGGTACAGTGCTGATTAAAGGCGCTCAGGGAATCACCGGTACGCCTCAGGCATCTACCTTTACCATTGGCGTGATTTTGCTGCTTATTACATTGTTTATTGTCATAAACCTGGTAAATTCCCGGACAGGACGGGCCATTATGGCCATCCGTGACAACCGGATTGCGGCGGAATCCATCGGCCTTCACATTACCAAATATAAACTGCTGGCATTTACCGTATCCGCTGCCCTGGCAGGGGTTGCAGGCGTTCTCTATGCCCACAACTTAACCACCCTGGCTGCCCTTCCCAAAAACTTCGGATATAACCAGTCTATTATGATCCTGGTATTCGTAGTGCTGGGAGGTATCGGCAATGTCCGGGGATCCGTTATCGCAGCAGTAGTCCTGACCCTGCTTCCGGAGCTTCTGCGGGGGCTTAACAATTACCGTATGTTGATTTATGCCATTGTGCTTATCGCCATGATGCTGTTTAATTCCAGTCCCAAGGCGATTGAGCTGCGGGAACGTTTTGCAGATTCTTTTAAGAAAAAGACCGCCAAAAAGGAGGTAGCATAACATGGCAGCACCTATGCTGGAAGTAAAAAGTTTAAGCATCTCCTTTGGGGGCTTAAAAGCGGTAGACAGCTTTGACGTCACCATTGACAAGGGCCAGCTTTATGGTCTTATCGGCCCCAATGGCGCGGGAAAAACCACAATTTTTAACCTGCTTACAGGAGTTTACAAGCCGGATACCGGAAGTATTGTCTTAGACGGCAAAAATATTACCGGCAAAAAGACCATTGAAATCAACCAGTGCGGCATTGCCCGTACTTTCCAGAACATCCGGCTGTTTAAAGATTTAACCGTTTTAGATAACGTAAAAGCCGGCCTCCATAACAGTCATCCCTATTCCACCTTAACCGGCATTTTCCGTCTGCCCAAATATTATAAGGTAGAAAAGGAAATGAATGAGAAGGCCATGGATCTTTTAAAGGTATTTGATTTGGACAAGGAATCCCACTATAAAGCCTCCAATCTCCCTTACGGAAAACAGAGAAAGCTGGAGATTGCAAGGGCCCTGGCCACAAATCCCAAGCTGCTTTTATTAGATGAGCCGGCGGCAGGAATGAATCCCAACGAGACCGCAGAGCTGATGGACACCATTCGCTTTGTCCGCAAGGAATTTCATATGACAATTCTGCTTATTGAGCACGATATGAAGCTGGTATCCGGTATCTGTGAACAGCTGACCGTATTAAATTTCGGCCAGGTTCTGGCAAGCGGAGAAACCAGCCAGGTATTAAATAATCCTCAGGTTATTACCGCATACCTGGGAGAGTAAGGAGGAAACAGACATGGCAATGCTGGAAGTCAGAGATTTGGAAGTATATTACGGCGTCATCCAGGCCATTAAAGGGATTTCCTTCGATGTAAACCAGGGAGAGATTATCGCTTTAATCGGCGCCAACGGCGCAGGGAAAACCACCATCCTTCATACTGTAACCGGCCTGATCCCCTCAAAAGCAGGCCACATTACCTATGAAGGCAGGGACATTACCAAAATACAGGGGCACAAGCTGGTTCCCATGGGAATCGCCCACGTTCCGGAGGGCCGCCGGGTATTTGCCCAGCTCTCTGTCCTGCAGAATTTAAAGCTGGGGGCATTTACCAGAAATGATAAGGCGGAGATGGAAGCCACATTGGAGATAGTATATGACCGGTTTCCCAGATTAAAAGAGAGAAAGAACCAATTAGCCGGAACCCTTTCCGGAGGCGAGCAGCAGATGCTTGCCATGGGCCGGGCTCTTATGAGCCACCCCAGGCTGATTGTAATGGACGAACCATCCATGGGGCTTTCTCCTATCTATGTAAACGAGATTTTCGACATTATTCAGAAGATCAACGGAGACGGGGTAACGGTCCTTTTAGTAGAACAGAACGCTAAAAAGGCATTGTCCATTGCCAACCGGGCATATGTATTAGAGACCGGCAACATTGTTTTGGGCGGAGATGCAAAAGAGCTGATGAATGACGACAGAGTAAAAAAGGCATATTTAAGCGAATAGGTTTTGTAGGAAAAAAGTCAGGAATTTCCTGGCTTTTTTTGGTACGCTATGGTAAAATCAAATAAAATATTTTGTATAAAGGGGCGATTGGGATTATGCTGCAAAAAGCAATTGAGTTGGCTACGGCTGCGTTAAATGGAATTACAGAAGAAAACGGCAGACCTTATATGGATCATGCGATCAGAGTCATGGATAAGATGAGCACAGAAGAAGAAAAGCTGGTTGCAGTGCTTCACGATGTGGTGGAAGACACAGAAATGACAATCCGGGATCTGGAGTGCTATGGCTTTCCCAGAGCCGTTATGGATGCGGTGGAGCAGCTTACCAAGCGGCGGGATATGACCTATTTTGATTATATTGACGATATCAGCTGCAGTGAGCTGGCCGCAAAGGTAAAGATCGCAGAAATTGAGGACAACAAAGATATTTTCCGCGTGAATAAGATGTCCTTTCGGACTTATTCTTTAGAAGAGCGTGCCCAGAAGTCCCTGGGGATTCTCCGGCAAGCCATAAAGTCTTAAATTCACATACATATGGAAATACCTCCCTGCATATACTGTATCAGCACAGCAAGGGGGTATTTTTATGGACAATTTTCATGTATACAAAGATATTGAGGCCAGGACAGGAGGGGATATCTATATTGGTGTGGTAGGCCCTGTCCGGACTGGAAAATCTACCTTTATCAAACGCTTTATGGAGCTTTTGGTGATCCCTAAGATGGAGGATGAGAACCAGAGGAATTTAAGCAGGGATGAGCTCCCTCAGAGCGCGGCGGGAAAGACTATTATGACTACAGAGCCTAAATTTATTCCCAAGGAAGCGGCAAAAATCCAGCTTGGAGACGGGATCCAGGCCCGGGTACGGCTTATTGACTGCGTAGGCTTTATGGTGGACGGAGCCGCCGGACACATTGAAAACGACGCGGAACGGATGGTAAAGACTCCCTGGTTTGACCATGAAATCCCGTTTACCAGAGCAGCGGAAATCGGCACCAGGAAAGTGATTACGGATCATTCCACTATCGGCATTGTGGTGACCACAGACGGTTCTTTTGGCGATATTAAGCGTCCCGGATACATAAATGGGGAAAAGACTGCGGTGGAAGAATTAAAGGCCATGGGAAAGCCCTTTATTATTCTTTTAAACTGCGAGCGCCCTTACTCAGAAGAAACCATAAAGCTTGCGGGAGAACTGGAGGCGGAATACAATGTTACGGTTATGCCTGTCAACTGCGAGCAATTAAAAAAAGAGGATATTCATCAGATTCTGGAAAAGGTATTAAAAGAATTTCCTGTGACAGAAATGGACTTTTACATTCCCAAATGGCTGGAGCTTCTGCCTGCCTCCCACTGGCTGAAAGAAAAGATTATTGAAAAAGCCAGGGATATGATCAAAAAGGTTACCTACATGAAAGAGGTTTCTGCCGCCAAGCCGGAGCTTCCCCCTGAGGAAGAGGGCCGGGGGGCTTTGCGTATTCGTGAAATGAATATGGCGGATGGTTCTGTGGCCATGGACATCCAGGTGGATGACAAATATTACTACCAAACCTTAAGTGAATATGTGGGAATTCCTATTTCCGGGGAATATGAACTGATGCAGACACTGGGAAGCCTGGCGCGGATGCAAAAGGAATATCAGAAGGTGGAGAATGCCATGAATCAGGTTCGGGTAAAGGGCTACGGAGTTGTAACCCCTGACCGGTCGGAAATCGTTCTGGATGAACCTCAGGTTATCCGCCATGGCAATAAATACGGGATAAAAATGAAAGCCCAGGCCCCGTCTATCAATTTAATCAAGGCCCAGATTGAGACGGAGATTGCTCCCATTGTGGGAAATGAGCAGCAGGCGGAGGATTTGATTTCTTACATAAAAAATAACAGCCAGATTGGGGACGGAGGCATCTGGGATACCAATATCTTCGGCAAATCTGTAGAGCAGATTGTGGAGGATGGCATCCAGGCTAAGATTTCCCAGCTTACAGAGGACTGTCAGATGAAACTGCAGGATACCTTACAGAAAATAATCAATGACAGCAGCGGAGGTATGATTTGCATAATCATATAAAATGTGATATAATGTATATAATATAAACACTTGGCAAAGACTTTTCAGGCCTGGTGAGAATAGGGGTAACAGGAAAACAGACAGGGAGGTTCGCTGCACATACAGAGAATTTTCTCTGTCTATTTTTTACAAGAAGGAAGAAAGGAGATACTTTCTATGAAACTGACCTTTATCGGAGCCGACCACGAGGTTACCGGAAGCTGCCACTATCTGGAGGTGGGAGAAAAGAAAATTTTAGTTGACTGCGGTATGGAGCAGGGGGCCAATGTTTATGAAAATGCAGAGCTTCCTGTAAGCTATTCCCAAATCGATTATGTGCTGTTAACCCACGCCCATATCGATCATGCCGGTCTTTTACCGCTGATTTATGCCAAAGGCTTCCGGGGCGCTGTCATCGCCACAGATGCCACCACGGATCTGTGCGACATTATGCTGAAGGATTCTGCTCACATTCAGGAGATGGAGGCAGAGTGGAAAAACCGGAAAGCCCGCCGGGCCGGACGTCCGGAAGAGCCTCCCATCTATGATATGGAGGATGCCATCGGGATACTGAAGCTGTTTAAGCCCTGCCGGTACGGGGAAAAGGTAGAGTTCTGCGACGAGTTTTCCGTCCGTTTTGTAGACGCCGGACATCTTCTGGGATCCGCGTCCATAGAGGTTTGGGCCAGAGAAAGGGATATAGAGAAAAAGCTGGTATTCTCCGGAGATATCGGCAATAAACATAAGCCGATGATCCGAAATCCTCAGTATATCCGGGAGGCAGACTATATTTTGATGGAGTGTACCTATGGCGACCGGTATCACAAAAAAGGCGGCAATCATATTCAGGAGCTGGCAGATATTATCCAGGCCACTCTGGACAAGGGAGGAAATGTGGTAATCCCTGCCTTTGCAGTAGGAAGAACTCAGGAGCTTTTGTATTTTATCCGCAGTATAAAGGAACAGGGGCTGGTAACCGGTCATGGACACTTTGACGTCTATGTGGACAGTCCTATGGCGGTAGAAGCCACAGAGGTTTTTAAAGAAAACGGGATGGACTGCTACGATGAAGAGACTAAGGCCCTGGTAAGACGGGGCATTAATCCAATCGGTTTTCCGGGGCTTAAACTTTCCATTACCAGCGAGGAGTCAAAAAATATCAATTTCGAGGCGAAACCAAAGGTGATTATCTCCGCTGCCGGAATGTGCGATGCAGGGCGGATCCGCCACCATTTAAAGCATAATCTGTGGCGTCCGGAAAGCACCATTGTCTTTGCCGGTTATCAGGCGGAGGGCACTTTGGGACGAGCCCTGGTGGAAGGCAGAAAGAGCGTAAAAATTTTTGGTGAAACCATCGATGTGGAAGCAAGGATTGTGAATATTAACGGTCTCAGCGGCCATGCCGACCGGGAGGGGCTGCTTGAATGGATCACTGCTTTTGAGAAAAAGCCGGATAAGGTGTTTATGGTACATGGAGAGGACACGGTATGTACCAACTTTGCCCTGACTTTGACAGATGAGCTGGGAATTCCGGCTGAGGCTCCTTTCTCCGGATCCGTTTTTGATCTGGCAGAAGGCCGGTGGATCCGTGAAACTGCCGGTATCCCTGTAAGCAAAGAATCCGCTTCTAAGAGAAAGGCTTCTGGCGTATATGCCCGCCTTGTTTCCGCAGGAGAGCGGCTCATTCAGGTAATCCGCCACAACGAAGGCGGAGCCAACAAGGATTTGGCCAAGCTTGCGGATCAGATCCATGCATTATGTGACAAATGGGACAGATAGGAGAGACAGCAGGTTATGAGCAAGGTACAGATTTATACGGACGGATCCGCCAGAGGAAATCCTGACGGGCCAGGAGGCTATGGGGTGGTTCTTCAATTTACAGACGGAAATGGACAGCTTCATGAAAAGACCATGTCCGCCGGATTTTTAAAGACCACCAACAACCGAATGGAGCTTTTGGCGGCGATTATGGGATTGGAGGCATTAAACAGGCCCTGTCAGGTGGATCTCTACTCTGACTCCAAGTATTTGACAGATGCATTTAACCAGAACTGGATTGAAAGCTGGGTGGCTAAGAACTGGGTGAGAGGCAAATCCGGCCCGGTTAAAAATGTGGATCTGTGGAAGCGCCTCTTAAAAGCAAAGGAACCTCATCATGTGAATTTTATCTGGGTCAAAGGTCATGCAGGACATCCCCAGAACGAAAGATGTGATAAGATGGCGGTGGAAGCGGCTTTGGGAGAAAATCTTTTGGTGGATCCGGGAGTTGTATAAAAGGGAAGCCTTTTAGAGAACAGAAGATAAATATGCGTTGCTTTTAGGAGAAAACCAGACTTACAAGCGAGCTTGACGTCTGGTTTTCTCCTGCTTTCCCCGCCCTGTGAACTATGGCAAATATTACGCAAACCTTACGATATATTACGCTTTTTTGTAGCCTATTCCTTTTCCAGAAAAAGTATGTTATGGTACTATTAGTAGACCTATATACGCCGAGACGATGGCAAAGGAAAGGGATGTGAATGGCCGAAGGCAGTAAAAGGCTGGCTCTGGTTGTCGGGATTATTATAACCGGCAGCCTGATTACCACCTACACTCATCATTATATAACAGAACAAGAAAATAAGTACCGCCAGATCGCGGTTCCTCAGGATGAGGCAAAGACAGCGGCTTTTGCCGGAGGTATTGCCATAATCAGCGAAACCGGAGCGGCAGAAGCCGGTTCTTTCGCTGATTTTCAAGGAGATACGCAGACTGCTGGGAACACAGGGGGTGAAAATACCCCTGTTATGGATACCGCTTCCCAAATTTCCCGGCAGCAGGAACAGGAGACTGCCTCTCAGGGGCCTGAATCAAATCAGAGTTTAAGCAGCTTTTCCGTAGAAGCTGCCGCCGAAGAGGCGGGAATCTCCCCTCAGGCTGCCGTCACAGATGAGGCTGCTGTCTCTGAGCCGGAGGCATTCCCTCAGGCTCAGGCCGCAGCGGCCAGTTTTACAGACCCTGTGGCAGCGGCAAATCCTCCTGCTTTATCTGCCGGACCGGCGGCAGAAGAAAATTCCTCCGATTCAGACGATGGAGAATCTGCCTACACCCAGAGCTGGAAGCGGCTTGACGATCTGGACATTCAAATTCAGAAAATGCGGGACGCTCAGGTGGATTCCACTGCCTATTCCATCAAGGCATTGGCAGATACAGAGCTGAAGCTGTGGGACAGGGAGCTGAATAATGTTTACATCCAGATTATGGATCAACTGGACGAAGAAGAACAGCTTAAGCTTGCCAGACAGCAGAGGGAATGGATGAACCAGCGGGATGTTCAGGCAGAGGCCGCTGCTCCGCGAAACAAAAGCGGAGCCATTGAGAGCGCCGGATATACGGCTTCCCTGGCAGCCTCCACCAGGCAGAGAGCTTACGATCTGCTGGAAAGCTATCAGAGCTATTTAAAATAACCGCTATTTAGAGGGCAGTCCGCCCTCTTTTTTTGCTTTCCCTACTTGATAAATGAATTTTCCTATGATAGGATATAAAAATGGAAAAGAGTTGTAAAAAGCAGCTTGATTAAGGAGGTTATGATATATGGGATTTTTAACCAGCTTTGTAGGATATGTGGTAAAAGCGGCAGTTTTTGCGGCTTTGGCATGGGCCGGTATTGTATTGGGCAAGAAATACAGGGATAAAAAGGATTCGCAGAAGGCGAATCAATAATTTGGAGGACTAAAGACGTGCAGAAGTATGGTGTAAACGAATTAAGAAGAATGTTTCTGGAGTTCTTTGAGAGCAAAGGACACCTGGCGATGAAGAGCTTCTCCTTAGTTCCGCATAATGACAACAGTTTATTACTGATCAATTCCGGTATGGCTCCTTTAAAGCCTTACTTTACCGGCCAGGAGATTCCTCCCAGAACCAGGGTGTGTACCTGCCAGAAATGTATTCGTACCGGCGATATTGAGAATATCGGCAAGACTGCCAGACATGGGACCTTTTTTGAAATGCTGGGCAACTTCTCCTTTGGAGACTACTTTAAGCATGAGGCCATTGCCTGGTCCTGGGAGTTTTTAACCCAGGTGGTAGGCCTTGAAGAAAGCCGTTTATATCCCTCGGTCTATTTAGAAGATGACGAGGCATTTGAAATCTGGAATAAGGAGATTGGCATCCCCGCAGAGCGGATCTTCCGTTTCGGCAAAGAGGACAACTTCTGGGAGCACGGCTCCGGCCCCTGCGGCCCCTGCTCTGAGATTTACTATGATCGGGGCGAAAAGTACGGCTGCGGCAAGCCTGATTGCACGGTAGGCTGTGAGTGCGACCGCTATATTGAGGTTTGGAACAACGTCTTTACCCAGTTTGACAATGACGGCCACGGCAACTACACCGAGTTGGAGCACAAGAACATTGATACCGGTATGGGACTGGAGCGTCTGGCAGTGGTGGTACAGGATGTAGATTCCCTGTTTACTGTTGACACCAATAAGGCTCTCTTAGACCGGGTATGCCAGCTGGCCCACACAGAGTATCAGGCTGACCATGAAAAGGATGTTTCACTCCGTATTGTTACGGATCACATTAAGTCCTGCACCTTTATGATTTCCGATGGCATTATGCCTTCCAATGAGGGAAGGGGTTACGTGCTGCGCCGTCTTCTGCGCCGCGCCGCCCGCCATGGCAGAAAATTAGGCATTGAAGGGAAGTTCCTGGCAGATTTAAGCAGCACGGTTATCAGCCTTTCCAAAGACGGCTACCCGGAGCTGGAAGAAAAGAAAGCCATGATCTTTAAAGTGCTTTCGGAAGAAGAGGACAAGTTTAACAAGACCATCGATCAGGGCCTGGCGATTCTAGGGGATATGGAAGAGAAGATGGCGGCTGAGGGCAGCAAAAAGCTGGCCGGATTTGACGCATTTAAATTATATGATACCTATGGTTTCCCTCTGGACTTAACCAAGGAGATTCTGGAAGAGAAGGGCATGGAGGTAGATGAGGACGGCTTTACTCTTTCCATGAAGGAGCAGAAGGACAAAGCCAGAAAAGCCAGAAAGACTACCAACTATATGGGGGCTGACGTAACCGTATATCAGTCTATTGACGCCTCTGTTACCACCAGATTTGTAGGCTATGATCGTCTGGTTCACGACTCTGAGATCACGGTTCTCACCACAGAGGATGAGATTGTAGAGGCATTGACAGACGGCCAAAAGGGAACTATCCTGGTGGACGAAACCCCCTTCTATGGCACCATGGGCGGCCAGCAGGGCGATACCGGTGTGATAGTTAGCGAAAACGGCGAATTTAAAGTCGAAGATACCATTCATTTACAGGGCGGAAAAGTTGGCCATGTGGGCATTATGGTAAAAGGCATGTTCCGGACCGGGGAAACCGTTACCTTAAAAGTGTGCGAGAAGATGCGCCGCTCCACAGAGAAAAACCACAGTGCGACCCATCTGCTTCACAAGGCTCTCCGGACCGTTTTGGGAACCCACGTAGAGCAGGCCGGATCTTTCGTAGCCCCGGATCGCCTCCGTTTCGACTTTACTCATTTTTCCGCTATGACAGCGGAGGAAATCGCCAGGGTGGAGGAGATTGTAAATGATGAGATCCGCCATTCCTTACCGGTAGTTACTGAGGAAATGTCTCTGGATGACGCGAAAAAGACCGGCGCCATGGCTCTGTTTGGCGAAAAGTACGGGGATGTAGTCCGGGTGGTAAAGATGGGAGATTTCTCCACAGAGCTCTGCGGCGGAACCCATGTATCGGATACCGGGACTATCCAGGCGTTTAAAATCCTGTCTGAGGCCGGTATTGCAGCAGGCGTGCGCCGTATTGAGGCTCTCACTGCCGAGGGCCTGATGAATTACTATAAAGAGGCGGAGAACGAGCTTCACACTGCGGCTAAGACTGCCAAGACCACTCCCGGCGCATTAAATGCCAAAATTGAGGCCATGTTAGAAGAGATTAAGGTCCTTCATTCTGAAAATGAGAAGCTGAAAAGCAAGCTTGCCAATGAGGCCATGGGCGATGTGATGAATCAGGTTCAGGAAATTCAGGGTGTAAAATTATTGGCCATCAAGGTGGCAGACGTCGATATGAACGGCCTCCGCAATTTAGGGGATCAGTTAAAAGAAAAACTGGGCGAAGGCGTCATTGTCATTGCATCTGTGGCAGAAGGAAAAGTGAACCTGATGGCAACTGCAACAGAAGGCGCTCAGAAAAAGGGCGCTCATGCCGGAAATTTGATTAAAGCCATTGCCGGGCTGGTTGGCGGCGGCGGCGGCGGACGTCCGGGTATGGCTCAGGCAGGGGGAAAGAATCCGGCCGGAGTGGAGGATGCGTTGAAGGAAGCAGCAAAAGTTGTAGAACAGCAGCTAAAATGATAAAATCTTCTTGACGTATGGTAAATTTATGATATAATCTATTCAGTGTGAAAAATACCCATACAGTTGTATTACGCACAATTACACAACTGGAGGGAGGTTAGGTGAGGCTATGTCAAACGTAATTGTTAAAGATAACGAGAGCTTAGACAGCGCTTTACGCAGATTCAAGAGAAACTGTGCAAAGGCTGGTATTCAGCAGGAAATTCGCAAGAGAGAACATTACGAGAAACCCAGCGTAAGACGTAAGAAAAAGTCTGAAGCTGCAAGAAAGCGTAAGTATAATTAATGTTGATCTCAGAAGGAGTCATTGCTTCATAGCAATGACTCTCTTTTTGTAAAATTTATCTGTACAATAGATTGTTGAAGAAAAGGATACAAGAGAGCCGGGGGGATTTGGAAATGAAAGAATTTCAATATACGATTCGCGATAAAATGGGACTTCATGCACAGCCGGCAGGTTTTCTGGTAAAAACAGCCATGTCATTTCCCTGCAAAATAACCATCGCAGGGGGGAGCAAAAAGGCAGATGCAAAAAAGATCTTAGCGGTTGTTGGGCTGGGGATAAAATGTGGGCAGGAGATTCTCGTAACAGCAGGTGGGGAGCAGGAAGAAGAGGCAATAAAAACTCTAAAAGAATTTTTTGACAAAAATCTTTGATAAACCACGGACAGCAAAGCGTAAGGAGCAGGAACAAATGAAAAACAACAAGCAGAACCAGTTGCTTCAGATTCTTTCGGAAACAGAACAGAGTATTCCCGCCGCGATCCTGGCTGGCCGGCTTGGCATCAGTGAGAGAACGGTCCGCAACTATATTAAAGAATTAAATGACGCCAAGGGCATATCCATTATTTCGTCACACGAAGGCTACCGGCTCCAGAATAAAACATTGATAAAGAATAATGCTCTTTCTACCAATGAGGCGCGGAGCTGGCAGGTGCTCTCCGACTTACTGACCAGTAAAGACGGGATAAATGCCTTTGACGAGGCAGAGAATCTCTTTGTCAGCGCCAGCACAGTGGTTAATATCATCATCCCGCAGATAAAAAGTATGATTAAAGAATATGGATTAACCATAGAGTCTAAAAACTATCAATTTACCCTTAAGGGAAGCGAGCGCAATAAACGGCGGCTCATCGGATATATTGCCACCAGCGATTCCTATAGTTTCTGGAAGACAGACGAATCCCTTGTCCAGCTATTTCCGGAGCAGGATATTGACGGGATTATGCAGGAACTGTATCCGGTTTTCGAGAAAGCTCAGATTTACCTCAATGACTATTCCCTGAACAATCTGATGGTACATATCCTGGTGATACTGATTCGGCTTCAGTCTGGGGATGGTTTGGATGAGCCGGAGGCGCCAACCTCCACAGACGGGCTTTTAGAATCCCTGTATGACAGGGAGGAGATCAAGGTTTTGGCAGACAGGATCTCCGCTAATTTTCTGGAAAACCATGGAATTCAGATTCCTGAACGGGATTACCAGCAGATTTTGATTTTAATTGCCCTGTCCGCAGAGCATGAGACCGTGGATATCCGAAGCATGATAAGCCATGAGTTTATCAGCAATGTGGCTTCCATCCTTTCTCTGGTGTCAAAAAGGTATTGTATTCCGGAATTTGACAATGATTTTATTATGCAGTTTGTTCTTCATGTCTATTACGCTTACCAGCGGTGCGCCTATCAGATGGGGATCCCCAATCCGGTGGGACCTCAGCTGAAAAAGGATTATGCTCCGGTTTATGATATGGCAGTATTTTTCGCCCATAATTTTTCCGATATTTACCAGATTACCTTTAATGAGGATGAGATTGCCTTTATTGCCTTTCACTTTGGGGCTTATCTGGAAAACAGCAAGCAGCACAAAGAGCTGGTAACCTGCACCATTGTAGTGGAATCTTATCATTCCTACTCAAAAAAGCTGGTAAATGAAATCAGTGAAACCTTTAAAGAACGGCTCCTTATTCGAAATGTACTCTCCCTCAACTGTTTTTTGCAGCACGCCACAGTCAGCGATTTGGTCATTACCACGCTGCCGGCAGAAAGTGAAGGAAGGCGCATTGTGCAGGTCAGCCCTATTCTGACAAGAAAAAATCTGGATGTTATCCGGGAAAAGCTGGATGAGATTGAGGAAGAGAAAAAACTGCTGCACACCCGCGCCTTTTTCCAGAGCTTGTTCCATAAGGAATTGTATTTTCGGAATCTTGTCCTTGAGGACGAGGAGGCATATATACGGTTTATGGGGGAACAATGCCTGGAACATGGCTTTATAAAAGAAGCTTTTATAAAAGATGTCCTTTTGCGGGAGTCCGTCTCCAGCACGGCTTTTACGGATGTTTTAGCAATGCCCCACGCTATCAGCCAGAATGGGGAGCAATCTTTTATCTGTGTAGTCCACAATAATATGCCCATCCGGTGGGGCAGAAAAATGGTGCATTTCGTCCTTATGGTGGGGATCGCCAAAGATGAGATGAAATATTTCACTCCTGCCTTTGACCTGATAGTGGACTTGTTCAACTCCACCAATCGGACTATAGAGTTACTGAAAACCAACACATTTGAAGAATTTTGCAGGTGTATTAATTGATCTGTTTAATATTCCACAGCGTCCTTTGGGCAGAGAACCATTGGCACGCTGTGGAATTTTTCTGTCTATAATGATTTTTCCGGCAAGGCGGCAATCTGTCTATATTGCCGCCTTGCTGGAAAGAACTTTGTTTTATTTTTTAGAAAAAACATCCTAAAATAGCAGTACAGAGAACAGAAAAATATACAAAAAGAAAGGGGTATTGTTATTATGGTCAGAATTTTACTTGCATGCGGCATTGGAGCATCTACGGGATTTATGGCAGCCAATATGAGAAAGGCGGCCAAGGCGCAGAATCTGGATGTGACCATCCATGCGGTCAGCAAATCACAGGTATCCGAGTACGCGGATAAGATTGATGTTCTGCTTTTAGGTCCTCACTTTTCTGCGGAAGTGCCGGAGTATCAGGAGATGTTAAAAGGTCACAATGTAAAGGTTACATCCATTGACCCGGACGATTATGCTGCTTTGGATGGAGAGAGTATTCTGGAAGATGCCATTGCGTTCTACAACGAAGGCTAAATTCTATGAGATAGGAGAAAATGGTTATGATGAATAAGATTCAAGAGTGGATTGAGAAGCATCTCGTTCCCGTTGTTAACAAAATCACGAAAAATTTCTGGTTCAGTATTGTGGCTGACGCCATTCTTTACATAGTTCCATTTTCTATGGTCAGCACCATACCGTCTCTGTGGGCGATTCTCCGGCGGTTTGTTCCGGCTCTTCCGGATATCTCGCCTATCAGCACCTTTTCCTTTGGTCTTATCGGTCTGTTTGTGGCATACGTCATACCATACAACTGTATGAACAAAATAGGCAAGAAAGATCGAGGCATGATTGCCGGCTTTACGGGAATCGGAACCTTTATGATGTGTATGAATTTTGAGACAGTGGAAGGCGGCTCCCTGGTTTCCATGTCAAAATTCGGGGCCGGCGGTATGTTTACGGCTATTGTTGTGGGACTGCTTGTGTCCGCTATTTACAAGGCCATGACCAAGTTCTCATTCTTCAGTGAGGACAGCGTGCTTCCGGACTTTATCAAAAACTGGTTTGATAATATTATCGCCATTATCCTGAGCCTGACAGTTGGTTATCTCTTTACCTATGCATTGAAGGTCGATGTGTTTACCATGGTTCAGATTATCATGAAGCCGGTAACCGGATTTGCCCAGAGTGCTCCAGGTGTTGTACTGATTGTATTCCTGCAGAATATTTTCTATTTCTTCGGTGTTTCCGGATGGGTGTTTACCCCGGTTACCAGAAGCATCACCCAGGCCGCTATTGCAGAAAATGCGTCTTTAGTTGCGGCAGGCATGGCTCCCAAGAATATTTATGCCTACGGATTCAGCCGTTACCACCACATCGGCGGCCAGGGAGCAACCTTGCCCCTCGCCCTGTATATGCTTCGGGCAAAATCAAAGAAGTACCGTCTTTTAGGAAAAGCCACTTTGGTGCCATCTATATTTAATATTAATGAGCCCCTGCAGTACGGCGCAGTTGTAGGCAATCCCTTTATGCTGATTCCTACCGTGCTGATTGCCATTATTCTACCCGGGTTTTCCTATCTGTGGTTTGCCATGGGATGGGGCACCATCAACTACGTAAACTTTGACATGAACTTTGCGCCCAATGCGGTTTCTGCATTCTTTATGTCCGGCGGAGATATCCGCAATGTGCTTCTGGTCTGCATCAACTTTGTCATCGCTGCACTAATTTGGTATCCATTCTTTAAGGCTGCAGATAAGGCAGAGCTGAAGAAGGAAGAAGAACGCGCCGCCGCCAAAGCTGCAAAGCGCGCAGCTGTCAATGCATAAGCGCTAAATATTGGAAAAAAAGAAAAAGGAGGAGCTTGATTATGAAAGATATTAATGCCATTGCCATTGAAGTCGTGATGAATGCCGGCGACGGACGGATGAAGATTGATGAAGCTCTGGCCGCTATGGCGGACGGGGATCTGGAAGGAGCAAATGAGCTTCTTAAGGAAGCGGAAGCCCTGATTGTCAAGGCCCACAATGCCCAGACAGAAGTGATACAGAGTCAGGTCAGCGGAGAGAGTATGGAGTATTCCCTGTTGTTTATTCATGCACAGGATACTCTCATGACCATAAACACAGAGCTGCGGATGACAAAAAAACTGCTTCCCATTGTAAAAATGCTGATGAAAAAGAAGGAGGATCACTAGTATGGCAAAAGCATTTCCCGATAACTTTTTATGGGGCGGCTCCACCGCTGCCAACCAGATTGAAGGCGCCTGGAATGAGGGTGGAAGAGGACCTGCTACCTCCGACTTTGCAAGGCTTATCACCAAAGAAATCCGTGATACAGAAGGGACCTTTGATGTTCACGTTCCCCACAATGCGGCTTCCAAAGAGATGGTGGAGGATATGAAGCTTCACCCGGAAAACTGGGAACTTCCCAAACGGAGAGGCATTGATTTTTATCATACCTATAAAGAAGATATCAAGTTGTTTGCAGAAATGGGATTCAAGGTGTTCCGTATGAGCATTTCCTGGTCCCGGATCTTCCCCAACGGGGATGACCCTGCTCCCAACGAAGAGGGACTAAAATTTTATGACGCTGTTTTTGATGAGCTCCACAAATATGGGATCGAGCCCTTGGTAACCCTTTCTCATTTTGATACGCCTCTTCATCTGGCAGAAGTTTATAATGGCTTTGCCAGCCGTCACACTACCGATGCATTTGTCCGCTATGCAGAGACAGTCATGAGGCGCTACAAAGGAAAAGTAAAATACTGGCTGACCTTTAATGAGATTAACAATGTTCTCTCCAATCCCTTTACCAGCAGCGGCGTGATTATGGACGGAGCTCCTGAGCCTGGCTCCTGCAATCCCTATCTGGGCAACTGGCAGTTGAAATTCCAGGCAGTGCATAATCAGTTTATCGCCAGCGCCCTGGCAGTAAAAAAGCTTCATGAGATCGATCCGGAGGCAAAAATGGGGAATATGCTGTGCCGCCTGGAAAATTACGCGGAAAGCCCCAAGCCGGAGGATCAGCTTCAGGTTATGTTTGAGGACCATTTTAACTGGTTCTTTACGGATGTGCAGGCAGCCGGAGGATATCCCTATTACATGCAGCGGTTTTTTGATGAAAATGATATCCACATTGAAATGGGACCGGATGACGAGAAGATTCTGAAAGAGGGAGCCGTTGATTTTATTACCATCAGCTATTATATGACCTACATTATGCGTTATAAGGGATCTCCGGTTCCCCAGCCCACGGGCCGCCTTGTGTCTGACATCAAGAATCCGTACCTGCCAAAGTCTGAGTGGGGCTGGACCATTGATCCCATTGGATTCCGGGTTACCTTAAACCGCATTTATGATCGCTACCATAAGCCGATCTTTATTTCGGAAAACGGCCTGGGAGCGGTAGATAAGTTTGATGAGAAGGGGCATATTCAGGACGATTACCGCATTGATTATATGAAGGCCCATGTGGAGCAGATGCGGGAGGCCATTGCCGACGGAGTTGATGTCTTTGGCTATGCATGGTGGGGACCCATTGACCTGGTTTCTTCCGGCACATCGGAAATGACAAAACGTTACGGCATGATTTATGTGGATCAGGATGACTATGGCAACGGCAGCAAAAAGAGAAGGAAAAAGAAATCGTTCTATTATTACAAAAAGCTGATTGTTTCCAATGGAGCGGATTTAGAAAATGATGTAACCTTTGATGATTGATAAAAAGTAAAAAGAATTATCCCCTGCAATTTTCTGAAAAGAGAAGGGCGGGGGATTTTTTATTACAAAGTATATTCCCCGGAAACTTCCGCATATACTATAAGAAATAAGCGTGCGGAAGTGGCGGATGTTTTCAAACTCAAAAGAACTTTTGGTTACATCCTTAAAATTCCCCGGGGATGTCATAATGGGGGAGATGATGCTGTCCTTTGCAGGCCGCCAGGCTCTGCTGGTGGAAAACTACCGGACCATCTTGCTGTATACGGATCAAACCATCCGGCTCCAGGGGAAAAACTGCCGTCTCACCGTCCACGGAAGCCGGCTGTCCATTCAATATTATACCAAAGAAGAAATGAAGATAACAGGGCAAATCAAATCGGTAGAATTTGAATAGGAGGCGGCTGTCCCATGTATTTAAAAGTAATCCATGCCCTAAAAGGAATCGTACAGATACAGCTTACCGGTTTTTCGCCGGAGCGTTTTTTTAATCTGTGCAGCTCAGGTGGAATTGAAATATGGAATTTAGTTTACAGGGAAGGAACCTATTGGTTTTGTATGACTCTGCCGGACTTTTTTAAAATTCGGGCGTATGCCAGAAAAGCAAACGTGCGGCTTAGGGTAACCGAAAAAAGAGGACTTCCTTTTTTTATGAATAAAAACCGGAAGAGAAAGCTCTACGGTTTGGGATTCATAAGCTTTTTTGTGCTGCTCTATACTCTTTCCCTGTTTATCTGGGACATTACCTTTGTTGGAAACTACCACTATACAGACAACACTCTGACAAAATTTTTAAATGAGCAGGGGATTGCCTGTGGTATATTAAAAAGGGGGATTGATTGTGATGAGCTGGAGGGGATTATCCGGACTTATTTTCCGGAAATCACCTGGGTATCCGCCAGGGTATCCGGCACCAGGCTGATTATTCAGGTCAAAGAAAACGAAGTGTTATCATCCATCGAAAAAGCAGAAGAGATTCCCTGTGACATTGTGGCGGATTCTGCCGGAACCATTACCTATATGATCGTCCGCTCCGGAGTTCCTATGGTGTCTGTGGGAGACAATGTAGAACAAGGACAGATTCTGATAAGCGGGACCGTTCCGGTAACTAATGACAGTGAGGAAGTGGTGGGGGTAAATCTGGTTGCCGCAGACGGGGACATCCGGGCCCGAAGCGTCTATTCCTACCGGAAGACTTTCCCCTTGCTCCACACAGTAATAACAGACACCGGAAGGGTAAAAAAAGGACTGATGGTAAAAGCCGGGAATTTTACCGCCAGACTGCTGCTTCCAGATAAAAAAGACACCCTGTGGCGGACAGTTACAGAAGAACACCAGCTAAAGCTTTTTGGAGACTTTTATCTGCCGGTTTGGTGGGGGGAGGTTTGTTCAAGGGAAGCCGTATCCTATGAAAGATACTACACCAAAGAAGAGATAGAAGCTATGGGAAATGAAATCCATGAGATTTTTTTACATAATTTAAGCGAAAAGGGGGTACACATTATTGAAAATAATGTTAAAATACTAGAAGATGCATCTTTGTGCCATGTGGAGGGGGAAGCAATCGCAGAAGGCCCTGTGGGCAGGCCGGAAGAGATTCTTAACAATATGGCGCCAAAGACGGATAACAGCCCGGAAGATTAGGGGCATGAGAACAAAGGAGCTTCAAAAAAGAACATGAGTATTATGGACACAATTATTGACATTCCTGCAGAGCATGAGAAAAATGTGTGCGGCCAGTTTGATGCATATTTAAAAAAGATTGAAAAAACGCTCCATGTTACCATGGTGGCCAGGGACGGCGCAATTAAAATTATCGGGCCGGAGGAAGCCATCAACCAAACCAAAGCGGTGTTTCAGAACTTAATTGAGCTTTCCAAACGTGGAAATGCGATTACAGAGCAGAATGTAGACTATGCCCTGGCCCTTTCCTTTACGGAAAGCAGCCACAAGATTCTGGAAATCGATGAGGACATTATCTGCCGTACCATGGCGGGGCGGCCGGTTAAGCCAAAGACTGTTGGGCAGAAACAATATGTGGATCAGATCCGCAAAAAGATGATTGTATTCGGAATCGGGCCTGCCGGAACGGGAAAAACTTATCTTGCCATGGCTATGGCCATCCAGGCCTTTAAAAACGGGGAAGTGGGGAGGATTATCTTAACCCGCCCTGCTATTGAGGCCGGAGAAAAACTGGGATTTCTCCCGGGAGATCTGCAAAGCAAGATCGATCCCTACTTAAGGCCGCTCTATGATGCCCTGTATCAGATTATGGGGGCGGAGAGCTATCTCCACAATTCGGAAAAAGGACTGATTGAGGTAGCGCCTCTGGCCTATATGAGAGGGCGAACCTTAGACAACGCCTACATCATTCTGGACGAGGCCCAAAATACCACGCCGGCCCAGATGAAGATGTTCTTAACCCGTATCGGCTTTGGTTCCAAGGTAATTATTACCGGAGATCAGACTCAGAAGGATCTTCCTGCGGGAACGGTATCGGGCCTTGACACAGCGGTAAAAATTTTAAGAAAAATTGATGATATCGGATTCTGCTATCTAACCAACAGCGATGTGGTGCGCCACCCGCTGGTTCAGAAAATTGTACAGGCTTACGACGATTACGAAGCGGGGAAAAAATCGGCAGACAAGCCTTACTCCAAAGAAAGACGAAAGAGGAAACCATGACCATTACCATTGACTATGAGGCAGAAAAAAAGCTTCCGATTCCCTGGGAGAAAATTATCCGGGAAATTATTGAGGAGTCTTTAAGCTATGAGGAATGTCCCTATGAGGCGGAGGTAAATGTCCTTTTAACGGATAACCGGGAGATTCAGGAGATGAACCGGGAATACCGCCAGATCGACCGGCCTACGGATGTGCTGTCATTTCCTATGATTGAGTATGATACGCCGTCAGACTTTTCCAGGGTTGAAGAGGAATTTTGCGACTGCTTTAACCCGGAGAGCGGAGAACTGATGCTGGGAGATATTATTTTGTCTGTAGACAAGGTTGAAGAGCAAGCTCTGGCCTACGGTCATTCCACGGAACGGGAACTGGCATTTTTAGTGGCTCACAGTATGCTCCATCTATGCGGTTATGACCACATGGAGGAAGAAGAGCGCCTGATTATGGAAAAAAAGCAGGAAGAAATCTTACAGGAGAAGGGATACAGGAGATAAATGAAAAATCTTAGGAAGACCGTGTTATTGTGGGCCATTATGGCGGCCATAGGATTTAGTTCAGGGGGATGCAAAGGAAAAACCGCAGACGTCTCGGCCACTTTGCCGCCGGAGACCACAGAAGCTGAGACTACCAGAGCAGTGATTCAGATTGTCCAGGAGACTACAGAGGCTAAACCGCCGGAGCCTGACTATTACCTCCCGGAAGATCGGGTAGAAGAGGACGGGAAAATCCGGAGTTTTCTTACCGGGGAGATGATAGATGTAAAGCAGGGAAACCGCAGGCCCCTGGCAGTGATGATGAGCAACGACAAACAGGCTCTTCCCCAGTATGGAATTAACCGGGCCGGAGTGGTTTATGAGGCCCCGGTGGAAGGGGATATGAACCGGTATATGGCTCTTATTGAGGATTTTGACGATCTGGAGAGAATCGGATCTGTAAGAAGCTGCCGCACTTACTATACCTATTTTGCCCGGGAATTTGAAGCCATTTATGCCCATTTTGGCCAGAGTACCTTTGCCAAACCTTATCTGGGCAAAGTGGTGGCCAACATCAATGGCATTGAAGGGCTTGGCGGATCCGCCTTTTACAGAAGCAGTGACAGAAAATCCCCCCACAATGCTTATACCAGCGGGAAGAGAATTTTTGAGGCGGCAGAAAAGCTTCAGTATACCTGGGAGTATCCGGCAGACTATTCTGGTCATTACCGGTTCTCTAAGGGGACTGTCACATTAAAAGATCTCCCCGGAGTTATGGATGCCAAAACTGTCAGCCCGGGCTACAAGATGAATCAGGCCAAATTTGTTTATGAGGAAGAGGACAAGCTGTACCACAGGTATCAGTATGGAGATGTCCATTCCGGCGATGAAGGGCCCATTACCGTAAAAAATGTTCTGATTCAGTGGTGTGAATGGGGTCATTATGCCACTACGCCTTATTTGAATATTAATGTACATACGGGTTCGGGCGGCTATTATATTACCAATGGACAGGCTATCCCCATTACCTGGGAAAAAGACGGGGAATTCGGCGTTACCCACTACTATGATCTGGATCATAATGAGATTACTTTAAATCCGGGAAAAACCTGGGTATGTATCATTGCCACTACAGATGCGGCCCAGGCAGTGAAGATTGAAGGATAATGGAAAGAAGAAAGAGACTATTTGATTATGCAGACTAGAAACACCAAAAGCTCCAAAGCACAAAATTTTGTTGTACAGGGAAGTATTTTGGCGGCAGCCGGCATTATTGTCCGGCTTATCGGCATGCTTTACCGGATTCCCCTGATTGAGATCATCGGACAGGAGGGGAACGGGTACTATACTTCAGCCTTCAGCGTGTATTCTATTTTGCTGATTGTATCCTCCTACAGCCTTCCCACAGCGGTTTCCAAAATGGTGGCCAGCCGGATTGCAGTAGGACAGTATCAAAACAGCCACAGGATTTTAAAGGCCGCTTTAATTTATGCCACTGTAGTAGGCGGGATAGCCGCTATGGTGTTATGGCTGGGAGCAGATCTTTTTGCCGGACTTTTAGGGATGCCTTTTTGCCGTCTGGCTTTAAAGTCCTTAGCTCCCACTGTATGGATTATGGCTTATCTGGGGGTTTTGCGGGGATATTTCCAGGGACACAGCACCATGGTTCCTACAGCCATTTCCCAGCTTTTAGAGCAGATTGTCAATGCGGCGGTCAGCATTGGCGCGGCCAGTTTTCTGATGAAAAAGGGGCTGGAGGCGGATCTGGTTTACGGAGAAACCCGGTATTCCAGCGCCTTCGGCGCAGCCGGGGGAACTATCGGAACCGGCGCAGGCGCGGCCATTGCCCTGTTTTTTTTCATTTTTATGCTTTTTAGTTACCGCCCTATTATGAGGCGCCAGTCCAGGCGGGACAGAAGCGGACGCCAGGATTCTTACGGCAGGATTACCCTGGTCCTTACGATTACCATTCTTCCCATTGTGTTAAGCAGCACCGTGTATAATATCAGCTCAGTACTGGACAACTATCTGTTTGCAGAAGGTCTTCGGGCAGCGGGACAGGAAGAGCAGATGGCAGAGCTTTGGGGAGTTTTTGGGGAATATCACCTTTTGTTTAACATCCCGGTGGCCCTGGCCAACGCTTTATCTTCCTCCCTGATCCCATCCCTGGCCAACGCCATAGCCATGCGGGACAGAAAAATGGTGCTCAACAGAACCCGGACTGCCATCCGGTTTACTATGATTATTTCCATCCCTTCCGCCGTTGGCCTGGCCGTTTTGGCAGAGCCTATCTGCAACCTGCTGTTTGCCAGCCATGATAACAGTCTTTTAGTAAGGCTTATGATGTCAGGATCCGCTGCGGTGGTATTCTTTTCCCTGTCTACTATGAGCAATGCCATTTTGCAGGGAAGCAATCACATGAGCGCGCCTTTATACCACTCGGCGGCGGCCTTGATTCCCCACATCATTTCCCTGATCTTCTTTCAACGGGTAATGGGGCTGGGGATATACAGCGTAGTGTATTCCAATATTCTGTTTGCCCTGGTGGTTTGTGTGCTTAACAGCCTGTCAATCCGCAGGTTCCTCCGCTACCGTCAGGATTACAAAAAAACCTTTTTAATCCCCACAGTCTGTTCGGCTGTTATGGGGCTTGTATCTTATGGAGTTTACTTTGGAGTCCACAGCCTGCTTCCGGATAACATGGCAGACAAACGGATTGGCTTAATCCTGGCAGTAGGTTTAGCCATCTGCGGGGCAGTAGGGATTTATGGACTTTTGCTATTGAAATTTGGTGGATTTACTGACAGAGAGTTAAGAGATATGCCTATGGGAACCCGGATTTTGGCGGCGGCAAGGCGGCTTCATCTGCGGTAAATCAGGGAAAAATGGATAATTTAACAAAGATAAGCAGATACTAGCTTTGGAAAGGAGGATTTCCATGAAAAAGCTTGTATACTGCTTATGTTTATTTTTCGGAACCGGACTCCTGTGCCTGGCAGTTGCTCTTTCGGTGAAAAAACCGGCTCCTATAGAAGAAACCAGATCCATAACCCCTACTGAGGTGCAAACCCGGCCTATGGACACCATTGTCATTAACCAAAAGGAAGTGGATCACATCTCCACAGAAGAAAGTCCGCCCTACTGTCTGGTGTCTGAGGATGGCTTTTTATTGGTGTTTCGCAAAGATCAGGACAATGTGTGCCTCTATACCCACATCCCTCTTGCAGATTTTCCAAAAGAAGAGCAGGATCGATTGCGGGAAGGCATCTGGTTTTCCACAATGCTGGAGATTTACAGCTACCTGGAATCCTATACCAGCTAGTCCGCAGTATTTTTCTGGAAAATCCGGTATAAGTGTGATATACTAGGAACACTTGAGATTTTTCAGGAGGCGTCCCATCATGAAAAACAGGATTTTTATTATCGGCGGAGGAGCTTCCGGAATGGCCGCTGCTTTTTGGGCCGCCAGGGCCGGAGCCGACGTAACCATATTAGAGCATATGGACAGAGTGGGGAAAAAGCTTCTGTCCACAGGAAACGGCAGGTGCAATCTGACCAATGGATATATGGCCTGCCACTGTTTTCGATCCGATGAGCCGGATTTTCCCATGAAGGTGATAGAACAGTTTGGATTTGAGGATACCATTGAGTGGTTTTCCGGGATGGGGCTGGAAGTAAAGGATCGGCAGGGATATTATTATCCGGCTTCCGATCAGGCTTCGGCAGTGTTAGATGTGCTGCGAATGAGCTTAAAGGAGCTTGGAGTAAAGGTGATCTGTGGATTTTCCGTTACTTCTGTTAAGAAAACATCCCATGAAAAATGGCAGATTACAGGGATGCATAAAGATAAGTCCGGATCGGCAGAAAAAGAGTCTCTATACGGAGATTGCGTGATTCTGGCCGCCGGTTCCAAAGCGGCTCCCTCCACCGGATCCGACGGTTCCGGCTATGAACTGGCGAAAGCTTTGGGGCACAGGATCATTCGTCCTCTTCCCGCTCTGGTTCAGCTCCGCTGCCAGGGAAATTATTATAAACATCTGGCCGGGGTCCGGACCGATGCTCTGCTGACTCTGTATGCAGGAGAGAAGGAAGAGGCAAAGGAACGGGGAGAGCTTCAGCTTACGGATTATGGATTAAGCGGAATTCCGGCTTTTCAGATTAGCCGGTATGCCTCCAAAGCCCTGGAGGCAAAAAGGCGGGTTGTGGTAAAAATAGATTTTTTTCCGGACAGAACCGCAGAAGAAACCAGACGTTTTTTAGACCAGCGAAGGAAGCGGTTTCCGGAACGCGCCTGTGAAGATTTCCTCACAGGTCTTTTAAATAAAAAGCTTTCCATGGTACTGTTAAAGCTTTCCGACATCTGCCTGACGGAACCCTGCAGGAGCATTACCAGGGGGCAGATGGATCATCTGTGCCGGCAGTTAAAAGAATATCAGGCTCTGGTTCAGAGTGTAAATCCCTTCCCCAACGCCCAGGTGTGCTGCGGAGGCGTGGACACCAGAGAGATGAATCCAAAGACTCTGGAATCCAGGATTCAAAAAGACCTTTATATTATTGGCGAGCTTTTGGATGTGGACGGTATCTGCGGCGGCTATAACCTTCAGTGGGCCTGGGCCACCGGCTGCCTGGCCGGAACTGCAGCGGCCCGTGCCGATACAGTTAAAAAGGAGATAAGACGATGATTCGGCTTTCACAGGTAAAACTTCCCATATGTCACAGCAAAGAAGATTTAAAAAAGAAGGCAGCCAAAGCTCTTCGGATCTCCCCGGAGGAAATTCAGGAATTTTCTATTGTAAAACAGTCCATTGACGCAAGAAAACGGGAGGAGATTACATACAGTTATGTGTTGGATATTAAAACTCTCCGGGAAGAACGGGTGATAAAGCGGGCGAAAAATCCCAATGCGGCAGTTAAAAAGGCGCCTTCCTACCAGTTTCCTGCTTCTGGTACAGAACCGCTTTCTGTACCCCCGGTGGTAATCGGCACAGGGCCGGCAGGTTTGTTCTGCGGTCTGATGCTGGCCAGGGCCGGGTATTGTCCCATCCTGTTGGAACGGGGAGGACCGGTGGAGGACCGGATAAAGAAGGTAGAGGATTTCTGGCAGGGCAGGCCATTGGATCCTCAGTGTAATGTTCAGTTCGGAGAAGGCGGCGCGGGAACCTTTTCTGATGGCAAATTAAATACCCTGGTAAAGGACCCTTCTGGCCGCAATGGGGAAGTGCTGAAAATCTTTGCCCAATTCGGCGCAGACCCGTCTGTCTGTTATGTGAATAAACCTCATATCGGGACGGATGTATTAAGCCAGGTGGTCAGAAAAATCCGGGAGGAAATTATTCGTTTGGGAGGCCAGGTGCGGTTTTACTCTCAGGTTACGGATTTTGTCATTATGGATCAGGAGAATGGCTCCCGGAGTCTGGAAGGGCTGATCATTAATGGTACAGAGCGCCTGGACACCCAGGCGGCAGTGCTGGCTGTGGGCCACAGCGCCCGGGACACCTTTGAGACCTTATATAAAAACGGGGTTCCCATGGAGGCCAAATCCTTTGCAGTGGGCCTTCGAATCCAGCACCTCCAGGAGATGATAGATGAATCTCAATACGGCAGGGAAGCTGCCCGAATATTGGGAGCCGCCAGCTACAAACTGACCCATCAGGCATCCAATGGCAGAGGGGTTTATTCCTTCTGTATGTGTCCAGGCGGCTATGTGGTAAACGCGTCTTCCGAGGAGGGACGCCTGGCTGTCAACGGCATGAGTTATCATAAAAGAGATGGGAAAAATGCCAACAGCGCCATTATTGTTTCCGTCACCCGGGAAGACTTTGGAGGGGAGAGCGCCGGACCCTTAAGCGGAATGGAATTCCAACGCAGATTAGAAGAAAAAGCTTATGAGCTGGGAGGCGGAAAGATTCCCGTTCAGCTCTACAAAGATTTTTGCCATAACCGGCAGTCCACAGAATTTGGGCAGGTAACCCCGGAATTTTGCGGCGGCGTTCAGCTTGCCAATCTCCGGGATTTATTGCCTTTAGAGCTGACAGAGGCCTTTCTGGAAGGAATCACCCGGTTTGGACATATAATTCCGGGATTTGACCGTGAGGATGCCATTCTGGCCGGTATTGAAAGCAGAACCTCTTCTCCGGTGAGAATCCCAAGGGATGAAATGCTGGAAAGCCGGATACGGGGGCTTTTTCCCTGTGGGGAGGGAGCCGGATATGCGGGAGGCATTACCTCTGCCGCAATGGACGGCATTCGCACAGCAGAGGTTCTTGCAAAAAGGTATCAGCCTCTTTCAGGCAAAATGTAGATAAAGGAGATGCAAATGGAACAGTATAGCCGCAGCGCGTTAACAGAAAAGAAAAGAATTGTTATTAAAATCGGATCCTCATCCTTAACCCATCGCGAGACCGGGGATTTGAACTTAAGCAAAATTGAAAGGCTGGTAAGAATTATCAGCGATTTAAAAGGGCAGGGAAAAGAAGTAATTTTGGTATCCTCCGGCGCTATTGCAGTGGGAAGACAGGCTCTTGGACACAAAAGCAAGCCGGGAAGTCTGGCGGAAAAACAGGCTTATGCGGCGGTGGGCCAGGCTAGGCTTATGATGGTCTACCAGAAATTATTTGCCGAGTACAATCAAACTGCCGCCCAGATCCTCCTGACGAAAAATATTATGGAAAAAGACTCCTCCCGGTTTAATGCCAGGAATACCTTTGAAGAGCTTTTAAAGCTGGGCGCCATCCCTATTGTCAACGAAAATGACACGGTTTCCACCTCAGAGATTCCTCTGGTAGACAATTTTGGGGACAATGACCGCCTGTCCGCCATTGTAGCCGCTTTAACAGGGGCGGACTTGCTGATTCTGCTGTCCGACATTGACGGTCTGTACTCAGACGATCCCCACAAAAACCCGGACGCCAGACTGATCTCCCTGGTGCCGGAAATTACGCCGGAATTTTTGGCTATGGGGAAACCTTCCTCAGGAAGTGATGTGGGAACCGGCGGGATGGCGGCAAAGCTGGCGGCAGCCCGGATTGCCACAGACAGCGGCAGCGATATGGTAATCGCCAATGGGGAGGATTTGTCCACCGTTTTAGAGATTACCGGAGGACAGGAAACCGGCACCCTGTTTCTGGCTCACCGAAACCGGGACTTTGACTTAATGAGTTATATTGCTCATGAGTATTCTTGATGTTAAAGTCAAATTAATTTACATAAAAATATTATGTAAAGTTCAGGAGGAGTTTTTATGAACCAGGAGAAAATAGATCGGATTAATGCCCTTTACCATAAATCCCAGGAGGAAGGGCTGACAGAGGCAGAAAAACAGGAGCAGGCCGCCCTCAGGAAAGAATATATTGAAGCAATCCGCCGGAATATGCGGGGCGCGTTAAACAATATCTCTATTCAGGAGGCGGATGGATCCATTACGGATTTGGGAAAAAAATATGGAAACAGGGAATGAGAAAAAGCAGGAAATCCGCAAAGAAATTGCCGCTCTGAGAGCTTCTCTGCCTGACCAGGAGAAGGTTTGCTGGGATAAAGCCCTAAAGGAACGCCTTTTTGCCATGGAAGAGTTCTCCTTTCCTTCCCGGGTATTCTGCTACATCGATATCCGGAAAGAGGCGGGCACCAGAGAGATTCTAAAGGAGCTTTGGGACAGGAATATTCCGGTGGCAGCGCCAAAAGTTTTAGGGGAAACCATAGCGTTCTCTCTTATTAAAGGACTGGAAGAAACAAAAGCCGGGGCTATGGGGATATTGGAGCCTAAAAGCTCTGATTATCTTCTGCCTGAGGATGGAGACGTGATTTTAGTCCCTGCCCTGGCCCTGGATTATCAGGGCAGGCGGGTAGGCTACGGAGGCGGCTATTATGATCGCTTTTTAGGGCGTTTAAAGGGAAGGAACTGTTTGAAAATCGGGCTTATCTATGATTTTCAGCTTTTTCCTCAGGTTCCGGCACAGGCTCATGACTGCATTCTGGACCGGATTGTCACACCAACACAGACCATTATTTGCAGGAGGAAATGATAATGTTAATAGAAATGGGAAAACGAGCTAAAGAGGCGGCCAGCCTGCTCAATACACTGGGAAGCAGCAAAAAAGAAGAGGGCCTTAAGGCGGCGGCCAGGGCTTTATCAGACCACAGCAGCCAGATTGAAAAAGCCAATGAGAAGGATATGGAAAAAGCCAGGCAAAACGGGATGAGCCAGGGGCTTTTAGACCGGCTGGCCCTGGATTCCAAACGGATTAACGCTATGGCAGAAGGACTTTTAGAAGTTGCTGCATTAGAAGATCCGGTTGGAGAGGTTTTATCTATGAAAACCAGACCTAACGGACTGATTATCGGCCAGAAAAGAGTTCCTTTGGGAGTGGCCGCCATTATTTATGAAGCCCGCCCCAATGTGACGGCAGATGCCTTCGGTCTGTGCTTTAAATCGGGAAACGCAGTGATCTTAAAGGGCGGAAGCGATGCGCTCCATTCCAACATGGCTATTGCAGAGGCTATCCGGGAAGGACTGTTTTCCGTGGGACTTCCCCAGGATGCTATCCAGCTGATTTCCGATACCAGCAGAGAAACTGCCAGGGAGCTGATGCGGCTGAATGATTATGTAGATGTGCTGATTCCCCGGGGCGGGGCGGGGCTGATTAAAACGGTGGTGGAAAACAGCACTGTGCCGGTAATTGAAACCGGAACCGGCAACTGCCACGTGTTTGTAGATGCAAGTGCAGATTTTGATATGGCCCTTAATATTATTGAAAATGCCAAAACTCAGAGAATCGGCGTATGCAACGCCTGTGAGTCCCTGGTAATTCACCGGGATATTGCAGAAGATTTTCTCCCTCTTTTAGCAGAACGGTTAAAAAAACATCAGGTAGAAATCCGGGGGGATGAGGAAGCTTTAAGGCTGTGCCCCGGGCTGGTTCCCGCTTCAGAAGCGGATTGGGGGCAGGAGTACTTAGACTATATCGTGTCTTTAAAAATTGCAGGATCCATAGAGGAAGCCATTTCCCACATTAACCGGTATAACACAGGCCACTCCGAGACCATTGTAACTTCTGATTATGCCAATTCCCAGAAGTTTTTAAATGAGATTGACGCAGCAGCAGTCTATGTAAATGCCTCCACCCGCTTTACCGACGGAAACCAGTTCGGCTTTGGCGCAGAAATCGGGATCAGCACCCAGAAGCTTCACGCCAGAGGACCTATGGGGTTAAAGGAGCTGACGACCACCAAATACATCATCTATGGAAATGGACAGATTCGGTAAGAATAATGTCAGAATTCTTACAACTTCATTTTCATTCTTTGCAATTGGAATCTTTTGTGATATAATGGCAACTAGACTTTTGACAGCACAAGTGAGGATCATACATGAACAGGGATAGGAACCATGATTTTACAGCCATATTAAAGGAAGCTCCTGAGTCTGAACCGGACAGGCAGCGTTTTTTTATTGCCAGGGCAAAGCTTTTGGCAGAGGAAAAAAGCATCCGGCTTGGACGGCCTTTAACCTGTTGTATCAATACCTTTGGGTGCCAGATGAATTCCAGGGATTCTGAAAAGCTGATGGGAGTTTTGGAGGCGGTGGGGTATGTGCCGATAGAAGATGAGGATGCAGATTTTACTCTCTACAATACCTGTACGGTTCGGGAAAATGCCAACCAGAGAGTCTACGGAAGACTGGGACATTTAGGCGCTTTAAAGAAAAAACATCCCGGCATGATTATCGCCCTCTGCGGCTGTATGATGCAGGAGCCTCAGGTAGTGGAAAAGATTAAAAAGTCCTACCGCTATGTGGATTTGATTTTCGGAACCCATAATATTTATAAACTGGCAGAGCTTTTAACAGAGCGGCTTCTTTCAGAAAAAATGGTAGTGGATGTGTGGGAAGGCACGGACAAGATTGTAGAGGAGCTTCCCACAGAACGAAAATTTTCCTTTAAATCCGGAGTCAATATTATGTTTGGCTGTAATAATTTCTGCAGCTACTGCATTGTCCCCTATGTAAGGGGCCGGGAGCGGAGCCGGGAGCCGGAGGATATTTTAGAGGAGATCCGGCGGCTGGCGGCAGACGGGGTAGTGGAAGTGATGCTTTTAGGGCAAAATGTCAATTCTTATGGGAAGACCTTAGAGCGCCCTGTCTCTTTTGCGGAATTGTTAAAACAGGTGACGCAGATAGATGGAATTGAGCGGATCCGTTTTATGACCTCTCACCCCAAAGATTTATCTCCCCAATTGATTGAAGTGATGAAAAGCTCGGATAAAATCTGTCCCCATCTTCATCTGCCTCTCCAATCGGGAAGCAGCCGGATTTTACATATTATGAACCGCAGATACACCAAAGAGCAATACCTGGAACTGGTAAGGCAGATCCGTCAGGCTATCCCTGATATTTCCCTGACTACGGATATTATTGTGGGATTTCCGGGGGAGACGGAGGAAGATTTCTTAGAAACCATGGATGTGGTGGAACGTGTCCGCTTTGACAGCGCCTTTACCTTTATCTATTCCAAACGCACCGGAACGCCGGCGGCAGAGATGGATGGACAGGTTCCGGAGGATGTGGTGAAAGATCGGTTTGAACGGCTTTTAACCCGGGTTCAGAGAATCTCCTCAGAGGTCTCGGGCCGGGATCTCCACACAGTACAGAAAGTATTGGCGGAAGAGGTAAATTCTCATGACAGCCGCCTGTTAACCGGCAGGCTGGGGAATAATACGGTAGTTCATTTCCCGGGTTCTCCCAATCTGGTTGGAAAGATTGTGGACGTCTACCTGGATGAAATAAAAGGGTTTTATTATATGGGAACTTTAAAACCCGGCAGAAGTGCAAGGAGGTAACAAGAGATGAAAAAGACATTAAAGACAGGGGTGGTTATGGCGCTGGCGTTTGCCCTGGCTGTGCCTGTCACTGCATATGCAGACAACGCCTATGAAAACCATGGCCCCGGAATTGCTCTGGAACAACAGGGACAGGAAACCCCGGCCACGGTAAATATGGATTCCGGATCAGAACACGGTCCCGGGGCTTCCGAAAATCCTGCCGGCGGTTCTGAGACGCCTGCCGGGGACGGCGCCGGAGCTGCCGGGGTGATTACTCCCGGGCAGAAAGAGTTTAACGGCGTCACTTTAAATTACGGGGTAGGAAACGGCGGATTTTACAGTAATATGTCATTGGTGTTTAACAGCGGCCTGGGCGGTTCCATTTCCTACACCAGCAGTATCAACAACGGCGGCTGGCTGGGCTGGAATTATGTAGGAGAATTAAACGGCGCAGTTGACGGCAATGCGGATACCCGTATGGAAGCGGTACGGATCGGCCTGTCTATGCTGGCTGGTTACAACTGGGATATTTATTACCGGGTTACCCTGGATACCATAGGCCAGCTGGGTTGGGCCAAAAACGGCGAAATCGCAGGAACCTTAAACAGCGGCCATTATATTACGGATATTGATATCCAGTTAGTCCCCAAGGGACAGCCGGGGCCGCAGTCTGACCGTTACCGGTTCTATTCCCCCTATGAGAGCCGCATGTGGAGAGACGAAGCCGGATCCATTCATTACGATGATCCCAACGGTAACGATTATTCCGGATGGCTGGACGATTCAGAGAGCAGATTCTTTGTATCCAATTCCATGGTGCTTACCGGCTGGCAGTATCTGAACGGATATAAATACTACTTCCGCGAGGACGGCCGTCTGGTGCAGAATGTGGATCCCATTATCGGAAAACAGTCCTCCTATGTTATCAAGGTTAACAAAACAACCAACTGTCTCACCATCTATGCCAAGGACGGAGACAACGGATACATTCTGCCCGTAATGTCCATGCTGACCTCTGTGGGGGACGATACGCCTCTGGGAACCTTTAAAAGTCCGGAGCGGTACCGCTGGCGTTATATGATAGGAGACTGCTACACCCAGTACGCCACCCGCATTACCGGAAGCTTCCTGCTTCACTCTGTAATCTTTGAGAAAGAAAACAACCGTACTCTCCGGGCGCAGACCTACAATGATTTAGGCGTTGCCCGCTCTGCAGGCTGTGTTCGTCTGCGTACGGGAGATGCCAAGTGGATCTATGACAATGTACAGGCAGGAGTGCCCATTACGATTTATGAGGATACCACCAGCGTAGGGCCTTTCTACCGGCCTGATGTGGTTCCGGTGCCTAATACTCAGGAATGGGATCCCACCGATCCGGGAGTCCTGCTTCAATAATGATTTTACTGAAACCTTCATGCGCCCGCAGCGGATGCACTGCCATACAGGAAAGTCTGGCGGGCGCATTTGGCATACCTGAATGGATGCCGCCTGTCGGCGGCGGATTTTCACAGTAAAGAGAAAAGGAAGGATTATAACACGTGGCTGGATTATCACCAATGATGGTCCACTATATGGAGACCAAAGAGCAGTATAAGGACTGCATCCTATTTTACCGGCTGGGTGATTTTTATGAAATGTTCTTTGATGACGCAGTGACTGTGTCCAGAGAGCTGGAACTTACTCTCACCGGAAAAGAATGTGGATTAGAGGAACGCGCGCCTATGTGCGGCGTTCCTCATCATGCTGTAGAAGTATATTTAAACAGGCTTGTACAAAAAGGATATAAGGTTGCAATTGCAGAGCAAATGGAGGATCCCAAGTTTGCCAAAGGGCTGGTAAAACGGGAAGTGGTCCGGATTGTAACCCCTGGAACGATTACCAGTGCACAGGCATTAGACGAGACCAAAAACAACTACCTGATGGGAATAGTATATCTGGGGGAAGTATTTGGACTGGCTACTGCCGATATCAGTACTGGTGATTTTTTCGTGACAGAGGTGGGTTCAGAGCGGGATCTTTTTGATGAAATCAACAAGTTTTCTCCCTCTGAGGTAGTGTGTAATGAGGCCTTTTATATGTCCGGTGTGGAGATTGATGAGATTAAAAACCGGTATCATGCAGTGATCTCGTCCCTGGACAGCCGGTTTTTCAGTGATGACAGCTGCCGTGAAATATTAAAGGACCATTTTAAAATAAAAGATTTAAACGGTCTGGGCCTGGGAGATTACGAGACTGCTGTTGTGGCGGCCGGGGCTGTAATGCGCTATCTTTACGAGACTCAAAAAAGCACTCTGGAGCATCTGACTGCCATCACCCCCTACACCGTAGGCCAGTATATGATTGTGGATACCTCTACCAGGAGGAATCTGGAGCTTTTGGAAACTCTTCGGGAAAAGCAGAAGAGAGGTTCCCTTTTGTGGGTCTTAGATAAGACCAGGACTGCCATGGGGGCCCGTATGCTTCGGACCTTTATTGAGCAGCCTTTGATTCATCGGGACCAGATCCTGGCCCGCCAGGAGGTAATTCAGGAGTTCAATATGAACTATATTTCCAGGGAAGAGATTAGGGAGTATTTAAATCCCATCTATGATCTGGAGCGGCTTATCAGCCGCATCAGCTATAAAACAGCGGGACCCAGAGATCTGATTTCTTTTCAAAATTCCCTTGGAATGCTTCCCCATATTAAACAGATCCTGACCGAGTTTTCCTGTCCCCTTCTAAAGGAGATGAATGAAGCTTTAGATCCCCTGGAAGATATATACGGCCTGCTTCATCAGGCCATAGTGGAGGATCCTCCAATCGGCCTTCGGGAAGGCGGTATTATCCGGGAAGGCTTTGACCAGGAGGCGGACAAGCTGCGCCACGCTAAGACAGAGGGAAAGACCTGGCTAGCTGACTTAGAGCTTCGGGAGCGGGAGAAAACAGGGATTAAAAACTTAAAAATCAAGTACAATAAAGTCTTTGGATACTATTTTGAGGTAACCAATTCCTTTAAAAACCTGGTGCCGGAGTATTTTATCCGCCGGCAGACCCTGGCCAATGCAGAGCGCTACACAACCGATGAGCTAAAGAACCTGGAGGAAATCATTTTAGGGGCAGAGGATAAGCTTTTTTCTCTGGAATACGATTTGTTCTGCCAGGTAAGGGATCAGGTGGCCTCCCAGGTAGTGCGGATTCAAAAGACAGCCAAAGCTATTGCGGGAATTGATGTTTTTGCCTCTCTTTCTGTGGTAGCCACCAAAAACAATTATGTAAAGCCGGCAATGAATGAAAAGGGAGTGATTCAGATTCGTAACGGCCGCCATCCGGTGGTGGAGCAGATGATCCCTGACGCTACCTTTGTATCAAATGATACCTATTTGGACAACAATAAAAACCGCATTTCCATTATTACCGGGCCTAACATGGCGGGAAAGTCCACCTATATGCGGCAGGTGGCCCTGATTGTCCTTATGGCCCAAATCGGCTGTTTTGTACCTGCAGAGGAGGCCAACATCGGTATCTGCGACCGGATTTTCACCAGAGTGGGAGCATCGGATGATCTGGCGGCGGGGCAGAGCACCTTTATGGTGGAGATGACGGAGGTGGCCAATATTCTGCGAAATGCCACCAGAAACAGCCTTCTTATTTTAGATGAAATCGGCAGGGGAACCAGTACCTTTGACGGTCTTTCCATTGCCTGGGCAGTGGTGGAACATATCAGCAATACCAGGCTGTTAGGAGCAAAAACCTTATTTGCCACCCATTACCATGAGCTTACAGAGCTGGAAGGGACCATGAGCGGCGTCAACAACTACTGTATCGCTGTCAAGGAGCAGGGAGAGAATATTGTCTTCCTGAGAAAGATCATTAAAGGGGGAGCAGATAAAAGTTACGGCATTCAGGTGGCCAAGCTGGCCGGGGTACCGGATTCGGTGATTGCCAGGGCCAAAGAGCTGGTGGAAGAGCTGACAAACGCCGATATTACTGCCAGGGCCAGGGAGATTGCGGAAACTTCCGCCAATATCACCGTTCACAAAGCGGTTCCCAAGCCGGATGACGTGGATCTTTTGCAGATGTCCTTTTTGGATGCAGTAAAGGACGATGACATTATCCGGGAGCTGGGGGAACTGGAGCTTTCCCAGATGACGCCCATTGACGCGCTAAACACCCTTTACCGCCTTCAAAACCGGTTAAAAAACCGTTGGGATAGTCATGGGAATCAAGCAGAATAGGAATGGGAAACCAGAATGAGCATTGCAGTATTAGATGAAAATACAATTAATAAAATTGCCGCCGGAGAGGTGATTGAGCGGCCTGCTTCTATTGTAAAGGAGCTGTTGGAGAATGCCATAGACGCCGACGCTACCGCCATCACGGTAGAGATAAAGGATGGTGGAACTTCCCTGATCCGGATAACGGACAATGGCTGCGGCATAGAAAAAAGTCAGGTTCCTATGGCATTTTTGCGCCATGCTACCAGTAAGATCCAAAAGGCAGAGGATTTGGCCTCCATATTATCCCTGGGCTTTCGGGGGGAAGCTCTCTCCAGCATTGCCGCAGTGTCCAGGGTGGAACTGATTACCAAAACCGGAAATGAGTTGACCGGGAGCCGCTACCGTATAGAAGGCGGCGTGGAAATGGGGACGGAAGAGGTGGGAGTCCCGGAGGGAACCACCTTTTTAGTCCGGGATCTGTTTTACAATACTCCGGCCAGAAAAAAGTTTTTAAAACAGCCAGCCACGGAAGGCGGCTATGTTCAGGATTTTGTGGAAAAGATTGCCCTTTCCAGGCCGGATATTTCCATCCGCTATATAAAGGGGAGCAGCAGCGTCCTCCACACATCCGGCAACCATAATTTGAAAGACATTATCTATGAAATTTACGGCAGAGAGTTAACCGCCAATCTTTTGAAAGTAGAAGAAACAAAAGGCCCTGTAAAGATATCCGGCTACATCTGCAAACCGATTGTGGCCCGTTCCGGCCGAAACTGCGAAATCTATTTTATCAATGGCAGGTATATTAAAAATCCTCTCGTCAGCAGGGCCATTGAGGAGGCTTACCGGCCATTTCTCATGAAGCATAAGTTTCCTTTCACGGTACTTCATTTTGCCATAGATTCCAGAGCGCTGGATGTCAACGTTCACCCCGCTAAAATGGAAGTGCGGTTTGAAAATGGGGAGGAAGTCTACAATGCTGTCTATCAGGCGGTATCAAAGGCCCTTCATGAAAAAGAACTGATTCCCCAGATATCCCTGACCAGTCAGGAAGAGGAAAAGTCCCCCAAAAAAGGAGATTTTCCTTTTGCAGAAGAGAAAAAGCGGGTTCCGGAACCTTTTGAGAAAAAGCGTCTGGCCCTGGCGGTTCAGCAGCTAAGAGAACCAGAAGGGCTTTATGGTGAAAAAACAGCCCCTCCTAAAGTTCCCGCGCCTCTTTCCAGGGAGTCAAAAGTCCCGGCTTCTTTCCGCCAGCCAATATCAGAAAAGCCTTCGGAATCAAAACCGCCGGAGCCAAAGCTGCAAAAACCAGATTCCCGGCAGATGGATCTATTTGACGGAAAACTTCTGGAGCCCAAAGCCCGCTTTCAGCACAAGCTTATCGGACAGCTGTTTGACACTTACTGGATGGTAGAATATCAGGATCAGCTTTTTATTATTGACCAGCATGCCGCCCACGAAAAAGTACTTTACGAGAGGACTATGAAATCTTTAAAGGAGAGAATCTACGATTCCCAGATGGTAAGTCCCCCGATTATTTTGACCCTGACAGTCCAGGAGGAATTAGCTCTTTCCGCTCATCTTTCTTATTTTACCGATATGGGATTTGAGATTGAGCCCTTTGGCGGCCGGGAATATGCAGTAAGAGGAATTCCCTCCAACCTTCTATCCATTGCTAAAAAGGAGCTTTTGATGGAGATGCTTGGAAGCCTTACAGAAGAAAAGCTCCATGCAAATCCGGAAATCATTTATGAGAGAGTCGCTTCCATGTCCTGCAAGGCGGCGGTAAAAGGCGGACATGCTTTAAGCGCCAGGGAAGCGGATGAGCTTATTGACGAACTGTTGGAGCTGGAAAATCCCTATGCATGCCCTCACGGGCGTCCCACTATCATATCCATGAGCAGATATGAACTGGAAAAGAAATTTAAGAGAATTGTGTAATCAAAAATTAGTTTGTCGAAAAAGAGACAGGAGGCAACCGTGAAACTCCCCCTGATTGTCCTTACAGGCCCTACAGCAGTAGGAAAGACTTCCCTTTCCATCCGTCTGGCTAAAGCGGTGGGAGGGGAGATTATCAGCGCCGATTCCATGCAGGTATACCGCCACATGGATATTGGATCCGCAAAGGTAACCAGAGAAGAGATGGATGGAGTTCCCCACCATTTAATTGATATTCTGGATCCCAATGAAGAATTTAATGTCGTGGTATTTAAAAACAGGGCCAAGGCGGCTATGGAGGAAATCCGGTCCAGAGGCCGCATCCCTGTTATCGCCGGAGGCACAGGCTTTTATATCCAGGCCTTAGTCTATGACATTGATTTTAAGGAAAATGAAGAAGGCGGGAAGATCCGCCGGGAACTAGAAGCGTTGGCTGACAAAGAGGGGGAAGCCTGTCTCCACCATCTGCTAACCCAGGTGGATCCGGAATCCGCCCGGGCCATCCACCCCAACAATGTAAAGCGGGTAATCCGCGCCCTGGAATATTACCGTCAGACCGGTGAGAAAATATCCGTTCACAATGAAACGGAGAGGAGAAAGGAATCCCCTTATCAGCTTTTCTATTATGTGTTAAATACCGGCAGGGAAACTCTGTATCAGCGGATCGACAGCCGGGTGGATGAAATGATAGAAAAGGGGCTTGTAAAAGAGGTACAGGCTTTAAAGGCCATGGGTTGTACCAGAGATCTGGTATCCATGCAAGGTCTGGGGTATAAGGAAATCCTGGATTATCTGGACGGAAAAACCACCCTTGAGGAAGCCATCTATATTTTAAAAAGGGACACCCGACATTTTGCCAAACGCCAGCTAACCTGGTTTCGCAGGGAACGGGACGTAAGATGGCTGAACCTTCCCGAATTTGACAATGATTATGACAAAGTGCTGTCCCACATTTTACAGGAATGGAGAGAATCGTTTTTATGAATACCTGCCACATGTATGAGCAATTAGGAATCAGCAAAGAAATTTTAAACTATGCCGCTGCAATAGAGGAATCCTTAGCGGATCGGTTTTTTGAAATAGACGCCACTGCAGAGTACAATCAGCTGAAGGTCATCCACGGGATGCAAAAATGCCGGGTCAGTGACACTCACTTTGCCGCTACTACAGGATATGGATATAATGATGCGGGAAGAGATACCCTGGAAGAAGTTTATGCTCAGGTATTTCACGGGGAGAGCGCTCTGGTACGCCCTCAGCTAATCAGCGGCACCCACGCCCTGCATATTGCCTTATCCGCCAATTTGCGGCCGGGGGATCAGCTTTTATCCCCGGTGGGAAAGCCTTATGACACACTGGAAGAGGTTATCGGAATCCGGGATTCTGTGGGCTCATTAAAAGAATACGGTGTTTCCTACCGCCAGGTGGATCTTCTGGAAAACGGAGACTTTGATTTTGAAGGGATCCGAAAGGCCATAAATGAGAAAACCAAACTGGTAACCATTCAAAGGTCCAAAGGCTATCAGACCCGTCCCACCCTGTCTGTAGCGCGAATTGGGCAGCTTATCTCCTTTGTAAAGGAGATAAAGCCGGATGTAATCTGTATGGTAGATAACTGCTATGGAGAATTTGTGGAACGCACAGAGCCTCTGGATGCAGGCGCAGATATGATGGTAGGCTCTCTTATCAAAAATCCGGGAGGCGGTCTGGCTCCCATTGGCGGTTACATTGTAGGCCGGGCCGACTGTATTGAGCGGGCCGCGGCGCGCCTTAGCGCTCCCGGGCTGGGAAAAGAGGTGGGAGCAAGCCTGGGATTAAACCAGTCCTTTTTCCAGGGGCTGTTTTTGGCGCCCACTGTGGTAGCGGGAGCATTAAAAGGCGCTGTTTTTGCCGCCAATCTCTATGAGCGGCTGGGATTTTCTGTAGTTCCAGACAGCACGGAATCCCGCCACGATATTATCCAGGCCATTACTTTTGGAAAACCGGAGGGCGTGATTGCCTTCTGTGAAGGAATTCAGGCAGCCGCCCCGGTAGACAGCTATGTCACCCCGGAGCCATGGGATATGCCGGGATATGACGCTCCGGTGATTATGGCGGCAGGCGCTTTTATTCAGGGAGCTTCCATTGAGCTTAGCGCTGACGGCCCTATGAAGCCTCCGTATGCGGTATATTTCCAGGGGGGACTTACCTGGTATCACGCAAAGTTAGGGATCTTAAAATCTCTCCAAAAGGTCTGGGAAGCCGGCCTTGTAAAGCTTCCTGTCATGTAACGCCTGTTCCCGCCAAAATCGGGCAAAATACCAGGGAATCCTTCCTGGGTTTGGGAGGATTTTCAGAGATACTGACATCAGTGGTCGAAGAAAACCATGAAAACAGTGTATACACCGGCGGGTTCTTATGATAAAATAGTGGTATTGTCCACAGGGTTTAAGGAGGCTTACCATATGAGAAGCAAAAACTTCTGGATATTACTGCTGCTTTTGCTTACCGGGATTGTTCTGGGAGGCTTTATAGGCAGTATGGCAGAGGGAGTGTCCGGGCTTTCCTGGCTGAACTTTGGCCAGTCTTTTGGCTTTGACAACCCCTTAGTAATTAATTTGGGAATACTGGTTCTTACCTTTGGACTCAGCATCCGAATTACTATGGCCGGCATTATCGGCGTTGCCGTCGCTTTGTTGGTATATCGTTTTCTGTAATAGTGGTCATGACCTTTTGACCCTGGCATCATCATAATATTCCGGATCGTACCTGGAGAGCTGCGCGGAAAGGAACATTATGAAGAAACTGAATGATACCTCCACCAAAATCACCATGCGTCAGATTCCGGAAGGGGAAGGCCCTTACGAGCGATGTATGGAAAAAGGCCCTGGGGTCCTAAGCGATGCGGAGCTTTTGGCTGTCATTATCCGCACCGGCTCCCGGGAAGACACCTCCCTTAATCTGGCGCAAAAAATTCTGAAAATGGAGGAGGAAGAAGGGCTGTCCGGCCTTCTTCACCTGTCTTTTGATGAATTTACCAGGGTAAAAGGGATTGGTAAGGTAAAGGCTGCCCAGCTTATGTGCATTGCAGAACTGTCTAAGCGGATCTGGAGAAGCGCCGGCGCCCGGGAAGCCGCTGCCTACCAGGAGCCGGAACAGATTGCCGCCTACTATATGGAAGCCTTACGTCATTTAGAGCAGGAGCATATCTATGCCATGTTTTTTGACACCAGGCAGCATCTGATTCGGGATGTACTTTTGTCCAAAGGAACTGTTAATTCGTCGGTTCTGTCCCCCAGGGATTTGTTTATTGAAGCCCTTCGGGCGCGGGCAGTCCGGTTTGCCATTGTCCACAACCATCCCAGCGGCGATCCAAGCCCCAGCCGGGAAGATGCGCTTCTTACCAAGCGGGTAAAAGAATGTGGCGCAGTCTTAGGGATCCCTTTGGTGGATCACGTGATTATCGGGGGCAATTCATACATGAGTTTTAAGGAACGAGGAATGTTATAGATGGAAACCAAACGCAGCAGATACATTCTGCTAGGACTCACGCTTTTATGTGTATTCTTAATCGGAGTCTCTTCCCTTCGCGAGGGGATTATGGACCCGCTCCGTACCGGAGTGGGCTATTTGCTTGTCCCAATCCAGTCCGGTGTTAATGCAGTGGGCGCTGGCATTTATAAAGATTTAACCGACTATGGAAAACTAAAAACCGCCCTTTCAGAAAAAGAAGAACTTGAGCAGAGGGTAGGAGAACTAATTGAAGAAAATAACCGTTTACAGGCAGGCCAGCAGGAGCTGAACCGTCTTCGGGAGCTGTACCAGCTGGATCAGGAATATATGCAGTATGAAACCATCGGCGCCAGAGTCATTGCCAAAGATTCCGGAGACTGGTTCCAGGTATTTCGAATCAATAAAGGGTCAGAGGATGGGGTTCAGGTGGATTCTAATGTAATAGCGGGCGGAGGCCTGATAGGAATTGTCACGGATGTAGGCGCTAATTACGCCACTGTCAGAAGCATTATTGATGATTTAAGCCGTGTCAGCGCTATGGGGCTTCGAACCGGGGATAAATGCATTATTGCCGGGGATCTGACTCTCTACCGGGACGGCCGGTTAAGCATTACCAATATTACAAAAGACGGGGATATCCAGGACGGAGATCAGATTGTGACCTCCAATATCAGTTCCAAGTTCCTGCCGGGGATTCTGATCGGGTATGCGGCGGATATTACCATCGACTCTGAACGGCTTACCAAATCCGGATATCTGATTCCTGCGGCAGATTTTGACGATCTTCAAGAGGTTTTGGTGATTACGGAAATCAAGGAGACCGGGGATTCCCAGCTGGGAACTTTGGAGAGTGCCGGCAACTAAAGGAGGCTTTATGAAACGGATACTCATTAATCTGGCCCTTATGATACTGGCTTTTACCGTGCAGACCTGCATTTTTCCCTTAATTCCGTTTTTCAGCGCGTCTCCCAACCTTTTATTGATTATGACCTTCTCCCTGGGATTTATCTATGGAAAGGATTCAGGCATGCTGTACGGATTTTTTGCGGGAATTCTGTTAGATTTGTTTGGGGGAGGATCTTTTGGATTCTATAGCCTTTTATTTATCTATATCGGTTATTTAAACGGGATTTTTGCCCAATATTATTATGAAGATTACATTACTCTGCCCATGGTTCTTGCCATTGGCAATGAGCTGGCCTATAATCTGTACATTTATATATTTCAGTTCCTGATTCGAAAGAGACTGGACTTTCTGTACTATTTGGAAAATATTATTATACCGGAAATTATTTTTACAGTTGTCACCACCTTACTAATTTACCGGCTTTTCTTGTTTATCAGCCGGAAGCTGGAAGAAATGGAACAAAGGAGAGATACCAATCTTGTTTAAAGATTTGTTGGAAATTTTAAAAGAGATCCTTCAAAAAATTGCTTCGTCCAGATTAGTCGCCCTGTCGGTACTGTTTACCGCCATGTTTGTTCTTTTGACAGTAAACCTGTTTAATCTGCAGATTGTTCACGGGGAAGATTATCTGAATGAATATATGCAAAAGACCGAGAAGGTCATTTATACCCCCGGAACCCGCGGGAATATTCTGGACCGGAACGGCAATATACTGGCTTACAATGAGCTGGCCTATTCGGTGGCAGTTCAGGATACCGGAGCGTACCGAAGGGCGCCGGAGCGCAATGCCATGCTGCTGCGCCTGGTAACCATTCTGCATAAACAGAATGAGACCATTGAGGGAAAATTTGAAATCGCAATCGACGAAAACGGCCATATGTTTTATACCTCTGTCAGCGATGGAGCAAAACGGCGGTTTTTGCGGGATTTCTACAACTTAAGCACCCCGGAGGATCTGGATAAAGATGGTAAAAATCCGTCGGATATTCCGGCCAGAGAGGCCTTTGAGATAAAATTTAAAGAGTACGAGATGGATTCGGTTGTAGACGAAAAAGGCAATCCTGTGGTTTTGGATGATGAAACGGCTCTCAACATGGTAAACATCTGGTATACCATGCAGCTTACCGCCTTTCGAAAATACGAAAGCACCACCATTGCAAGTAATGTTTCTGACGAAACCGTTGCAGAAATTATGGAAAATACGGCAGATCTTCACGGAGTAACCATAGAAGAAAGCTCTGTTCGGGTATATAATAACAGCGTTTATTTTGAACCCATTATCGGCTATATCGGAAAGGTTCAGGAAGAGCAGCTGGAAGAGCTGAACAAAGATATTCCTGAAGGAAGCAATCAGGAATACCGGGCCACGGATCTGGTGGGACGCACCGGCTTAGAGGCCTCCCTGGAAAAAGATCTTCAGGGAAGCAAAGGGTATAAGGTGGTAAATGTAGACAATATGGGCCGGATTCTGGAGGTCACGGAAGAGGTGGCTCCCCAGGCCGGGAATGATGTCTATCTTTCCGTGGATCAGGATCTGCAGATTGGCGTATATGAGCTTTTGGAACGTCAGCTTGCCGGAATTTTGCTGGATCATCTGCGCCTGGAGGATATTCGGGAGGAAGAGACCTTTAAGGACTCCAAAAAGCCCATCCCGGTAAAAGACGTTTACTACCAGCTCATCAATAACAATGTGCTGTCTCTGGCTCACATGAGCACAGAGGAAGCATCCTCCATGGAGCGTCAGCTCTATCAGATCCAAACGTTGTCTCAACAGCAGATTTTAAACAGTATTCAGGCGGAGCTTTTAAGTCCCCATGCGCTGGAGCTGGGACAGCTTCCCAAAGATATGATGGCCTATATGGTTTACATCTATGAATTCCTGGCCTCCGAGGAGGTGGGGATTATAAAGAAGGCTGACATCGATGAAACAAGCGCGGCATACCTGGGGTGGAAGGCGGATACCATAAGTCTTCGAAACTATATTTATGCAGGGATTGCCGACGGATGGATTGATACCGCAAAGCTTGATATTGACACCAGATATTCCAATGCAGACAGTATTTTTGAGAGTCTGGTAACATACATCATAGAAGAATTAAAAGAGGATCCCCGGTTTACCAAACAAATCTACCGGTATTTGATTAATGATGGTACTGTAAAGGGCTGGCAGCTGTGTATCGCCCTTTATGATCAGGGTGTTTTGGAGTATGATGCAGAAGAAATCAGGAATCTTTCTGCCGGAGGCGACGGATATGCTTATACCTTTATCCGAAGCAAAATCAAGAGTATTGAACTGACTCCGGCTCAGCTTGCCCTGGATCCCTGTACCGGTTCCTGCGTGATTGTGGATGTAAACACCGGAGAAGTCCGGGCTCTGGTTACCTACCCGGGCTACGACAACAATCGAATGTCAGGCACTGTAGATGCCGCTTATTACAATCAGCTTCGGGAGGATTTGTCTCTGCCCCTTCGAAACAACGCTACTATGATGGTAAAAGCGCCGGGTTCTACCTTTAAACCCATTACCGCAGTGGCTGCTCTGGAAGAAGGCGTGATTCAGATGGGCGAGACCATTGAATGTACTGGTAAGTATGAAGAGATTGATACTCCGATTAAATGCTGGATCTATCCGGGACACCATGGCCAGCTGGATATCATCGGTACAATCGGAAACTCCTGCAACTATGTGGTTGCAGAACTGGCCCACCGTATGTCCATGGATGAAAATGATGTTTATTCTACCAGCCTGGGATTGGAAACCCTGGCAAAGTATGCAACCATGTTTGGCCTTGATCACACCTCCGGAGTAGAAATTGACGAGGCGTCTCCCAGGATTTCCGATACGGATCCGGAGCGTTCTTCCATGGGGCAAGGCAGCCATGCCTTTACCAACACTCAGCTTGCCCGCTATGTGACGGCAATGGCCAACCGGGGAACCGTTTACGAGCTAAGCCTTTTGGACAAGATTACAGACTCTGACGGAAACCTGATTAAAGACTATGTCCCTGAAGTTTCTTCTGTTATTGATATACAGGAATCCACCTGGGATGCAGTACAGGCTGGCATGCGCCAGGTTATTGCAGAGGGATCCGCGAAAAGGATTTTCTCTGATCTGGCTATTGAAGTGGCAGGGAAGACCGGTACAGCTCAGGAGGATACCCGACGTACCAACCATGCATTTTTCGTTTCTTTTGCCCCTTATGCAGCTCCGGAGGTAGCCGTCACCGTTAATATCCCTTATGGCTACAGTTCCGGTAACGCGGCAACCCTTGCAAAAAATGTTTACAACTATTACTATGGATATACGACTCTGGAAGGAATCCAGGCGGCAGGCGCTTTGGATGCCACTGCCGTAGAGATTCAGGACTAAGCTGAAAGGCTTGGCTGAACGGTTACCAATTACGAAGAAAAGGAGACTATCATGGGGCATAGTACAGTAGTGATTAAAGGTAATAAGGCCGGAATGTCGGTTTATTTGGACCCTATGGTTCCCTTTGAACAACTGCTTGCAGATGTGGCTGTAAAGTTCAGGGACAGCGCAAAATTCTGGGGATCCGTCCAAATGACCCTCTCTCTGGAAGGAAGACCTCTCTCACCGGAACAAGAGTTTTTGGTTGTCAATACGATTACGGAAAACTCCCAGATAGAGATTCTCTGCCTGTTAGATACCAATGCAGAGCGGATCAGCCGCTGTGAAAAAGCTTTAAACGAAAAGCTTATGGAGCTTTCAGAAAGAACCGGCCAGTTTTTTAAAGGAGATCTGGACCGGGGAGATACGCTGGAATCTGAGGCCAGCATTGTGATCATCGGGGATGTGGGCCATGGAGCCAGAGTGACAGCCAAGGGAAATATTATTATTCTGGGAGAGCTGAAAGGCTCTGCCTTTGCCGGAGCCGCCGGGAATGACGGGGCTGTAATTGTAGCCCTGGATATGATGCCCCTGCAGCTTCGCATTGGAGACCATATCCAGAGAGCAGGAGATAAGGGGAAACGTCTGGCCAAGGGCCCTGCCATTGCATACGCAGAAGATAATGCTATTTATACCAAAACACTGAAGAAAAGTTTGTTCAGTATGCTAAATTTTATTTAATGCTGGAAATATTTGTGAAATTAGGGTAAAATAGTACTTGGAAAAGTATGCAGGAGGATATTGCTATGAGTCAAGTCATTGTCATTACTTCTGGAAAAGGAGGGGTAGGCAAGACGACAACTTCTGCCAATGTGGGAACCGGCCTGGCCATTTTAGGTAAGCGGGTAGTTCTGATCGACACTGATATCGGACTACGCAACCTGGATGTGGTTATGGGTCTGGAAAACCGCATCGTCTACAATCTGGTAGACGTAGTAGAAGGCAATTGTCGTATGAAGCAAGCCCTCATAAGAGACAAAAGATATCCCAACCTGTACCTGCTTCCATCTGCTCAGACCCGGGACAAGTCCGCGGTGACGCCGGAGCAGATGACCAAACTGGCTGACGATTTGCGGGAAGAGTTTGACTACATAATCCTGGACTGTCCGGCTGGCATTGAACAGGGTTTTTACAATGCCATTGCCGGGGCAGACAGGGCTTTGGTAGTCACAACCCCGGAGGTCTCCGCAATCCGGGATGCAGACCGGATTATCGGCCTTTTGGAAGCTGCTGAGATGAGGGACATCGATCTGGTGGTAAACCGTATTCGGATGGATATGGTCCGCCGGGGAGATATGATGTCCATCGATGACGTTATCGACATTCTGGCCGTCAATGTCATCGGAGCCGTTCCGGATGATGAATCCATCGTAATCTCTACCAATCAGGGAGAGCCCTCAGTTGGCATGGGATCCTTATCCGGTCAGGCCTATATGAATATATGCCGCCGGGTCCTGGGTGAGAACATCCCATTAATGGAGCTGGATTCGCCCAAAAGCTTCTTTGCCCGCTTGAGCAGCTTTTTAAAGCAAGCTTAGGAGGGGTGAAATGAGCGTTTGGCCAGTGTTTCAGAAAAAGGCCTCCGGGGAGATAGCCAGGAAAAGGCTAAAGCTTCTCCTGTTATCGGATAAGACCGACTACCCTCCGGAGATACTGGAAAAGATGAAGGATGATATGATTCGTGTTATCTCAAAATACATGGAGATTGAGGCGGACGGGATCGAGATTCAGGTTCTGGGGCTTGCCCCCGTCCCAAGCCCCAAAAAAGGCCCTGTACTTCGGGCAAGTATTCCGCTTCGCAGTTCGCCAAAGCCTTTTTGCGGCCGGCGGCGGCCTTTATAGTAGAGGATTCGTTAAAATATGCTTTTTGAATACGATTTTAAAAACTACAATTTTCGTCTGTTGATAGAGATTTTCTTTCTCAATATTATTGGCTTTTTAGTTTTAAGGAGCGCGTCCAACATGGACGCAGCTCTGCTAAACAAGCAAATTATGGGAATTGTGGTGGGATTTGTTCTGGCAATCAGTTTGTCATTAATTGATTACCATAAACTTGCAAATTTAAGCTCTTTAATTTACATCGGCTGTGTCGTTATGCTGGCTGCAGTCCTTTTAATCGGCAAGCTGGTAGGCGGAGCTACCAGATGGATTGTATTGCCGGGTATCGGCGCTATCCAGCCTTCTGAATTTGTAAAAATCGGCCTGATTGTTTTCTTTTCCTGGTATTTTAATAAATACCAGGACAGGCTGAATCAACCTGTTATATTGGGGATATCCCTGGTTCTGTTTTCTGTTCCGGTAATTTTAATCCTTGCAGAGCCCAGTCTTTCCACCAGTATTATTATTGTGCTCATATTCCTGTCTATGATATATCTGGCAGGTTTAAGTTATAAATGGATTGGCGGCGCCCTTGCCGTACTAATCCCTGTGGGAGCGTTGTTTGTCTATCTCCTTCAATATGAGATGATTCCATTTTTAAAAGGATATCAGGCAAACCGGATTCTGGCCTTTGTGTTTCCCTCCAATCCCAAATATCAGGACGGAAACATGCAGCAGGATAACTCCCTGATTGCCATTGGCTCCGGCCAGCTAACGGGAAAGGGGTTAAACAACACGACCATAGCTTCTGTAAAAAATGGCAATTTCCTTTCCCAGGAGCAGACGGATTTTATTTTTGCCGTAATCGGTGAAGAATTAGGATTTCGGGGCGTAATGGTAGTTCTAATCCTTTATGTGGTTATTATTTTTGAAATTATCCGATTGGCTGCCAAAGCCAAAGATTTAACAGGAAGACTGATTTGTACAGGCATGGCTGCTCTGATTGCATTTCAGAGTTTTATCAACATCATGGTGGCAACCAAGATGATGCCCAACACCGGACAGCCCCTGCCGTTTATCAGCGCAGGTATTAGTTCGCTTCTCAGTATTTATATCGGAATCGGTCTTGTATTGAATGTAGGATTACAAAGGAAAACTGTTCATTAATGAAGGAGGGCCTATATGAATGTAGGGTTAATTGCACATGATGCAAAGAAGAAATTGATGCAGAATTTTTGTATCGCATACAGAGGAGTCTTATGCAAACATTCTCTGTTTGCCACCGGAACCACCGGAAGGCTTATAGAAGAGGTAACCAATCTGGATGTCCACAAGTATCTGGCCGGACATTTGGGAGGCGGGCAGCAGCTTGCCTCTATGATCGAACATGACGAAATGGATTTGGTAATCTTTCTGCGGGATCCTCACAATCCAAAGGTTCACGAACCGGATGTCAACGATGTGGTAAGGCTGTGCGACACCTATAATATTCCTCTGGCCACCAACCTGGCTACTGCAGAGCTTTTAATTAAGTCTTTGGAGCGGGGGGATTTAGAGTGGCGCGAATAATCCCTTTCAAAGCCCTGATATTGGCTTTGATCAGTATTTCTCTCAGCGGCTGTTCCTCAGGAGAGCTTGAGCGTCCCTATGACTTTTCTTCCATAGTTTGGGAGAGTGGAAAAGAAGAGGCAGAACCGGACCGGGCATCCGCTTTTGCCCAGGATTTGTGCATAGTTACAGACTTTTCCGGCGACAGCGATCAATCGGTGACAGCAGAAGCAGCCGGAGTCTTCTCTATGGATGGCTCTCAAACTGTCTACAGTAAAAATGTTTATGAAAAGCTTTATCCGGCCAGCACCACCAAGATTATGACTGCTCTGATTGCCATTAAATATGGCAACCTGTCCGATGAAGTAACCGTCACCAGGGATGCGGTGATTACAGAGGCAGGAGCCTCCTTATGCGGGATTCATCCTGGCGACAAATTGACTCTGGAGCAGCTTTTATATGGGTTAATGCTTCCTTCAGGAAATGATGCCGGAGCCGCTATTGCAATCCATATGGCCGGAAGCATTGAAGGCTTCGCGGATATGATGAACCAGGAAGCCAGGGCTCTTGGGGCTACCGGTACCCATTTTACCAATCCTCATGGCCTTCATGAGGAAGATCACTATACCACGGCCTACGACTTATATCTGATATTCCATGAAGCCATGAAATATTCTAAATTTCGGGAGATCACCGGATCCACTGCCTATGCGGCCTCCTATCAGTCTGCTTCCGGAGAAACGGTTTCCACTACCTGGAAGGGCGGAAACTGGTTTATGACAGGAGAGAGGGAGACACCGGAGGGGCTTACGGTATTTGGTGGAAAGACCGGAACCACCCAGGCAGCAGGCTACTGTCTGGTAATGGCAACCCGTGACCCATCTTCTGAGGAATACATCTCTGTGATTATGAAAGCTCAGAGTCGGCCAGGGCTTTATGACAATATGTCAAATATTATTTCTAAAATTGTCAATTAGTTATTGATTTTTTTTGAAAATTATACTATAATTAATTTAATTCGAATCGACTTTTTATACAAATCAATGACCCCAAGGAGGAGATTGTTATGGTTCAGATTATTGCAGGAAGAAAAGGTAAAGGTAAGACCAAACATCTTTTGGAGAGAGCCAATACCGCTATTAAGAATGCACATGGCACTATTGTATACTTGGATAAGAGTTCCAAGCATATGTACGAATTAAACAACCGTATTCGACTGATCAATGTAAATGAATATCCGATTACCAGCTGCGAAAGCTTTATCGGCTTTGTTTGCGGTATTATTTCTCAAGACCACGATCTGGAGGCCATGTATTTAGATAGTTTCCTCAAATTGTCCTGCCTGGAAGGGGAAGACATTTCCGAAACCATTTCAATTTTGGAAAAAATCGGTGAGAAGTCACACGTAACCTTTATTTTAAGCGTATCCCTGGATGCGGACGAGCTTCCTGAGAACGCGAAAAAAGACGTAATCGTCTCTTTATAGAACAGCCGAAATACACGTTCTCTGTGTGTTTCCCGGATACTTCTACACTACATAAGAGGTACTGCAAACCAGGCAGTACCTCTTTTTAACTTGAATTTTTGGTAAATTTCTCCTATAATACTAGATGGAAAGGAGGACTTCACCAGTGGCAAAGAAAAACCCGAAGAAGAACAATAAAGTCATACGTTATCGAAGGCCTCTGAATATCAACATCGGTATGATCATTTTTGCATTAATTTTCGTATATATGGGTTTTAGTGTCTATACATATGTGAAGCGGGAAAAAATCCAATTTTATGAAGTAGTAGATGGGGGCATTGTAAATGACAAGGACTACACCGGAATCATCCTTCGGGACGAAGAAGTCAAATATACCAGCAAGGCGGGCACTATCAATTACTACGTAGGAGAGGGCCGGCGGGCGGCAGTTGGAACTACGGTTTATTCCATTGATGAAGAAAACAAAATGTCTGACTTTCTAAACCAAAATTCTGATGGACAGTCTTTAAGCTCAGACAGCCTTTCTGCGGTAAAAAAACAGCTTTCCGCCTTTAACCTTACTTTTGATGAAGCAAATTTTGGAAGTGTATATGATATTAAATATTCTTTGGAGTCATTGATTTTAGAGTATTCCAATTTTGACACGGCAGACAATCTGGCAGCCATGGAGGCGGCAGGAATCCGCTTTACTCAGGTCCGATCTGACAAAGCAGGGATTGTATCTTATACCATTGATACTCTGGAAGGTTTAGAGGCCTCCCAGGTGGAAGCGTCCCTGTTTGACAGAAGCAGCTATCCAAGCACGGTTACCCGGGCCGGAGAGATTGCAGAATTAAACGAGCCGGTCTACAAACTTGTGGTCTCAGACGATTGGTCTATTGTATTTCCTTTGGCTGAGGAAGATGTGGAAAAGTATGGTACAGAGAGCAGCCTGAAGGTGTCCTTTAGAGGAAGGGGGCTGACTACCACCGGCAGCTTTTCCATGATTACAGGAGCAGATGGAAAACCCTACGGTAAGCTGGATTTTAACAAATATATGATCCAGTTTGTGTCGGAACGGTATGTGGATTTTGAGATTGTATCTGATAAGGTAGATGGCCTGAAAATCCCGATTTCCGCAGTTACTACCAAAGATTTCTTTTTGGTTCCCCTGGATTACCTGGCCAAAGGCGGGGACAGCAACGATACCGGATTTTTTAAGGAAGTTTATTCTAATAACGGAGCTTCTATGGTATTTACGCCGGCTACTCTATATTATGCCACAGACGAGTATTATTATATTGAGATAGGCGGGGACCAGGGATTTCAACCCGGAGATTATCTGATAAAACCGGAGTCAACGGATCGCTATCAGCTTGGAACCACAGCCTCTCTTAAGGGAGTTTATAATATCAATAAAGGCTATGCCGTATTTAAGCAGATTGAGGTGCTGACATCCAATGACGAATATTGCACGGTAAAGAAAAATATGGATTACGGGCTTTCCGTATACGATCACATTGTATTGGATGCAGGAACAGTGGAAGAGGGAAAACTGATTTATCAATAGAAACAAGGGGAGAGAACAGTGGTAAGAGAACAGTATTTAGAAGTAGAAGAGCGGGTAAAGCAGGCATGCCTCCGGGCAGGCAGAAAGAGGGAAGATGTAACTTTAGTTGCAGTTAGTAAAACCAAGCCCCTTCCCATGCTCTTAGACGCATATGAGGCAGGAGCCAGGGATTTTGGCGAAAACAAGGTTCAGGAGATTCTGGAGAAGTCTCCTGGTATGCCGGGGGACGCCAGATTTCATATGATTGGCCACCTTCAGCGCAACAAGGTACGCCAGGTAATTGGAAAAACCGTTTTGATTCACTCAGTAGATTCCCTGCGTCTGGCTCGCCAGATAGAGGAAGAGAGCGCCAGAGCAGGACTTGTTACCCCGGTGCTTTTGGAGATCAATGTAGCCAGAGAGGAAAGTAAATTCGGTTTTTTTGTAGAAGAAGTGGAAAAAGCATTGGAAGAAATCGCCCTCTTTTCCCATATGAGAGTAAAAGGTTTTATGACAATTCCGCCTTTTGTCGAAAATCCAGAACAAAATCGAAAAGTTTTTCAAGATTTATTTCAATTATCTGTTGACATAGCCAGTAAAAACATTGATAATATGTCTATGGACGTGCTTTCTATGGGAATGTCCGGGGATTATGAGGTAGCGATTGAAGAGGGCGCCACGATAGTACGAGTGGGTACAAGCATTTTTGGACATCGCTAGTCAAAAAGATAGGAGAGTAAGTATACATGAGCCTGTTAAATAAGTTAATGGAATTAACACGTCTCACTGATGAGGATGATGACGGTTACTTTTTAGATGAAGAAGAAGAGTACGAAGACGAGAGGCCTGCCAGAAGAGGTGTTTCCAGAGACAGAGATGAGTACGAGGATGAAGATGAACCGCCCAAATCCCGTTTCATGGGTTCTGCCCGCTCCGGTTCCAACAGTAAGGTAGTTCCTATGCGCTCCAGAGGCGCAGGTATGGAGGTCGTTTTGGTAAGACCCACCTCCATGGAGGATTCTCAGGAGATATGCAATTATCTGTTATCCGGCAAGGCAGTCCTCCTGAATATGGAAGGGATCCATACCGAGGTTGCTCAGAGAATTATTGATTTTATTTCCGGATCAGCCTACTCCATAGATGGAAATTTAAAAAAAATTTCCAACTACATATTCATTATTTCCCCAGAGTCCGTGGAACTGTCGGGAGATTTCCAGGAATTTTTAAGCGGGAATACATTAGGAGGAACCGGCGGACTGAATCTCCATTTTTAGCCGGTGTCATCTGTTTATGGAAAAAGAAGAAGCATTATTTCGGAAGCGAATTCAGGAATTGTCCCGCATATGTTTTCAGCGGGACATTCCTGTACATACTGATTTTTTAAATTTATATGAGCAGACAATATTCTTTTCTCTGCTTTCTTCCCTTCCGTCTGTCAAATATGAGCTGGCCGGAGGATATAGAATGGCGGAGAGGAAGGTTGTTTGCTTTCTTCCTTCTTATGAGGAAAAGCTCTGTGAATATCCATTTACCTGCCTCATCGCCAGGCCGGTAAATCCACGGTTTGCAGAAAACTTAAGCCACAGAGATTATTTGGGCGCCCTGATGAATCTGGGAATTGAACGGAGTAAAATCGGGGATATTTTAATTGAGGACAAGATCTGCCATATTTTCTGTATGGAGGATATGGCAGATTATCTTTGCAGAGAACTAAGCTTTGTCCGTCACACCAATATGGTTCTGGAACGGGCGGAGATAAAGGAGCTCTCCATCACCCCAAAATTTGAGACTGTTTCCGGAAGTGTGGCTTCCCTGCGTCTGGATTGTATCCTGGCCCTGGCCTGGCAGTCTTCCAGAAGCAAAATGACGCCATATATTGAAGGAGAAAAGGTCTTTGTAAATGGCCGTATGATTACATCCAACAGCTTTTTATTAAAAGAAGAGGACATTGTCTCTGTAAGAGGCTTTGGCAGGTTTGTTTATCGGGGTGTAGAGACAGAAACGAAGAAGGGAAGACTTTTTATTACCCTGGATCGCTATTCATAAGAGACGTAACCATTCAGACGGCGTCTGAACGGTTACGAAAGGACGGGTTTAAAAGAAAGGAGACAGCATGTCTGATTGTCTGATTGTACACGATACAGAAAGAAAACCTCTGTACCAGATTGTAATAGAGGAAAGCTTTAGCCAGTTAAAGCCCAGGCTTTTGGAGCTGGGGACCAGCTCTATAAAGCTTTGTATTGTCACGGATTCCAATGTAGCTGGGCTTTACGGGGAAGAAATCAGGGAGATTCTCACAGGCTGCAGCGCCAGAACCGAGATGTTTGTATTCCCGGCTGGGGAAGAGAATAAGAATTTGAATACAGTCCGGGAGTTATATGAATTTTTAATTAGACATCATTTTGACAGAACCGACATGCTGGTGGCGTTAGGCGGCGGAGTTACCGGAGATCTGTGTGGCTTTGCGGCGGCTACCTATTTAAGAGGGATCTCCTTTGTTCAGATCCCTACCACCCTGCTTTCCCAGGTAGACAGCAGCATTGGCGGAAAAACCGGTGTAGATTTTGATGCTTACAAAAATATGGTAGGCGCTTTCCACATGCCCCGTCTGGTTTACACCAATCTGGCCACCTTACAGACTTTGGATCAGGACCAGTTTTCTTCCGGTATGGGGGAAATTATTAAGCACGGCCTGATTAAAAATCAGGAGTATTACCGTTGGCTGTGCCGCAATGCTTCTGCCATTGAGGCCAGGGATTTAAAAGTCTGCCGGGAAATGATTTGGGAGAGTAACCGGATTAAGCGGGATGTAGTGGAAAACGACCCAAAAGAGCTGGGGGAACGAGCCCTTTTGAATTTTGGCCATACCCTGGGGCATGCCATAGAAAAATTAAAGGATTTCACCATGCTCCACGGCCATTGCGTGGCCATCGGCTGTCTGGCTGCCTGCCGGATCAGCGCTTTAAGGGGGATGATAAGTGTTCGGGAGGTGGAAGAGCTTTCCCGAGTCTTACAAATTTTCCATCTTCCCGCCAAAACAGAAGGCCTGGACCCGGAAGAGATCATTCAAGCCACCAAACATGATAAGAAGATGGAGCAGGGTCTTATTAAGTTTATTCTTCTTAGTGAAATTGGAAATGCATATGTAGACAGAACTGTTACAGAAGAAGAAATGCGGCAGGGATTGGAGGCGGTGAGCCTATGAAAGGAAAAGGAAAACAGATCTGCATGTTTTCTCTCAGCGCCCTTATCCTGATTTTTTTCGATCAGTGGACCAAACATCTGGCTGTCACTCATTTAAAAGGGAAACCGGCCTTTGTGATAATCGAAGGGGTATTTGAACTTTTTTATTCTGAGAACAGGGGAGCAGCTTTCAGCATTCTCCAGGGGAAGCAGGGATTTCTCTTTCTGATTACCTTGGCAGTATTGGTCTTTACGGTGTATGCACTGATAAAGATGCCGGTAAGCCGCCGCTTTCTTCCATTGACTGTTTGTCTGAATATGCTTGCGTCCGGCGCTATCGGCAATATGGTGGATCGGGTAAGTAATGGTTATGTGGTGGACTTTCTTTATTTTTCCCTCATTGATTTCCCTATCTTTAATGTAGCGGATATCTATGTAACCACATCCGCCGCCGCTTTTCTCATATTAATGCTGTGGTTTTATAAAGAAGAAGAGCTGGAGATCTTTTCTCCTGGCAAAAAAGAAGCAGAGGAAAAGCAATAAACCTTCATGCGCCCGGCGGCAGACGCACTGCCACACAGAAAAGTCTGGCGGGCGCATGGGGCATCCCTGAACTTATGCCGCCTGCCGGCGGCGGGACTTTTATAGTATCCATTCCCTGCCGTCTGAGCGGCTGCGAAACATAAGGAGGTTCCTTTGGAACAGCGATTTTTAGTGGAGGAAGAGGATCAGGATATCCGTATTGATAAATATCTGACAGGTCTTTTAGAGGGCCTGTCCCGTTCTTATATCCAAAAATTGTTAAAGTCTGAGGCTGTTTCTGTAAATGGTTCTCCGGTAAAGAGCAGTTATAAGGTCTGCTGTGATGATTTGATTGTTTTTCAGGTTCCGGAAGCGGCAGAGCCAGAGATTCTGGCAGAGCCCATGGATCTGGATATTCTTTATGAAGATGAGGATATCTTGATTGTCAATAAGCCAAAGGACATGGTAGTCCATCCTGCGGCTGGACATTATACAGGAACCCTGGTAAATGGACTCTTGGATCACTGCCGCGGCAGTCTGTCCGGGATTAACGGAATTCTCCGGCCCGGCATTGTGCACCGAATAGACAAGGATACTACAGGAATCCTGGCAGTGTGCAAAAACGATATAGCTCATCGATCCATAGCGGCCCAGCTGAAAGAGCACTCCATTACCCGAAAATACTTTGCCATTATTCATGGGAACTTAAAGGAACCTCAGGGGACCGTAGAAGGTCCCATCGGGCGCCACCCCTCGGATCGAAAAAAAATGAGCATTAACTATAAAAACGGAAAGACGGCTGTAACCCACTATCAGGTTTTAAAGCAGCTGAAGGGCTATACCTATATCCAATGCCAGCTGGAAACCGGCAGAACTCATCAAATCCGTGTCCACATGGCAAGCCTGGGCCATCCATTATTGGGGGATTCGGTTTACGGTCCTGCCAAATGCCCCTTATCTGGATTAAAAGGCCAGACCCTCCATGCCGGGATACTGGGAATTCGCCATCCCAGAACCGGGGAATACATGGAGTTTTCCGCTCCATTGCCCGAATATTTTATGCAGCTTTTGGATAAATTAGAATAATTGGATATTTTTTCACTGTTTTTCTGTACTTTTTCGGGATTTTGCAGTATAATTAATTATAACAGTTTATCCCAGATTCCACATCTAAAAGGATTTAACCAAACGACATCTTGCGAGTTTTCGGCAGCGTAAAGCGTGAAAGGAGAGAGGACTATGAATGGAAATTTAGTAATTACAATCGGACGGCAGTGTGGCAGCGCAGGGCGCCAAATTGGACAGGAAGTTGCCAAACAGCTGGGCATTAAATGCTACGATAAGGAATTGCTGTCCTTGGCTGCCAAGAACAGCGGACTGTGTGAAGAACTTTTTGAGACCCACGATGAGAAACCAACCAGCAGCTTTTTATATTCTCTGGTAATGGATACGTATTCTATGGGATATACCACATCGGCTTATATGGATATGCCCATTAACCATAAAGTATTTTTAGCACAGTTTGATTCTATTAAAAAGCTGGCCCTGGAGGAATCCTGCGTAATTGTGGGACGGTGCGCTGACTATGCCCTGGCAGATTATCCCAATGTAACCAGCGTGTTTGTCTCGGCGGATGAGCCAGATAAAATCGAGCATTTGATGAAGATGTATCAGGTGGATAAAGCGAAAGCCCGGGATATTATGATTAAGACGGATAAAAAACGGTCCAGCTATTACAATTATTACTCCAGCAAAAAGTGGTCGGATGCCAAAAGCTATGATTTGTGTATCAACCGAAGCGCAATTGGCTTTGACAATTCCGTACAATTGATTATCAATTTTGCAAAGAACAAACAGGACTGGAAAAACCGGTAAAGACTTGCAGCAGAATAAAAACAATGGATTTTATTCTGCTGCAAGTTTTTTAATGCATAAATCTTAAAAAATATTTAAAAAATAGGTTCTGTTATTCGGTTTTATCCTATGTTATACTATTATGGTGTGTTTATTGCATTTCAGATTATTTAAGGTGGTTTAAGAATTCCATGATTGTTTGGAACAGAAAAAATCCAACAAAGCCTGTTGCTGCCATGTATTGTTGGATATTACGTAATAAAAAGCAGGCAATTGCAGCGCCCATCCTTTTGGCTGCCGGAATCATAAATGGTATATTGGCAGAGTCTTATATACCAGAAGGACCAGCATCCCCGGCGCCGGGGATGCTGGTAAGAGAAGCCATTTTCATCCCCGGGAATATGGAATGGGCTGAGATAGAGGAGACGGAACCTGAAACAGAAGAACCGGATCCGGATGTTTATGAGCCTTCCATTACCCAGTTAAATCTGGCCTATTATTTTCCGGAAGGGGCTGATCAGTCAGATGTAATGAACAGCTATGCCGGATCCGTGTATAAAAAGCTTACAATAAAGGACTCTGACTGGCTTGCCGCCATATATGATTTGGCGGAAATTAAGCCATCCAAGATGGCATCCCGCCTGAAAAAGCCGGCATCGGCTGTTTATGGAAAATATAATCCGACCGATGAGTCTCATGATCCGGATAATCCGGATACCTGGATCATCAATAACTGGAAAAGGGTAAATGTTTCCTTTACCAATGGAAGCGGAAAGGCGATTGGCGGCTATTCGAATGTAAAAGAAATCCTTTCTATGGCAAGTGTTTATACTTTTCAGACAGATGTAATGGATGTAGAAGGCTTTGAGGAATATGCAAACCGTCTGTGGGCTGCCTCCCACAGCTATTCCTACAGTATGAGCAAGGTCTATTACTGCAACGGCTGTCTGGATTTATCTATGGAAGAACTAATACAGGAGGAGGAGGAGGCAGAACTGGCGGCAGAGCTGGCTGTCTCCCAGGACCCCTGGGCGGAAACCAGGGAGAATACAGAAACCGGTCAAAAGGATTCCGGGGAAGCGCAGGAAAAGCTGTCCAAAGAAGGCGAAACCTCTCATGAACACGAAGAATCTGGTGATACCATAGCAGCTTCCGCTGCTTACAGGGAGACAGATGAGGAGGGGCCTATCATTCCCATACCGGAGGATACTTCAAGCGGTGGTACAATTCGGAAAAATACGGTTGATCCCACCCAGTGGGATCATGTGGGGCCTGGCCATGAGCTTGTGGGAACGCCGGGAAATGCCGCCGTTAATATAGAAGAACCTTATTTCCTGGAAGAGAGCAGTTCTGCTGCTGCAAAAACCAGTGAGGCGGAGGAAGAGATTCCTTCTCAACCGGCAAAAGAGCAATCCTCCCCCAGGCAATCCTCCGAATCGAAACCGGCAACCAAAGGCAAATCCGGCTCCTCCGGCAAAAAAGGGGATTGTCCGGGCCATGTGGATTTAAATATCTCCATTAAAATTTTAGGAATTGATGATTCCAAAGGCCTTTTATATGCAGATGCCATCGGAAACGATCCAGAAAATATAACAGAGGACGGCTGGGATGGCTGGGATCCTTACAGTGTCCAGATGGCAAAGGCGATTCGAGCTCAGGACTGGTATCAAAATTACGGTTTAAGTATTTCCACCATTAACATGAGAAATCCTCTGTCTGCCGGTGAAATTGATGCCTATATGGACAAGCTCCCAGCAGGGCTCTCCAGAAAAAGGCGGGAGATTATTCAGTTTGCCCTATCTTCTGTAGGGAAAGTACCTTATTATTGGGGGGGAAAGCCCTCCCGCGCCGGATATGAGGGAAACTATTTCGGGACACCTATAAATCCGGACACCAAGGGAAGAATCCTGAAAGGTCTGGACTGCTCCGGCTGGATAAACTGGGTTTACTGGTCTGTTACCGGGGAGAGGCTTGCCGGGGAGAGCACCAGCAGTCTGGCCCTCTGTGGGCGCCGCATAAAAAGGTCTGAGCTGAAGCCGGGAGATATCATTTTAAAAACCGGAACCGGCGCTCATGTGGTCATGTTTCTTGGCTGGGCGCCCAACGGTCAGATGGAAGTCATCCATGAATCCAGCGGTTCTGTCAACAATGTAACAGTCAAAACCATGGACGCAGACTGGCCCTATTACCGGAATCTCATTGACTAAAGGGAGCTTAACAAAGGAGAATATTGGAATGAAATACCATGATGATTATCCTTACGATGATTCTGACGATTTTCAGGATTTGGATATGGATACAGACGACTATTTTGATGACATAGACTTTGACTATGACGAGAGGGAAGCTTTTGTGGCTCCCCAGAGAGAAAGAAGGGTTCCCAGGACAGAAGTGGAGGAACCCTATGAGGATGAAATTGATCGTATGCGTAGGCGCGGCCGCCGGTCTGGCAGCCGCCAGAAAAAATCCGGCGTAAGACAGGCAGACGCCTCTTACAGCAGACAGGCAGAAGATTATAGAGGCAGCAGGCAAAATCCAAGCCACAGCCGCAAAAATAGAAAAAGCTCCAAAAAAACCGGAAAAATCTTCTTTGGAATCCTGCTTGCAATTGCCGTAATTGCAGGAATCTTATTTGTCCAAAGGTGGTGGAAACTTCGGGATGGGTATTGGAACATTGCGGTTTTCGGCGTAGACTCCAGAGGCGGAGGGCTTGAAAAAGGAGCCCTTTCTGACGTGGAAATTATCTGCAGCATCAACAAGAAGACCAACGAAATCCGCTTAGTTTCTGTGTACCGGGATACCTATCTGCAAATTGACAGCGACGGAAGCTTTGACAAAATCAATGAGGCCTATTTCTTAGGCGGCCATGAACAGGCTATAAAGGCTCTGGAACGCAATTTGGACATTCAAATTGATGATTACGCCACCTTTAACTGGAAAGCGGTTGCTGATGCCATCAATCTGTTAGGTGGTATTGACTTGGAAATTACAGATAAAGAGTTTTACTATATCAATTCCTTTATCACAGAAACCGTAGAATCCACTGGAGTAGGCTCTTATCACCTGGAACATGCGGGAATGAATCATCTGGACGGAGTCCAGGCTGTGGCTTATTGCCGCCTCCGTCTGATGGATACGGATTTTAACCGTACAGAGCGTCAGCGCAAGGTAATTATGCTGGCTTTGGAAAAGGCAAAGCAGGCCGATATCTCTGTTCTTACCAATATTGTGGTAGGCGTTCTTCCACAGCTTTCTACCAGTGTAGGTCCGGAAGATTTAATGCCTATTGCCAAAAACATCACAAAGTATGAAATAGGACAGACCGCAGGCTTCCCCTTTGCCAAGACAACTACCAGGGTTGGCAAATTAGACTGTGTCATCCCTATGACCCTGGAAAGTAATGTAGCCGCCCTGCACCAATTCCTGTATGGTCAGGATGCCGCATATATTATTTCACCGGCAGTAAGGGAAATCAGCAATAAAATTGCACAGACTACCGGTATCTATGAGGAGGGAGAAATCCCGGGATTCATCTATAATCCGCCGGACAAAGGGTCCGACGGCCAGGGAGCGGGAAGCAGCCAGAATAACCAGTCCCCGCAGCCTCCCACGCCTGTTGTGGAGGAAACAGCAAGCCCGGAGCCTGCTCCCATTGTAGAAGAAACAACTGCTGCAGAGACTTCAGAAGAGGAATCAGAATCTGAGACAGAAGAATCCGAGACAGAGACAGAAAGTACTGATGGAGAAGAATCAGATGGAGAACGAATTCCCGGACCTTCTGTGGAAGATATTGATGAAGACGAGACGGTTTCACCGCCGCCATCCGGCCCGTCTGACACCATTGGAAATCCTGGAACAGGAGGAAGCTCAAGTCCCGGAACGGGTCCATCCCCCAATGGTCCCACCTCCCCGGAAATTCCGGAACCGGAAGGCCCAGGAGCCGGCCTTCCGGCGCCGGATACATCTGAAAATAATGTTGGTATCATCCATTCCGGCCCTGAGATCTCCTAGTGTGCTGACCGCATTATATCTGGCAAAATGACCAATACACTAGGTATTCGCAATAAAATCATTTACATTCGTGACAGATTTTACTATAATGATAGGAGAATGTATTTGAGGTAATACAGGAGGAGATATGGCTAGAGGGCAAGTAAAGAAAACATCTGCTGCGAAAAAGGTTCCGGTTTCAGCCAGAGGTCCTATGAAGGCTCAAACCAATGATGTTGTGCTGGCTATGGATATTGGAACCAGAAGCATCATTGGAATGGTGGGCGTTGTGGAAGATGGCAAAATCAACATCATTGCAGTGGAAAAAGAGGAACATACAGAGCGCGCCATGATAGACGGGCAGATTGAGAATATCGAGAAGGTAACTGCTATTGCAAAAAAGGTAAAGAAACGTCTGGAGGCCAAGACTCGTATCAAACTGGAGAAAGTATGCGTAGCAGCGGCAGGCCGCGCTTTGAGAACCAAACGGGCAGATTATGAATTGGAACTGCAGGGAACACAGCTGATTGACGATGAAATAATCAGCCGTCTGGAAGCAGGGGCCATTACCAAGGCGGAGGAGGCTTTTGATGCGGAGAATGAAGCGGCAGATGACTCCCGCCGTTATTATCTGGTGGGCTATACGGTGTGCCAGTATTTCCTGGATCAGTATGTAATTTCTAATTTGAAGGATCACCGGGGACATCAAATTAAGGTGGATCTCATCGCAACATTCCTTCCCAGCGAGGTAGTGGAAAGCCTTTATACCACTATGAACAAGACTGGCCTTGAGGTGGCCAGCATGACTCTGGAGCCCATTGCCGCCATCAATGCGGCGATTCCGGAAAATATCAGACTTCTGAACCTGGTTCTTGTCGATATTGGCGCAGGAACCTCAGATATTGCCGCATGTGTAGGAGGAAGTATAACTGGCTATACTATGGCTACCATGGCAGGAGATGAGATTACAGAAGCAATCATGAAAAGTTATCTGGTAGATTTTTCCACGGCTGAATCCATGAAGGCCCAGTTAGGGCATCATGAGGAAATTTCTTTTGCCAATATTTTAGGACTGGAACAAAAGCTTTCCAAAGCAGACTTAAGTAAATGCATTCAGGGAGCTCAGGAAGCCCTTTCCAAGGAAATTGCTGATAAGGTTGTGGAAATAAACGGCACAGCTCCATCCGCTCTGTTTCTGGCAGGCGGAGGCAGCAAATTGGCAGGGCTTAAAGAATGTATCACAGAAGCCCTGGGAATGGACGACAGCCGGGTAGCTATTGCTGGAAATTATTTTCAGGCCAATGCAATTTCCAAAGAATATGATTTGAATAATCCGGAATACGCTACGCCTCTCGGTATTGCTATTTCGTCTGGCTTAAATATGATTAATGACAGTTTCCGGGTAATCCTAAATAACAATCCGGCCAAGCTGTTCCGCAGCGGGACTTTTACGGCTCTGAATCTTCTGATGATGAATGGCTATAATTTCCGGGATATTATGGGACGCACAGGGGCTAATCTGACCGTGACCATTAATGGAAAGCGGAAAGTGTTCTATGGTACGACTTCCGAACCGGCATCTCTATTTATTAATCAGAAAGAGGGAAAGCTTTCGGATGTAATCCATGCAGGGGATAACATTGAATTCATTCCCGCTGTTCACGGGACTCCGGCCCGCGTTCACCTGGAAGATATTGAAGGGGCAGCTTTAAGTGAAGATGTGACCGTCAATGGAATGAATGTTTCGTTAAAAACTCTTTTGAAAAACGGGGATGTAATCTCAATCAAACTGCCTGAAGAAGAAATTTCTCAGGAGAGTCTTCCAGAAGAAGTTTTACAAGAGGAAGAAGCTTTCCAGGAAGAAATTTCTTTTGAACCGGAGGAATCTCTCCAGGAAGAAAAAACTTTTCAAGGGGAAGAATTGCTCCAGGAAGAAAATTCTTTTCAGGAGGAAGAATCTCTCCAGGAAGAAACTTCTTTTGAGCAGGGAAATTTCCAGGAAAAGGAAAGGCCTCTTTTAAATGAGACTGGTTCAGAAGCGGAAAGGCCTGCTGAAGAAAAGCCCTCTGAGAAAAAGCCGGTAGAGACTGTCTTGTTCCATTTTAATGGCTCTCCCTTGCATCTTCCCAAGAAGGCAGACGGACGTCCATATTATCTAATGGATCTGATTGAACATTCCGGTATTGATCTGGAACATCCAAAAGGCACAGTGACGTTGAGTGTCAACGGCGAAATCGGAAGATTTCAGCAGGTTCTCAGAGCAGGGGATAATATAACAATTACAGAAGAGCAAAGAGAGCCTTCCTGATAACCTTAACATCAAGGAGACGTTTATGAAGCTAAGACGGAACCTGGGAGTTCTTTTTGGGGTAATTTCTCTTATCCTTACCGGATGCGGTGATTCCTTTGAGCCAGCAGTAATCGTAATCACCACAAATTCTTCCCAGGAAGAGAGTGGATCGCCACTGATTACGGAGGCCTCCATGGAAAGTTTCTCTGAAGATCCCCAGCCTCAAGAAATATCTGAAAATACTGCGACAATCAATTATGTGGGTATTAAGGCCCATATTAAAGAAATCCATGAAGATCGGATCCTGATCAGTTCTGATACAGACGGGTTTCCAGGAGCTTTCTGGGTTTTAGGGGCAAGAGAACTGGCAGAATCAAGAGAGCTAGAAAGCGGAAATTCCATATTTATCTTAATGGAAGATTTGAAGGAAAAAGAATCTGACGGCATCAAGATATATAGGGCCAAACAACTTTTTTCATTACCAGGGGAAGAGGGCAGAGGAACAGAGAATATAGTTTTGACGGATGTGCCAACCTTTACATTGACGGATGTCTTATCCAGCAAATACGATCCCCTGGAAATCCACTCTGGAAATTACCTTTGGAATTTGGACGAAAACGGAGAAGGTCTCGGGGTTGTTGCATGTGGTTGCGCGCCTTTAGAAGAAGCGGCTATGGAGCACTGTGCCCGATTGAAACTGCCTACATATAGCGGTATCGACTATGTAGGATATTCATTCTCTACCAAAATTCAGCCGGACAAGCTGGTGATCCGCCAATGGCCCAAAGATATGGGAAATCCGGACGTAATAGAAGAGAGTATCACTACCTATTATTATGTAATCCCGTTTTTAGACATAAAACCAGATAAAATCTATGAGTTTGCAGCTGAATGGGAAGAGGACAATCAAAAGCAGCGTAAATTTTCAGGAAGAGCAAGTTATGTCCTGGTAACAGAATAAAATTCAATTTCGGTTGGGGGAGCCAGTGATGCGAGTTGCTGGCTCCCCCTTAACCATTCCATAACCTTCCGGCCAAAAAGAAATTTTAAGGTAGAAGAGAATAAACCTGTAGATTTCTGTAATCCGCAACAAGCGGAGCAAGCTGGCGAAAGCCAATCTTTCCTGCGCCTAATAAGGGACCGTAAGTATGCCCGTCATCCTCAAAAGAAAGAATTGGAAGCTCATTAATAAAGAATTGGATCAGTTCTCCTTGCTTTTTCACAGCAATCCGATAGAAATCTTTTATGTCATCAAAACCAGGGATCGGATCTGCTCCCTGGGATGCAAGATAAAATCCTTTGCTTTTTCTAAGGTTACAGGTATGAAAAATTCTTTCGTCCGGTTCTTTTCTCCTAAAATAAGATATATGGAAAGTATTAATGTCTCCATCATAGTACTGAACATATTCTCCCGTCCGGGGAGCGAGACCAGGATCAAAAAGATCTTTTTCACCTAAACCGTTTGCTGCGAAAAAGAGCATACAAAGGCCTCTGTCACTGAGAGGCCGGACTTCCCACTGAATGAGGATATCGGATGGAAACGTATTGGGGCACCAAAGTACAAAATTTGCCTTTTGTCCTAAAGTGGGCGAAAGCTTATTATGCATACGCATACACCCACTGTCAAATGAAATATTTGCCTGTCCTTCTAAAATAAAATCTTTAATATCATCAGAACAAGCCAAAGGGTTATCATATATCAAAGTCTTATGGTCCATCTTTTTGTATCTCCTTTCAATATGTCTTTTCCTTATTCTTACCCTCAGTGACAAGGGGACACACGGTTCTTGTACACTGAGGGGACCATCAAATATTATAAAATAGAAAGAGGGGAAATTTCAATAGGGTTTATTAAAAATAAGGTATTATATTGCAGCAATTCAAACAGGGTATCTTCTTGTCCGGCGTAATTCAGACAAGAAGCATCGGATGTCCATCCGATGTGTAATGTGCTTGACCTGTAAATTTTCCTGTGTTATCATGAAGACACCAAAAGAAAGGGGTATCTTATATGAGCGATAATGAATTGTTATTAGCCTTATCTGAAATGATGGATAAAAAATTAAAACCTATTCAAGATAGTATCACGCAAATTAAAATCACACAGGAAAACAATATATTACCAAGACTTCAAAATATTGAAGCATGCTATACTTCTACATATAACCGTTACGCAAATGGAATTGAAAAACTAGATGCAATCATTCAAGATATTGACATCTTAAAAAAGGTAGTAGCTGAACACAGTGAAAAGCTACAAAAAATCAGCTAACTATCCCTGCAGTCAGACTTAACTATGCGCGAAAGAATAGTTTAACGAATAATTAACTTAGAAAGGACTTCTTAATGAAGTTTCAACGTCTACTTAGTTTAACCCGCCAGGCAATTGACGCCTACCATATGATTGATGAAAATGACCGCATTGCTGTGGGAATTTCCGGAGGCAAAGACAGTCTTGCTCTTCTATACGCCCTAAACGGGCTTATGAAATTTTATCCTAAAAAATTTTCTATTGTGGGAATTACTGTAGATTTAGGGCTTGGCCATTTATCTTTGGAATCCGTACAATTTCTTTGTGATAAATTATCTGTTCCATATTCCGTTGTAACTACTGATATAGGAAATATATTGTTTGATATCCGTAAGGAATCTAATCCTTGTTCTTTATGTGCTAAAATGCGAAAGGGAGCTTTAAATTTAAAAGCAAAAGAACTTGGATGTAATAAAATCGCCTATGCTCACCACAAAGATGATGTAATTGAAACCATGCTGCTTTCTCTCTTGTATGAGGGACGTTTTCATTCGTTTTCTCCTAATACTTATCTGGATCGGATGGATTTATCCGTTATTCGTCCTATGATTTATGTCTCAGAAGCTGAGGTAATTGGCTTTCAAAACAAATACAACCTTCCTGTGTGTAAAAATCCCTGTCCTGTAGACGGACATACCAGACGGGAATATGTCAAAAATCTGATAAAGCAGCTGGAGCAGGAAAATCCGGGGGCTAAGGCTTGCATGTTCCACGCTGTATCAGACGGAAAAATCGAAGGTTGGCAAAAAGGAGGTGAACTTTGTGAAGAATCTTTCTTATCATGAACAAAAAGATATTGAAAATGTAAAACGTCTGCGGGAGCTGATTGGAACACTCCCCCTCTTCTGCCCAGAATTCTTCCGTGGTATTGAACCCAGAACTTCCTCAAGAACCAGAATTGCCTACGCCTATGATTTGAATGTATTTTTTCATTTTTTGCAGGAAGAGAATCCCTATTTCCGTGTTAAAGATATAAAAGAAATTTCCCTGGACGATTTAGACCAGATTACGGTCACAGATCTGGAAGAATATATGGAATATTTAAAATATCGGGACAATGCTCAAGGTCAGGAAATCATTAACCGTGAGCGTGGAATCATGAGAAAAATTTCTTCTTTGAAAAGCTTTTATAACTATTTTTACCGAACAGAAAAATTAAAGAATAATCCGGCGGCTTTAGTCCAGCTGCCCAAACTTCACGAAAAAGAAATAATCCGATTAGACATTGACGAAGTGGTCCTCTTGTTGGATGAGGTGGAAAAAGGAGACAATCTTACCCCAAAACAAAAAGCCTTTCATGACAAAACAAAGGTACGGGATTTGGCTCTTCTCACTCTTATGTTAGGCACTGGTATCCGTGTCTCTGAGTGTGTGGGATTAAATCTTAATGATGTAGACTTCAAAAACGGTGGAATTCAAATTCACAGAAAAGGCGGAAAAGAGGTCACTGTTTATTTTGGCCGGGAAGTGGAGGACGCGCTCCTGGACTATTTAGATGAACGCCGAAAAATACTTCCCGAAAAAGGGCACGAAGACGCACTATTCCTCTCCCTGCAAAAAAAGCGCTTGGCAGTAAGAAGTGTAGAAAATCTGGTAAAAAAGTATTCCCGTACAGTAACACCGAATAAAAAGATCACTCCGCATAAGCTCCGCAGTACCTATGGAACCAATCTTTATCGGGAAACCGGGGATATTTATCTGGTAGCAGATGTCTTGGGACACAGCGATGTAAACACTACTAAAAAGCATTACGCCGCACTGGAAGATGAACGCCGTAGAAGTGCCAGAAATGCAGTAAAGCTTCGCAAAGAATTATAAAATGAATCTATATAGAGGTAAGGAGGATTTTGCTATGGCAGAAACTATGAATAAGGATGTTCAGGTGCATTGGAGAGATAGAAAACATGTACTTTGGTTTCCCTGGACATTCACAAAATATTATATTACCAATGAGCGCTTAATGATTGAGCAGGGATTTTTCAAGACCGTGGTGGACGAAACTTTGCTGTACCGCATTGTAGATATTACCATGGAGCAAACCCTGGCTGGAAAAATATTTGGCACAGGAACTCTTATTATCACCGCAAAAGCAGATAAAACACCGGAGATACGTCTGGAAAATATTAAAAATCCCAGAAAAATAAGAACTATGCTCTCCGACTTAGTGGAAACATCCCGTCATCAGCGGAATGTAGTGGGAAAAGAGTTCTACAGTGGCTCCAGATCTTCTGTAACCGTTCAGGATGACCGGGATGATGAGGACGAATCACTGGAGGATGATAATTTAGAATAATCTATCCCTTTGCCTCCTCTGCTTTTAGCCAGCCTTTAGATGAAAAAGGCGAATAAAAGCAGAGAGCCCGGCCAAAGCAGGAAAATTCCGATTCCTAACAATTTTGGGAAAAATAAAGTTTTATGAAAGTGGTTCCGATTCAAAATAAACGATAGTTAGATAGCGGCCGGCATGGATTGTATCCTCTGTAAGGCCGTTAATTCTTTTTAGCTCGTAAACATACTCATCTGTGGTTAACAGCTCATAAGGACAATATCTTTCTGCAATTTTCCAAAGGCTATCCCCCTCATGAATCATAATGCTTTTATAATATCGCGTATAAGCCAAAAAATCCGGCTCCCTTGCCAAAATATTGAGTTTTATGAATCCCAGCAAATTTAAGCTGATGATAAATGCTGCTGCCCATAATAAGAGTTTTCTTCTGCGTTTTTCCATACTCTTCTCCCCTTTTGTATTGGAAAAATAATTGTCTGCCATTTGAACGTATGTTCTTTTTGTACTTATACTATACTACAGGAACATATGTTTGTCAACGGATTTTTCAAAAACACAAACGAATGTTTGCATTTTTATAAGAAATGTGATACTATCCCGTCTTTGACAGTTTATAAAACAGAAAAACGCTGTACAGTCTTATTTTACAGGCTATATAGCGTTTTTTCCCTTCGTTTTACTCTTTGGTAATTTATTCCCTTCCCTTACTCTTTTTCTGAATTTCTTTCATTTTCTGTTTCGTGATAAATTGATAGTCCGTCCGAAAGCCACATACCTCGTGTAACGCATCCGTGATCCGCTCCCTCTTATATAATGGCATATATCCCTGCTCCCCTACATCCGCAAAATTCATCCCTTTTAGCGTTCTTAGGATTTCTTCACAGGTATACGCCCCTCCCAGCTTCTCTTCCAAAAGACGGTACACCAATAGCGCCAGAAAACAGATCAGAAAGTGGGCCCTAATCCGCTTCTCCAACCGTACAAACGCCGGTCTCGCCTCAAACTCTGTTTTCATGATCCGAAAGCACTCCTCGATTTTCCATCTCCCCTCGCTTACTTTTAAAATCTCCTTCACATCATCATCCAGAAGGTCTGTGCACACTGCGTAAAGTCCGTCATACTTTGCTTCCTCCGCAATCTTTTCCTCATCCAGATAATAATGGATGTTTGCTTTTTCCCCTTCCTGGGTTACGGCCAGCTTTCCTACAAATCTTGCCGGGTCATTTGGATTTCTCCGTTCTGTCTTCCGTTTTCCGGATGCTACCATTTTCTCTGCCCTCTCAACCTGTCTTCTGCGTATCTCCTTCTGATAGGCAGCGTATTTGGGAGAATACGTGATAATCAAACGCTGATCCAGCTTTTTTGTTGTGTAGGGAGCGTCTTTATAGTAAACATGACCGGCATCTTCCTGCTCATCCAGCTGGTTTCTGTCTACTGGCTCATCATCGGTGAGACGCTTGAAGCCCCTGGGATCCAAAGCCCATTCCCGGTCTTCTTGGGGCAGCTTCTTAATGGACTGGGTGACAATGAAAGCTCGGTTTCCCATATGGTTAAACTCCCGGTTTGCCTCAGAACCCAGCCCTGCATCACAGCAGTAAATAAATTTTTCATGGCCCAACTCCGTTAACACTTTCTGCTCCAATGGTTTTAAGGACTTCTGCTCGTTCTGATTTCCGGGGAAAAGGGAAAAAGCCAGGGGAATTCCCTTCCCATCGGTGAACAGCCCCATCTGGATAATGGGATTGGGACGGTTTTCCTTACTTTTTCCGTACTGTTTGTCCCCATCCGCCTGCTCAATCTCGAAATAATAATTCGTACAGTCATAATAAAGGATGCCATCCATCCGTCTGGTCACAAAATTGCTGTTTTTATAAACCTCGGATTGGATCAAATCACACTCATCCGCCAGTACATCCAGGGCCCGGTAGACATCATGCTCTTCATAAGAAGGCGGCTCTAAAAAATCCATGACCTCCTGATAGGAAGCGAGCTTGCTGCAGGGGTGGAGGATTCTTGTGTAAATCAGATCGGAGAGGATGGCGTTGATATCATAATGGAAGTGGTGTTTATCCCTGATTTTTCTACAGATCCGTTCCAACCCCAGCTGATAATAAACCGCCTGAGGGAAGAGATAGCCACCTTTGAAGAGCTTCTGCTGATGGTAATCCAGGAGCCTGTCAGCGTGGAAGGGGATCAGGACAGTCTTGGCCTGGTTTTGTTTTTTATATTTTTGAGTTTCCATCCTTGCCTGTTCTTTGGCCCAGGCAAGGACACCGTCCCGGTCGGTGGAGAGCTGCTGGGAGAGTTCCTTGAGGGTGCCAAGCTTACGGATCGTCTTGGAAGTGCTTTTCCCCTCGTTGTTGACATAGGACATGGTGATATAAAAGGATTCGGAATTCTTGGATTTGGTAGTCGTTACTTTCATGGAAATACCTCCTCTTCTCATTATACCACGGATTGCCAAATATTGCTATAGAACAAAACAAAAATTTTGACAAAAAAAGTACAGGTTTTACAAGGCCTGTAAGCATCTTTTTCATTATCAAACTGTCAAACACCCGTCTTCTCCCCTTTTGTATTGGAAAAATAATTGTCTGCCATTTGAACGTATGTTCTTTTTTGTACTTATACTATACTACAGGAACATATGTTTGTCAACGGATTTTTCAAAAACACAAACGAATGTTTGCATTTTTATAAGAAATGTGATACTATTATACCAGAACAAATATTCTGTCACAATTAAGGAGGTCTATATGCCAAGCGGGAAAATTACTGCAAAACAGCAGGAAATTTTAGAATATATTAAAGAAACGATTTTAAAAAAAGGATATCCACCGGCAGTTCGTGAAATCTGTGAAGCTGTCCATTTAAAATCCACCTCTTCTGTCCACTCTCATCTGGAAACACTGGAAGAAAACGGATATATCCGCAGGGATCCCACAAAGCCCCGTGCCATTGAAATTTTAGATGACTGCTTTAACCTTACCAGAAGGGAAGTTGTTAACGTTCCTATTCTTGGCTCCATTGCTGCCGGGCAGCCCCTTCTCGCTCAGGAGAATATTGAGAACTACTTTCCTATACCAGTAGATGTACTTCCTAACGCAGAAATTTTTATGCTAAAGGTGAAAGGGGAAAGTATGATCAATGCCGGAATCTATAATGGAGATCATATTCTTGTAGCTCAGCAATCCCACGCTGACAATGGGGAGATTGTGGTTGCATTATTAGAGGATTCTGCTACAGTAAAGCGCTTCTATAAAGAAGACGGCCATTATCGCCTCCAGCCTGAAAATGATTCTATGGATCCCATTATCTGTAATGAAGTTGAAATATTAGGGAAAGTTGTAGGCCTGATGCGGATAATGAATTAGGCATCTGCAAAAGCGCAAAAAAGGCAGGCCCCTTAAGAGTCTGCCTTTTTCTGAACAATTATCTTACGCTACTGCAACGTGCTTTTCCATAGTTCCTAAAAACTCTTCGAAAGCCTCGTCCTCGCCGTTGTATTCTACGGTTAATACCCTGGTTAAATCCAGGCTTAAAACACCTAGCAGGGATTTCGCATCAATAATAATGCGGTTGTAAAATACATTGATGTCAAAGTCACATTTTTCTGCTTCCTGAACAAACTTCTTTGCAGCCGCAATAGACGGCAACATAATCTTTTTCTGCTTCATAATCTTAATCTCCTTTGAACTATAAAATTTAAAGTGTTTTGTGTTAAGATATATATATCATGGCTTCCACTAATTGTCAAATATTGAATTTTAAGGCTGTAAGGACTTACATTTTATACGTTTTACCGGTTATTTCCGGTGAATCTCCCACTATTTTTTGCATAATTCACACACATTTTCCGACACAAAAAATGGTTCCCCTTTATATTTTATTGATTTCGCATGAAAGGGGAACCAGATTTTTTACAAATCGCTCAATATGTGGTTAAAATTTGCCTTAAAAACTACCGCTTTAAAACTAAATGCTGAGGAAGGCCGTTTACCATAAAGGGTTGGTAATCACCCTGGATCAAAGGTTCAATGTAGTTGATGAACTCTTCTGTTACGTAATTCCCTTCTTTGTTAATCCAGCTTCTGGGAACCAGCTTCTCATTGTTAGCGATGCGGTGGACATCATAGATGCCTGCTGCGCTCATATAGGGATCATCCGCAATTCGGTCGATTACTACCATCTTGCCGGTATCTCCCTCGTCTGCTGCTTTCACTGCAGCGCCGCCTACCATAAAGGCCTCGTTCACATCTACTCTGGAAGCCATGTGGGAGGCGCTTCTCTGAAGAGTAGAAAATTCTACGCTTCTGGTCTTGCACCCGATTTCAGCCCCCATAAAGCTTGCCAGATATGCGGCAGTGCCCTGGAGCTGCTTGTGGCCAAAGGCATCCACGTATTCTCCGCCTCCTGACAATTCACATACATAGCGGCCGTCTGCCAGCTTAATGCCTTCTGAAACAGCAATCACAATAGAACTCTTCTTCTTTAACAGATCCTGAACCTTCTTTAGACACTTATCCAAATCAAAGGGAACCTCAGGCAGGTAAATCAGATCCGGTCCCTCACATTCCTCTGTCCTGGCCAGTGCAGTAGCGCCGGTAAGCCAGCCTGCATTGCGGCCCATGATTTCAATAATGGTAATCATATTCTTATTATAGGTAAGTCCCAGGGCATCCCGGATAATCTCTTTTGTGGAAGCGCCAATGTACTTGGCAGCGCTGCCGAAGCCGGGGGTGTGATCGGTCAGGGCCAGATCATTATCAATCGTCTTGGGAACACCTAAAAACTTTTGATTATATCCCTTTACAATAGCATAATCCGACAGCTTTTTAATTGTATCCATAGAATCATTGCCACCGATATAAATAAATACTTCAATATTCAGCTTGTCTAAAATCATAAAGATTTTCTCATAAACTTCTGGATTTGTGTGAATCTCCGGCAGCTTAAAGCGGCAGGAACCCAGAAATGCAGAGGGAGTCCTCTTTAACAATTCGATATCCATATCAGAATGGATCTGGGTGGATAAATCTACATACTGCTCGTCTAACAAGCCCTGAATTCCGTGAAGCATACCATAAACCTTATGGAAACCTCTCTCCTTGGCAGTTTTATATACGCCTGCCAAACTGGAGTTAATGACAGAGGTCGGGCCTCCGGACTGTCCTACAATAATATTTCTCTTTTTTGATGCCATAGCAAAATCTCCCCTTATCGTTAAAACTTTCTTCCTATTATAGCAAAGAGAACCGCTCTTTTCAACCGGTATTTCGTCATTCTGTATGGTTTTGTTTTCCTTTATATGTTTTCTTTGTATACTTTTCGGTTTTGTCAAAACTAATGCATTTTTTCTGTACAATTCCTCTTCTTTCCTATAAATTTGTCAAATTATCCAAAAAACTTGGAAAATAATCATTGACACTTCACGGATAATGTGGTATTATAATCAAGCACGAAGCAAGAATTTTTGCAAAGTATTAAAGGGGAATAGTTCAATGGTAGAGCAGCGGTCTCCAAAACCGTAGATGGGGGTTCGAGCCCCTCTTCCCCTGTTTCCTTTGGGAAGAAATTATAAAGTGTGGAAAAGTGTGAGGGGAAATCCTGAAGTTCGAGAGAGCTTCAGGATTTTTTCTTGTGTCACAGAAGGTACTCCTATAATTATAACAAACCAATCGCCTCTTTTACATTGCTGACTCCTATCAGGCGTATTTTGTCCCGGGTCTTCAGCTTCTCCAGTGAAATTTTCGGCAATATACAGGTATGAAAGCCTAGCTTTACAGCCTCGTTTACCCTCTGCTCTGCCATGGACACAGCCCGAACCTCTCCGGAAAGCCCTACTTCCCCAAAAAGAATCCATCCCGGATCCACAGGCCGATCCTTATAGCTGGAGATTAATGCCATTACAATGGCCAGATCCAAAGCTGGTTCGTTCATCCGGATGCCTCCTGCAATATTCACATAGGCATCAAACCTGGCCAGATCATAACGGCATCGTTTCTCCAAAACCGCCATTAGAAGATTTACCCGGTTGTAATCCGTACCGGCAGCAGTCCGCCTGGGCATGCCAAAACTGGTCTCTGTTACTAACGCCTGAACCTCTAAAAGAATGGGTCTGGTTCCTTCTATAGAACAGGCTACAACGGCTCCGGAAGCGTCTTCCGGCCGCCCGGACAGCATATATTCGGAAGGATTCTCTACCTCTACAAGCCCTTCCTCCCTCATCTCGAATACTCCTATCTCATTGGTAGAGCCAAAGCGGTTTTTCACTCCCCTCAGGATCCGATAGGAAGCATGGCGGTCTCCCTCAAAGTACAGCACAGTATCTACCATATGCTCCAACACCCTGGGGCCTGCCACTACTCCTTCCTTGGTCACATGACCCACAATAAAAATCGTAATGCCATATCCCTTGGCAATCTGCATCAGAAGGTTGGTAGACTCTCTTACCTGGCTTACGCTTCCCGGCGCAGAGGCCACCTCTTCCCGAAACATAGTCTGGATAGAGTCAATAACCACGATTCCCGGCTTTTCCTCTCCTATGATTCCCTCAATAATTTCCAGATTGGTTTCGCACAGAAACCGTAAGTCTCCCCGTACCTCTCCAATTCGGTTAGCCCGGAGTTTAATTTGTTTTAAAGATTCCTCGCCGGATATGTATAAAACCTTTTTTCCACTACTGGCCAGATTCCGACAGACCTGAAGGAGAAGAGTGGATTTGCCAATCCCTGGGTCTCCTCCTACCAGCACCAGAGAACCGCTTACGATTCCGTCTCCCAGCACTCGGTCCAACTCTAAAAGTCCGGTAGAAACCCTGTCTTTTTCCTCAACTGAGATTTCCGACAAAAGAGCCGGCCGGCAGCGGGAGTCCTTTCCCGCGCCGGGCCGTCCTCCTAATCCGCCTAAACTGCGGGAAGCCGCAAGGCCCAGGCCCCGCGGCTCCTTTTTCTCAACCGGTTCTTCTACAAAAGTATTCCACTCTCTGCAGCCCGGACACTGGCCCATCCATTTGGCAGACTCATATCCACATTCCCTGCAGAAAAATGCAGTTGTTTTTCCTTTTGCCATATACTATCTCTTTTCCACACGGATGGTGGCGGCAGAACCTTCTCCAAGTTCCACGCTGACTACCAGCTTACCGCTCATATTGGTCTTCATGTCCCCTGCAGACACGCCGTCTACATAAACCTCGTACTCTGTATCATCCTCTAATTGGATAGTAAGCTGAGCATCCTTATCCCCTTTTACCACACAGGTACAGCCCTTGTCTGTTACCTTCAAATTCTCTACAGTAGTTCCGGGTACAGACTCATAAACAAACATACCATTTCTCTCTAACTTGGTTATCTCAGAATAGGTCTTTACTTTATATAAATCTCCCTGATGCTCAAAATTATCTAATTTTCCTTTTACAGATAATTTGTAATCTCCAAAGGTGATGCTTCCGTCAGCTTCACTGCGGATTAATTCATTTGCAGGCATTTCTTATCCTCCTTGTGTATGTTGTAACCGTTCAGGCAATATCTTCTTTTCCGGCGCAGCCGGGACGGGAAACGTCCAATTCCCCCATGTCTGAGCGGTTACTGTATGTTAGAGACATTATAGCATTTTCCCCTGTAAATTTCTAGAGCATGTTTGAAAAATGTTTTCCGTCAACTTTTGCACACGGAAGCTGCAGCAGAAAAACCGAGCCCTTCTCCTTCCGGGATTACCTCCACCTCATCTCCTACTTTAACGGAGCCGTCTAACACCGCTTCTGCCAGCTTGTCCTCTAACAAATTCTGGATGGTGCGGCGCAGGGGGCGGGCCCCGTATTTCTCGTCATAACCCTTCTCCACCAAAAGCTCCTTAGCCTGGGTGGTAACGTCTAAGCTGATAGCCATCTGTTCTTTGGCCCGTTTGATAATGGATTTCAGCATAATAGAGACAATCTCCTTCATATGGTCTTTATTCAGCTGGTGGAACACAATAATGTCATCAATCCGGTTTAGAAACTCCGGCTTAAACAGCCGTTTTACCTCATCCATGACTCTTCCCTTCATGAAAGCGTAATTTTCCTTTTCGTCATTGGCAGAAGCAAAGCCCAAACGTTTCGGGGAGATAATATTTTCCGCCCCCGCGTTAGAAGTCATAATCAAAATAGTATTCTTAAAATCAATTTTTCTTCCCTGGGCATCCGTAATATGTCCATCGTCCAGAACCTGAAGAAGAATGTTAAATACATCCGGGTGAGCCTTTTCCACCTCGTCAAAGAGGATTACAGAGTAAGGATTTCTGCGGACCTTTTCACTTAATTGTCCGCCTTCCTCATAACCTACATAACCTGGCGGGGAGCCAATCATCTTGGACACGCTGTGCTTTTCCATATACTCGGACATATCTACCCGAATCAGGGCATTTTCCGTGCCAAACATGGCCTCTGCCAGAGCCTTACACAATTCCGTTTTTCCCACTCCCGTAGGGCCTAAGAACAGGAAGGAACCAATGGGCCTCTTGGGATCCTTTAAGCCAACCCGGCCTCTTCGGATGGCCTTGGATACTGCCACTACAGCCTCCTCCTGCCCAACTACCCGCTCATGGAGAATGGATTCTAATTTCTTTAACCGCTCCGACTCCTCTTCCTCCAGCTTACGCACCGGAATTTTCGTCCATCCGGCCACCACATCTGCAATTTCATTTTCATCTACAATTCTGGGGCGGCTGTTTCTCTCCTTCTCCCATTTTCCACGGATCTTTTCTATTTTTTCCCTTTTCTTTTCCTGCCTCTTTTTAATTTCTCCCGCCTTTTCGTAGGCTTCCGTGCGGATAGCATTCTCCTTTTGCTTTTCCAGAGCCCCGATCTCTTCTTCCAAATCCTTGATCTCCGGCGGCTCGGCAAAACCGGCCAGGCGTACCTTGGAAGCGGCCTCATCGATTAAATCGATAGCCTTGTCCGGAAGGAAACGGTCATTAATATACCGGGCGGAAAGCTTAACAGAAGCTTCCAGGGCCTCATCGGTAATGGTTACCTTGTGATGGTTCTCATAACGTCCCTTTAACCCCCGCAGAATCTCCACCGCTTCGGTCTCTGTCGGTTCCTCCACTGTAACCGGCTGGAAGCGGCGCTCTAAGGCAGAATCCTTTTCAATATATTTTCGGTATTCCTCCACAGTGGTAGCGCCGATAAGCTGCAACTCTCCTCTTGCCAGGGAAGGCTTTAAAATGTTGGAGGCATCCAAAGCGCCTTCGGCTCCCCCTGCTCCGATAATGGTGTGTATCTCATCAATAAACAGGAGAACTCCTCCGTCATTTGTCACCTCGGAGATCACCCGTTTGATTCTCTCTTCAAATTCTCCGCGGTATTTAGAGCCTGCAACCATGCCGGAAAGATCCAAAGTCATAACCCTTTTATCCGCAATAGTTTCCGGCACGTCCCCTGAAGCAATCAGCTGGGCCAGACCTTCCACTACCGCCGTCTTTCCCACACCCGGCTCGCCAATCAGGCAAGGGTTGTTTTTGGTGCGGCGGCTTAAGATTTGAACTACTCTCTGCATCTCTCCCTGGCGGCCGATTACCGGATCCAGCTTTCCGTCTCTTGCCAGGGCGGTTAAATCCCTGCTGTAGGCATCCAGAGTAGGGGTTTCCTTCTTCCCTCTGGAGGATCTTCCACTCATGGCCTCCTCTCTGGCAGTCTGGGGAGCATCTTCCCCCATTGCCACCAAAAGGTCTAAATTCAGCTTTTGGGCGCTGATCCCCATGGTATTTACCAGACGGGAAGCCACACAGTCCCCCTCCCGGATTAAGGCCAAAAGCAGATGTTCGGTACCGATAAGCGGAGCTTTAAACCGGATAGCCTCCCGATAGCTGTTTTCCAAAACCCGGGTAGCGCTGGGGGTATAGGTGCCCCGCTCTGCCAAGCCAATGGCATTGTCCGGAGTAATCAGCTGGCTTATCAGGCTCAATACCTTTTTCTCATCCACCCCATTTTCGATTAATACTCTGGCAGCCACTCCGCTCCCCTCTCTGAGAAGCCCCAAAAGCAGGTGCTCGGTGCCCACATAGTTGCGCCCCAGCTCCCTGGCGGCATCCACAGCCAGGCCAATCGCTTCCCTGGCCTTAGCAGTAAAACGTTCTATCATATCATGTTGTCCTCCTGAATTTCGTCTATTCCTGTTCCGCAAGCTTAGGAAGCTCAGTACGCAGATAGGCCGCTCTGGCCACGTCCAGCTCTTCCTGGCTTAAAGGCTTATGAGACAGCTTTTGTAAATTGGCATTCTGAATCCCCAGCATCAGCCGGTAAATCGAGCAGGGCTCTTCCCCATGAATCAGACCGTCGGTGATTCCGGCCATAAGCTGGGACAGGAAAATCATGGCATCCTTTTTGGCCAGCCGTCTGGCATACCGCAGAACGCCGTAAGACTTGTAAGCCTCGTCTTCTCTCTCCAAACGGTGGTTTTCCAAGGCCAGCTTCCGTACCTTTTTCTCCTGGCCGTCCAATTGTCTGGCAATCTTGGTAACCAGCTCAACAATATCCTTTTCACTCTGCCCCAGGGTTTTCTGGTTGGCAATTTCATAGAGAGCGCCGTAGTTATCGCTCCCCTCCCCGTATACTCCCCGGATGCTGACTCCAAAGCGGCTCATCTCTGCCAGAAGATTCTGGAATTTTTTTCCCATAGAGAGAGTCGGCAGATGGAGGACCACCGAGGCCCGAAGCCCGGTGCCCACATTGGTAGGGTAAGAGGTAAGGTATCCGTACTTCTCGTCAAAGGCATAGGAAAACCGGGTATTTACATAGTCATCCAGCTTATCCGCCCTCTGCCACAATTCATCCAGATGAAGTCCGGGCGCCAGAACCTGAAGCCGGATATGATCATCCCCGTTTAAAATAAAGCTGGTGCTTTCATCCTCTGATATTACGATGCCTGTAGGACTTTTTTTTGCTACTGTGCCGGAATTTAAAATCCTTCTCTCTCTCAGAGCCAGTCTGTCCAGCTCCTTTAAATCTTCTAAATAAGCGTATTCATAAGTCAGCCCGTCGTCAGCTTTCAGATCCTTAAGCCCTGCCTCCAGACGGTTTATTAATTCTCTGCTGTCTGTGTCAGAAAGCTTTTGCGGAAACTGGTATGCTTCCCAGTTTCTGGCCAGCCGTACCCTGCTGTATACCACATTGCCTGCAGAAGTTTCCGCCTTCTCAAACCATCTAAGCATCAGCATTTTCCTCCTTCAAAAGCTCTTTAATTTTGTCCCGGTACTGTGCTGCCAGCTCGTATTCTTCATCTGAAATAGCCACTGCCAACTGTGCCTTTAACAGGTCAATCTGCTCTTTTGGGCTTTTTTCCCGGGAATCCTCCTGATTTTCCATCAGCTGAGAGGCCGGATGCATTTTTTGATATCTGGGATGTTTACCCACATGGGTATCCCCGCCCTGAAGTTTCTTAATACTGTCGCTCATCAGCAGATCAAATACGCTGTAACAGTCCAGACAGCCAAACCGGCTGTTCTTTACAAATTCCTCATAGCTGGTGCCGCAGGTGGGACATACCACCTGAGACATCTTATCCTCTTCCTGATCCGCTTCTTCCCCAATGCCCAAAAGGCCTGAGAGAAGCTTTCCCAGTGGGAATTCCCCGTCAAAAATCGCAGAATATCCGGTAAAATCCATCTCTTTGGCACATTGGCTGCAAAGGTTGTGTTCATTTTTTACCCCATTAATAATCTCTGTATATTTAATATTCGCCTCACGAATCCTGCATCTCTCACACAGCATAACTATCCTCCATAAATAGTCCCCGGTAAGCCCGGAGACAGTCAATCGTTTCTGTCACCGTTTGGTATATGCGTCAAATACCTGGTCTAAAAGCCTGTGCGCCTCTTCCCTGGTTACGTCCCGGCAGATCCCCCTTGCCAGCACCACTTCCAAATCCCGGCGCATCTCCTCCATAGCCTGCATCTTGTCCATGTCCAGGCAGATAAATGCGCCCTTTCTTCTGTCCAGCTTCACAAACCCTTCCTGTCTTAATACTGTGTATGCCTTGTTTACCGTATGCATGTTAATGCCGATATTGTCTGCAAGCTGCCTCACAGACGGCAGGGAATCCCCGTCCCGAAGCACCTCTGCCGCAATATCCATAATAATTTGATTGCAAAGCTGCAGATACAGCGCTTCATCGCTGCTGAAATCAATCTTCCAAAGCAATCTATCACCATCTTTCGTTATAACTGTTATAGTAATCTTATAACATTTGGCGAAAATGGTCAAGATACAATTCTGAACATTTCATCCATCATCAGCCAATTGGCTTTAAAAAAGTTCATGAGCTGCCAATATCCCGCCCCTAAAAGACCATATTCCTGAATCAAATTAAATTTTGCCTTGATACTTCTCACATCTTCAAACCAAACCTCATGCTGGATCCCATACTGCCAGTACCGAAAATATGGACTTTGGGCCGTCTCATCAAATCGGATGTTTACGCCGTAATCAATGGCAATCTGGACAGCTTCCCGGTTGTTAATGGTTTTGGCCCGCGTGACTCCCCGCTCATAGGGGAGAGGCCAGTCGTAGCCGTAGTTTGGGATCCCTAAGCTGATTTTTTCTCTGGGGATTTCCGTCACCGCATACTCCACCACCCGGCGGACCATGTGAATCGGGGCTACCGCCATGGGAGGTCCCTGACTGTAACCCCACTCATAGGTCATCAGCATTACAGAATTCGCTGCTTCCCCTAACAGGCGGTAATCAATGCCCTCATATAGCAGCCCCTTCTGCCCTGCTGAGGTTTTGGGGGCCAGAGCGGCGGTAACCGGATAGCCGAAAAGATTCATTACTTGTCTGGCCTTTCTCACAAAGGCGGCAAACCTTTCTCTGTCCTCCGCAAGAACATACTCAAAATCAATGTCCAGTCCCTCAAATCCTCTCTCCTGCATGGTTCGTCCCAGTTCCCAGATAAGCCGCTGCTGGACGGCCTCATCTCTTACCAGGGCAGATACCAGATTATTGTTAAATCTTCCGTCTGCTCCCAGAGGCGTCAAGGTAAGCACAGGACGTACCCCGGCTTCTCTGGCCTCTCTTATCATCCATCCGTCATCGCTTGCAGGATATACCAGATTTCCTTCCTCTGTAAACCCGTAAGAAAAAACATACAGGGCGCTTAAATAAGGAAGTGTGTCCTTTAATACTCTGGAACTGATAAAGGGATATGCGTAGCCAAAGGAAAACAGAGATGGTTGATAAGGATTTGGATATGGTTCTTCAATATAAAGAGCCTGGCCCACAGCCAGGCGGTAAGGATACTCAATCTGATTATCTCGAAGGAGCGTCTCCACTGGAATACCTGCGGCCGCTCCTATGATGTCTACCGTATCTCCTTCTTTTACCACATAGATTGCCATAACCTCTCCTCTGGGAGTGTTGTTCCATAATATATATGCCAAAAAGTCCGCCCTTATTCAGGACATAAAAAGTTGGTCACAACACCCCAAAGAATACCACCAGCAGATATCCGATGGTTAAAAACAAGCCGATGCTAAAGAGCATAAGGCCGAAGGAGAAACTCTCCTCCACCAGGCTGCATAAATGGATCAGCCGGCCCTTTATCCCGGACATGGGAAAGGCAAATTTTTTCTGCTTCTGAAATGGGGAAGGAATTTGGCTGTGAGTCGTATGCCGGGCCAGCAAAATCACTCCGTCTGCCATGTGATCCATGCTCCGGCAAACCAGAGCGGATACCTGTAAAAACAAGGTTACCGGTATGGAAACCACATACTTATCCAGGTATTTGCACACAGTTCCACATATCCCCGGAAGAGCTTTTTCCAGTATGGGACGGTAGATTAAATTCTCCAAATCCAGCCATTTGGGAAGGCGATCTATATACTTTCCGTCTGCCATCAAAAAGCGGCGGATCAGTCCATACAATCCTCCGCCTATTGCAATAGAAATAGCCGCCCCTTTCAGGTTTTCCAGAGAAAAATATGCTACCGGATGGGATTTCATTCCCGGTACAAAAAAGCTTTGCCCAAGCTCTGTCAGCCCATCCATCGTAATTCCCGGCGTCAGCCCGAAAATCGGAATCAACAGGGCTGCCGCCACCAAAGCGCCTTTGCTTAAAGGCTTGATATAAGACTTTTTCATCTGATCAAATTCCATCTGCTTTTCGGGATTCTTCTCCAAAAACAAGGCAATAAACAGCTTCGTCATATAAGCAGCTGTCATACCTCCGCTAAATAAAAATATCCACTCAGCAAACCTCCATCCGATGTTTCCTGTATAAGCTCCATATTCTACAATGCTTTCATGAAGCAGGGTTTTGCTTATATATCCGCTAAATCCCGGGATTCCTGCAAGGCCTGCTGCACCTGCAAAAAAGCAAAAGCATAACGCCGGTTTATTTCTTCCAAAGCCCCGGATTTGATTTAGATCCAGTTGATGAAGATTCATAAATACTGCCCCGGCGCACAGAAACAATACCAGCTTAAACAGAGAATGGTTGATCATATGGAGCAAGGTTCCCCGGATCGCCAGAGCCGGATCTTCTCCTGCTGCCAAAAGGAGGGAGCCCATGCCGATCCCCGTTAAGATAAACCCAATTTGAGATACCGATGAACAGGCCAAAGTCCTCTTTAAATTAATGGAAAACACGGCCAGAAAAGCTCCCCAAAACATGGTAGTAAGCCCCAGGACCGCCATCAAAAGTCCCCATTTCATTTCCCCGTAAAAAATTTGAAATGATACTACAATCAAGCCGAACACACCGGTTTTGGTAAGAATTCCGGACAGCAGGGCGCTGGCAGGAGCCGGCGCTACCGGGTGGGCTTTGGGAAGCCAGATATGGAGAGGAAAACATCCTGCCTTAGCTCCAAAACCTGTCAGCATAAGAATCCCTGCTGTATACAGCTCTTTCGCCCGGGGGCCGCCGGTTTTTAAGATCTCCTGTGCCTTAGGGAGCAGAGCCTCAAATTCCAGCGTTCCACAGAGTTTATCCAGCAAAAACAGCCCCATCAGCATAGCAAGGCCGCCAATTACCGCTACTGCCAGATAAGTCTGGGCCGCCCTCAGACTTTCCGGTTTCTCGTCAAAGGCTACCCACACATAGGAAGTAAAAGACATAATCTCAAAAAACAGAAAGGTGGTATAAAAATCTCCTGATAAAAATACCCCCATGGTAGCCAAAAACGTGGCCCAGAAAAATACGTAATACCGTTTTCTTTTCTCATAATGTGCCATATATTCCAGAGAAAAAATTCCGGAAACACTCCACATAATCATTCCTACTGTCAGATAGATGAGGCGAAAACCATCCAGGCAGAAGGTAAGCCCCGGGCCGCACAGCCCCGGCAAATACACATGAAAAAACGGAATTTCCAAAGAGTTTGTCATCCTATGGCACCTCCAATCTGCCTTAATAGATTCATCCTCAAAAAAGCTTCTGAATTCAGCCCCATAAGCAGAATCACTGCAGCAAAAATCAATAGGGGAAAGAGCATCTTCCACCCTGGATCGGTAATCCTTTCCTCTGTCTCGTCACTACCCGGATCTTCCGAAATTTCTTTGGGGAAATAGGCTCTTACCAGTACAGTCAGCATATAGATCCCAGTCATAAGAGCCGAATAAAGGATAACGCCAGCTCCAATAAAGGGGAGGATCCGCCCCATTCCTGCTCCTTTTGTCCAGTCTGATCCCAGCAAAAAGGCGGCCTGAATCAGATTCCATTTGCTGATGAATCCGGCAAACAGAGGGATTCCCATAAGAGAAAGGCTGGCAATAGTCAGGCAGGCAAAGGTTACCGGCATCTTTTTCCCCAATCCGTTCAGCTCATAGACAAAGGTTTTCCCGGTCTGGTGCATCACTGCTCCGGCGCAGAAAAAGGAGCATATTTTCATGAAAGCATGGGCCATAAGATGGCAGAGAGACGCCATGATTCCCAAAGGCGACATCAGGGCGGCTCCAAATAAAATATAAGACAAATTACTGATAGTAGAATAGGCCAGACGCCGCTTCCAGTGTGTTTCCCGCACTGCCATGGTAGAACCAAAGGCAATGGTAATGATCGTCGCCGCCAGTACTGCCCACTGGGCCCAGGTTCCCTTTAAAAATGCAGTTCCATAGCTGAAATAGGTCAGGCGGAGAATTGCAAAAGCGCCGGATTTTACCACTGCCACTGCATGTAAAAGCGCAGTAACAGGAGTAGGCGCCACTGTGGCCTTAGGCAGCCATCCATGGACCGGAAACAGGGCCGCTTTTACGCCAAATCCAAAAAATGCCAGTACATACGCCAGCAAAAGCAGGTTCTTCTGTCCCCGGGCCGCCTGGATATTTAAATTTCCTCCTGCTATAAATTCCGTAGTTCCGGTTGCAGAATAGCTTAAGAGGAACACCAGCCCTATAAAAGCGAAGGCCGCCCCGCTGATAGAATAATAAAGGTATTTCCGGCTGGCCCTCTGGGCCTCCTTGGTCATTGGGTGAAGTACCAGAGGGAATGTTACCAAAGTCAGCATTTCATAAAACAAATACAAGGTTACCAAATTCCCTGCCAGCGCAATTCCCGCCGTAATTCCGTATGTCATCAGATAGTAAGCAAAAAATGCAGGCTTTCTCTCTTCATGCTTCATATATTCAAAAGAATAAAGGGTTGCAAGAGGCCATAAAAAGCCAATAAGGCTTAAAAAAACGCTTCCCATGGCATCCATTTGAAACTTTACAGTCAGGCTTCCATACAGCCGGAACAGTACCAGACCGTCCTCCGGTTTTCTGCCTAACAGCCAGAAAATCACCAGACTGACTCCCAGAGTAAATGCCCCTGAAACAATTTTTATTGCAGGACTATCCTTTTGCCTTCCTGACAAGGTTAAAAGCGCCGCTCCACCTGCAAGGGGCAGAAACACAGGAGCCGCCAACATCAACTCTTTCATAGACGCCTCCCTTAAAATACCCTTTCTGCAATCCCGAAAAGCGTGTGAAAAAAGCTCTGAGGGAATATACCAAACAGGACTGTACCGGCGGTAAGGATCCCGATAGGAATCAACATGTTAAGAGAAGCTTCCTCCTTTTTGCCTTGTTCTTCGGGGATACAGGTATCTTCGCACAGTGTTTCCTCCCCCGGAAAGAAGCCATTTAAACTTATGGGAAGTAAATATCCTGCCGTCAAAAGAGCGCTGATTAACAACACCACAGGTCCTAAAAAGCTCCATACCCCAGTATCCGAGGACAGGGCTCCGGCCGCCAGATACCACTTGCTTACAAAGCCGCATAAGGGGGGAATCCCCACCAGTCCCAATGAAACAATCGTATAGCAAAAGAGAGTTTTGGGCATAATCTTTCCCAGTCCTCTCATCTCACCGGCCCGCTTCCGGCCTGTGACAGTAATCACAGCTCCGGCACATAAAAACAGGGCGTTTTTAATCAGGGAATGGAACACCACATGGGACAGGGCTCCGGCAAATGCAACCGGATTCAGCACACTTAGCCCAAACAGGATGTAGGACACCTGACTGACTGTAGAATAGGCCAGGCGCTTCTTTAATACCGGCTCTTTGTATGCCAGCATAGATCCCATAAATACCGTTAAAAGGCTTAACAAAATCCATACATTCTGCACCCAGGTTCCCCGAATATGATCCGGTCCCACAATATAAAATACCACACGAATTACCGCCAGCACACCGGATTTGGTAATGATTCCCGACAGTACTGCGCTGGCAGGGGCCGGAGCTTCCGGATGGGCCGTAGGAAGCCAGCCATGGAGAGGAAACATTCCGGCCTTGGCCCCAAAGCCAATGAGCATACAGAGCACTGCTGCCAGAAAAAGTCCCTCTTTGCCTGCAATTATTTCCCGGGACATCACCCCTCCCGGTGTAAAGGCCAGGCTCTCTGTGATTCCCGCCAGAAAAAAGATGCCAAACAGGGCTAAAAATGCGCCGGCTATGGAATAAAAGAGATATTTTAACCCTGCCATTACTGCCTGGTGGGTTCTCTCATGGAGCACCAGAGGCAGGGAAGTTAAGGTCATCAGCTCATAAAATACATACATGGTAAGAAGGTTTCCGGAAAAATCCAGCCCGATGAGCACCCCTAAAACAATTAAATACCATCCAAAGAACTGGTTTTCCCGGTGTTCATGGGACATATAAGAGATCCCGTAAATCCCTACCAAAAGCCAGACTGCAGAAGTTAATGCGGCAAAAAGAACAGAAATTTCATCTATCTGAAAGACTAAATCCATAGCCCCGGTAAGCCGCCAGAGAACCATCCCGCCGCCTTTTATAAGAGCCTGCGCTACCAGTACAAGCTCCAGTCCCAGAGCTGACGAAAGAACCATTCTTCCAGCCCGTTTATCCTCTCTAAATGGTTTTCCTACAAGCAGTGCCGCTCCGGCTATTACAGGCAGAATCACCGGAAAAATCAAATGCAGATGTTGTTCCATATGAAACATAATTTCTGGTACTCCTTTGTTTTGATTTATGTGAACATGGTCAATCCGTCCCCGATTGCTTTTACAATAGGCTGGGAAAATAAGCCAAGAGTCAAATTAAGCAGAATAAAACAGGTGATTGCAAGTCTGAGATTCCAGCTTCCCGCCAGGATCTTCCCCTCTTCCATCCTTTTTTTCTCTTCCTTGGGGATGGAGTAAATGGTAATAACCATCCGCAGGAAATAGACCGCATTAAGCACGGTACTGATGGCCAGCACAATGAGAGTGGGGAGCATTTTCGTGGGGCTTTGCAGGGCAGATGTGGCAAACAAAAGTTTGGAAATAAACCCTGACAACATGGGGAAACCTACCATAGATAAAGCGCCGATGCCAAAACCGATTCCGGCCAGGGGATTGCGGTAGCCGGAGCCCCTGAGGCTCTTATAGTCCTTCCGGTTTCCTGACACCTCATAAAGTCCGACTGCACTGATAAACAAAAGCGCTTTGGTGGCGGAGTGGGTAAAAATATGAAAGATTGCCGCAACCATTCCGGCCTGAGTTCCCAGTCCGATTCCCATATAAATATACCCAATCTGGGCCACAGAAGAAAAGGCGATCATCCGCCGCATATCCCGCTCCAGTATAGCGTGAAGGGAGCCCATTACCATTCCTGCCAGGCCAAACATAAAGAGGACATTGATAATCTGGCTGGCAATTACATTTTCCCGTCCCAGCACCCGGTAAAAAATCTTGATTAGCAGGAAAATATATCCCTTGGATACCAGTCCTGAGAGAATGGCGCTTGCTGCGGGAGTGGCGTATCCGTAGGTATCCGGAATCCAGTAATGAAAGGGGTATAAGCCGCTTTTAATGGCCAGTCCCACACTGATAACCGCCATAATCACCAGCATGGGAATCCCGTAGCTTCCGGCAGCCTCTATAGCCGCCACTGCCTCTTTGGCAGGACTCATTAAAAGATGGCCGGTTACATCATACAGAAGGCTTAATCCAATAAGAAACAGGCCCGAACCCAGCTGGCTGAGAATCATATACCGGATTGCCGAGGACAGACTGCGTCCCTTTTGACGGATCATAATCATACCGCAGCCGGCAATGGTATTGATCTCCACAAATACGTAAGCCGTAAACAAATCGTTGGTATAAATCAGGGCCAGCAGGGAGCTGAGCATCAAATCTACCATAATATAAAACAGATTATGTTTGGAGCCTTCTATATCCTGCTCTGTATGCCTCATGCCCCCCAGCACGGAAAGAAGCATCACCAGGCAGAAAAACACTGCCGTCAGCCCTTCTAGAACTCCGGCCCGGATCTCGTTTCCCCAGGGAGCCGGAAAATGGCCCATCATATAAGTATAACTCCCCTGCTCATTGCAAAAATACAACACCCCCGCCGACAAAATCAGGATCATCAGAATGGCTCCAAACGTTAGATTTCTGGCTTTTTTGCCGGACAGAACAGAGGAAATAATCCCGGAAAACATGGCGATAATAATGGAAAAGAAGGGGAAATTTTGTACAAAGCTCATCCTCTCTCCTCCTCTTTTGCCCGCATTAAAATCTGATCCAAATCCAGGGATCCGTACCTCTCATACAGGCGGATGGTCAGGGCCAGCATCAGGGCCGTGGTACTGACTGACACTACAATTCCCGTAAGCACCAGGCCGCTGGGAACCGGGTTAATATAGGCGGAAACATCCTGAATTCCGTCTGTTACAATGGGGACCATCCGCCCCTTTATATAGCCTTTTGCCGCCAAAAACAGATACACCGCCGTGTCCATAATGTTCATACCCATAATCTTTTTAATCAGGTTCCTGTGAAGCAGCAGCATGGTAAATCCAATGCCGAAAAGAATAATGGAAACCGTTTCTTCCAGGTTGGTAAACAGCGCCTCCACCTTACATTCCCCCTTTCCGAAACAGGGTATAAAAGGCGTACATGGTACAGGCCACCACCAGGCCTACGCAGATGTTTAAAGGCAGAATCAAACCGCTGCTTAAGATTGCTCCCGGCGTCCCCAGAGGGATCCCGCTTTCCAAATGGTTGGCCCCTGTAAAGAAGGAATAGCTCTTGGCCAGGCAATAAAAAGTCAGGGCGCAGAGGGTGACTCTCCGATACACCTTTTCCGTAAAAATCTGCTGGGTTCTTTCAAATCCAAAGGCATTGAGATATAAGATCAATCCGGATCCCAGCACTGCCCCTCCGGAGAAGCCTCCTCCCGGGGACAGATGGCCGTTTAACACAATGTAAATGCCAAATACCAGGATAACAGGCACCAGGATACAGGCACATTTTTGAAGAATTACATCATTTTTGGGTTCATAGATCCGGTCGTTGGCCTCAGCCAGCCGTTTCTTAGCCTTCTGATCTCCGTCTGCGGCATCAATCCGAAGAAGGACCAGCACACAGCAGGAGGCGATAAACAGCACGCAGGACTCTCCAAATGTGTCAAAGGCCCGGTAGTCCAGAATCATACCGGTAACAATATTGACGGCCCCTGTCTCCTGAAGCCCCTGCTCAATGTAACGGGCGGACACCTCATTATTGTCGGGATTCCCTGCATTTCCAAAGGAGGGAAGGTAGGCTACCGTCCATAAAAGGACAAAGATAATCCCGCTGCACAACAGCACCGACACAGTCTGGTAGAACCGGCGGAAGTATAAAAGGCCCCTGCCTTCTGAAAAAACCGGCGCGGTTCTCTCCCTTTTTTCGCTGGAACAGACTTCAGAGGCTTCCTTGAAGCTTTCGGCTTCGGGTTCTTTTGCCGGAACAATCTCCATGGTATTCATTAGCAGATCCGTCTCTCCGTCTACCCACCGCTTAAACTTCATAAATCTGCTGTTTTCGTAATTATTTTTCATCCTGCTCATGGCCGTCCTCCTTTCGGATAGCGCGGATTTTCTTCAGCATTACAAAGAATAAAATACTGGTAACCCCGGCTCCCACCGCTGCCTCGGTAATGGCCAGATCCGGCGACTGTAGGAGCACCCAGATCACGCACATAATCAGGCTGTAAGACATAAAAATCACAATGGAGGTCAGCAAGTCTTTGGTAAAAGCCACTGACACGGCACAGATAATCAGACACAGAAGCAAAATCCCCTCAAATACTCTCATTTCTACACTCCTTTGTCCAGGGTATCTTCCTGGCCTCCGTCTTTTTTCTCTTTGTCATGGTGAATCACCGCAAGCTCCCCCAGATCCTCGTCTGTCATAGCTTCCAGTCTGCTGATCATATGGCCCGACACCGGGGAGGCAATCCAGAAAAATGCAATGACTAAAATCAGCTTTAACGAATCCATAGAGATTCCTCTTAACACGACAAGCCCCAGAATCACAAATAAAATCCCCAGGGTGTCTCCCATAGCCGCCGCATGCATCCGGTTTAGGGCCCTGTCAAACTTGTTGACTCCAAACACTGCCAGGATCATAAATACCAGGCCGGACAGCAGCAAAAGAGCGGCTGCCGCAAATTGTATCCACTTTACCGTCATCTCCTGTCCTCCTCTTCCTTCCCGGCAAATTCCAAATCCAGGCCCTGACGGTTTAAGTTATCTTCCACTGCGTCCAGATTGGCCTTCATATGCTTTTCTCTCAAATATGCGCCAGTGTATACTTTACACAGCACCACCACTCCCAAAAAGCTTATCATGGCATAAATCAGGCAAATATCTGCCAGATAATTTTCATCCAGGTATACAGACAGCACTGCAATCACCATAATAATCATGGTTCCTGTCATATTCACCGCAATAATCCGATCCGAGATTTTTGGCCCCAGAACGGATCGGATTATGCTGAAAATAATCAGCACTGCCAGAACAAGCATAGCTCCTAATAACAGCCCTTGACAGGCTGGTTTTAACATCCCCATCTCTCTTTCTTTTCCTCCATCTCTTCCAGAAGCTTTACAAATACCGAATCCTCCAGCCCTTCTGCCAGCTCCAGATCCAGGCAGTGGACGCAGAACCGTTCTCCCTCCACCGACACGGTAATGGTTCCCGGAGTCAGGGTAATGGAATTGGCCAATATCATTTTCGCTGTTCCGCTTTTTAATCCGGTATCAAAATAGATAAGAGCCGGTTCCGGCTCCAGGCCCGGCGTTAAAATCAGCCGCAGCACGCAGACGTTGGCTTTTACGATCTCCTCCACCAGCACCCAGATATACCGGAAAAAAAAGGGAACCAGTCCCCACACAAGCAGCTCTTTTTTTAAACTGTAATCCATAAACTTACACATAAAAACAAGCAGCGCCGCTGATATCACCACGCCAAAGAGGCAGATCTCTGCCGTCACTTTTCCGTTTAATATCAGCCACACTGCAAAAATCAGGAAACTCATGGGGCCACTCCTCCCAATTAACCATTTCCTGCTATTATAGCTCTGATTCTTTTTAAATACAAGCCTCAGGTATAAGACTTAACGCCTTGTTATCATTCTTCTTCCCGCAATTCCCCCCAGTTTACTCCTTCCTGTTTATAAATCTCTTCTAATTTCTTCGCTAATTTTATCTCTTTTTCCCGGACATCTCCTTCTGTCTTTTCCATAGAATACAAAAACAGCTCTCTCTTTACCCTTTCACAGTATTTCCGGTAACGCACCCAGGATTCTTTTGCCTTGACACTGCCGGCAATTCCGGATACAACTGCAGCAGCCAGAGAACAGAGGGAGACAGCGGCCCGCACTGTCATATTCTGGCTGCTCCCAAAGCTGTTAAGAAACACCACCAGGGCAGGCAGCGCTACTGTAAGCCAGGTAAACAGATAGTACCGCCTCTTATATTTCTGCGCCCCGTATACATAGGTATACAGCATATGGGCGGTTCTCTTTTTCAACATATTATCTTCAACGTCTCTTAGCAAAGCAGGGACATAGACAGAATCGTCCTTCCACCTAAATTCTGTCTCCCAGTCTTCATCTTCTTGGGAAGGTTTGGGATTTTTCCGTACAAACAGATATCCACCTGCCTGAAACAGGCAGGCAGCAAAAAACGCATTAGCTGCCTCCTTTCCTGCCCCATGCTTCAGACATAAAACCCCCAGGAATCCTGCAAACATTCCCCCGGCTAACAGCTCCTTCCCATCCGGACGTCTCTTTTGGGCCAGACAGGAAAAGACTGTCTGGCCAAGACACAGCCACATCAGGGTAAAGCCGGTTAAAAGGACCATTTTATGAACATATCTTCCCACTTCTATTCCCTGTATGGAGAAGGTAAGGAGAGGTTCTGTCCCGATTCCCAAATCGATCAGGATAATGGCAACCAATATGTAACCAATCTCAATCCCTGCCGCCCACTTTCTCAGAATTGTATTCATATCTTCCTCCCATACCGGCCTACTTTTTTACCTGAAACTGCTCGGTAACAATGGCCCGGCGGTTAAAAATGATTTTTCCGAAATTACGAACAAAGGAACGGTATTCTGATTGGATTTTCTCTTTATATTTCCAGTTGTCCTCGTAGCGTTTTTGAATAATGTAGCGGATGCATTTTTCTGCCTGACGGCTGTTGGACACTGTTTCTATCAGCTCTTCCAAAATGGTATTCAGGATTTCTTCAGAAACTCCTTCTTTGCTCTCCAACCCTTTCCGGATAATATTGGCGGCATCTTTATCAAATGGGGACAGGATATACCATCTGATACACCGGTCCAGATTAGAACCGAAATTTCTCCCCTGACGGAAGGTGTGGGGATAGCAGGGAAGCAGCAAATGGGGATAATCCGCATCGGGTTTTAAAACCTTTTTTTGAATACTGGCACAGTCCAGATTGACAGGGCGATCCAAATGAGGGTCAAAAAGCTTCATATAGTCATACAGCTTGGCCGCCTCAGTCATCTGAATAGGATACGGCTCATCTCCCGGCATATGAAGGTAAAACTGGTACGTCAGTTTTAAGTCTTTCTGAAGAAAAATTTCATTAATATGCACCAGCCTGTGGGGAAGATGACTAACCGTTTCACAACTTATTTTTGTTGCCTCTTTGAAGGAATATTCGGACAAAAGAGATAAAAACTTCCTTGGAAGATCCACTTCTTCACTTCTGGAACCATATTCTGCACGAAACAGCCGTTTGGAATCCCAGAGGTAGGTAATGGGAATCTCTCCGTCTCCCAACACCAGATTTAGTTCCTCCACAAAGCTCTGATAAGGCTGAATAAACTTTTGAAACCGTTCTTCTGATACGCTTTGATAAAATAAAAGGATTAAAGACAACAATATAGCGGGCTGCCTTTTTAATCCGTTTCTATTTTTTTCCTCGCCAATGGGGTCTTTCTCCCATCCGCTGCTGAAAAAATCACACCATCTCTCTAAAATTTTCTGCCTTACCTCCAGGAGTTCATCATCATATAAGGCCCCTTCTCTGAGACGGTCCCGATCAATGTTTAAATAGCGGGTTGGATTATCGTCCAGAATTTCGATCCTCCATTTCAGAAAGCCTGCGTGAAGATTCCGGATCCTCTTCCAGGGCCGGTATACGGCAGTCGCGTCAGACAGCTTGTTAAATTTATAGCTGATTTCATACAGGTTTGGCACCGGCTTTGGCAGATATACCTTTTTTACTCCCCCTGTCTCCTGGATCGTACATGGACGGAGGGTCAGCCAATAGCAACGGCAGGCTTCCTCATCCCAATAATATGCCATATTATTTATAAAACTAAAGGGTTTCTCATTTCCCTCAAATACGGTATTAAAGTTTTCTCCAAATCCATGTCTCTTATATCCGGCCCCGTCCGAACTCTTGTTAACATAAAAATAGCTTCTCCGCAAGCATTTTTTCTCGCTGGGATGATCCTTTCCGTTTTCGTCAATACGTATCGTCCGAAAGAAAATATTAAAATAATCACTTTTCGAGCTTTTGATTTCGTCCTCACAGGCCCTGCTGATTTCCGCAAATATCATATCCAGCTCGTCTTCTGTGTCAAACTCCGGATCATAATAAACCAGGCTGTCCTTTTGAATCTTTCCCTTCTTATTCCCCAGGAGTTTCCGCGGCTCTATGGCAAATTTTACATTCGTTCCCGGTATAGAATTCTCAAAATACATTCCGTCCTCATTGGAGGGAACTTCATTTACCACCACCTTTCCACGATTCTTTCCGTAGGAATATAAAGAAATTTTCCTCTCCGGCATATTGTGGAGCCTGGTGTAAAAGTCGATTCGGTCTGTCAGCTGAAATACCGATTGAAGTCCGATGCCAAATACTCCTGATGGCTTAAGCCATGGTGGCATCTTAGAAGCCAGGTTCAAAAGGCGCATATTTTTCTCTTTGCTGGATCCGATTTCCGAGAGAAACGGAACATCCTCCTTAGTAATTCCAATCCCCTTATCTTTAACCACTACAAAAACTTTCTTCTCCTTTTTGTCCCGGATCACTTCCACCGTAATGTTATAGTTTCCGAAAATAGCAATTCTCTTCTTTTCATCCAGATCCAACAGGTTTAAACCGTCTTTTACGGCATCTTTGGAAAGTCCGTAGGAGAGATACTGGTTCTGGATAATGTCAGTCCACATCTGTAACAAAGATGCATCAACAGCATTCTGGATAATCTCACGGATCCCCACATATTTGTTCCGATAAATGCTGGTTCCTTCCAGCAGGGACATCACCCGCTCCTGAGACATTTCCATCTTCAGCTCTTTTTTAGAAGACTCATAGGGCTTTCCGTCTACAAAAATCCGGATATCCAAATTACTGGGCGGCCTTCCAAAATCTGGTTGGACAATTTCGTTCCAATGAGTTACCAACTGTCTGCATTCCTCTGCCAAAAGATTGGTCCATTGAGAAACCAAATCTGCCTCTTCACAGTCCTCTCCGTTTGATTTACAGTCTGCCCGTATCTCAATCCGCTTATTGGTAATCAACACATGAGAGATGGATTCATGCTTGCGAAAATGTGCCACTGACCGGGCTGGAAGGAATTTTCGGCCTGAATCAACTTCTATGCCAAACCAATAAGGAAATCTGGAGTTATCTAAATCCAGAAGATCCCCTAATCTCAGCATTGCAGCGATAAACCGGGGATGAAATTCATCCCCCACGATCCCGTTTGAACGCTGGCTCAAATGAAACAGGGAGTGAAAAGACTGCCCATGGCACATGCAAATCTCAATAATGCCTTCTGAGCCTTGGACAAACCGTCCTTTTACATGCTCTTTAAACAGCCCCTGAAAGTTCTCCTTGATTCCTCCAATATCCTTCCAGTGCCTTTGGCGCAAATAGAGCTGAATTGCAAATGTAATAGAATTATACATCTCCTTGAGGGGAATATTAGGCTTATTCTCATTTAAATGAAACAGGAGATTTTTAACTGCCTTCGCATCCTCATTATCCAGCTCATATTGATGATCATCGATATCTTTCAAAAAACTTTCAAATTCAGGGCTTCCCAGAATCTCGTATATTTTATTGGCAGTCTGGGCCATTCCGTAGTCATGGGCATAGGCACAAACCAGAAGCATATAAGTATCGGTGGCAGAAAGCTTTTTGATTCTCTCTTCTCCCAAAAATCGCTCAATTATATGGATGATAGAACGGCTGTGGCTTTCGTCGTGGAGACTGTAGGTTACAAATACGCCTCTTGAACTGCTTAAATGTTTTTCGATCCGCTCCTTTAAAAGGATCCAGAGGCTGTGGAGCTCCTTCACTCCAGGATAACTTTCTGCCAGTCTTTCAAAGTGTTTCTCCAATGTCAACGGCATGTTAAACGGATAAGATTCTTCGTATCCCATAATCTCCCCTCCAATTCTTCGATATTAAATATGTGCTTATTAATTATTTTATCACATCTCTTCTATTTCTTCAATTGGATTAGGGAATATTATGTTAAAAATAGTGATACTGTTTCCGTTTCAGGAGGAGGAACATAACAGAGATGAAAAAGGCGCACACCTCCGCCACAGTAATGGCCAGCCAAATCCCGTCAATCCCCAGAAACACCGGGAGGATCAGCACAGACAGCATCTGGAATACCAGGGTCCTAAGAAAGGCCACTGCCGCAGATACACCACCGTTGTTAAGGGCCGTGAAAAAGGAAGATACAAAAATATTGATTCCGGCCAAAATAAAGGAGAAGGAAAATACCTGAAACGCATGCCTGGTTATTTCAAACAGTTCCTGGTCATATCCCACGAAAATCTTTGCCAAAGGCCCGGCCAGAACCTGTGCCAGCGCCATCATGATAATACCGGCAATGCTCATAAGCCAGAGACTTTTTTTCAGCATATTCTTTAATTCGCTGTGATTTCCGGCGCCGTAATGGTAGCCGATAATGGGCGCGGTTCCGATGGCATAACCGATAAAAATAGCAATAAAAATAAACTGAACGTACATAAGGACGCCATAAGCCGCCACGCCATTTTCCCCTGCAATGCGGATCAGCTGAAAATTATACAGCATGCTGACAATGGAGGAAGAGATATTGGTCATCAGCTCAGAAGAACCATTGGCGCAGGTGCGTAAAAGGATGTTTCTTTCCATCCTGGTTTTGGTAAGGCGCAGCAGGCTGGTATTGGGCCGCAAAAAATAGATGAGAGGCAAGATTCCTCCTACACACTGGCTGATTCCTGTTGCCAATGCCGCCCCGGCAACTCCCCAGCGAAAGACTGCAATAAAAAGGGCGTCTAAAATCATATTGGTAAATCCTGCCGCCACCGTTGCTGCCAGGCCCAGATTAGGCTTTCCTGCGGTAATTAAAAAGCTTTGGAACACATTCTGAAGCATAAAGGCAGTGTTAAATACCATTACAACTCTGGTATAAATCACACACTCCTCCAACATCCCTTCTGTTGCTCCCAATGCCAGGGCAATGGGGCGGATTCCTGCAAATCCCAGCAAAGAAAGCAGGATGCCCAAAATCAGTGTGAAATAGATCATCATGGTAAAATACTGATGGGCTTTCTCCTTTTTTCCTTCTCCCAAGGTTTTGGCCACCAGGGCGCTGCCTCCGGTTCCAATCATAAATCCCACTCCGCCTAAGATCATAATAAAGGGCATTACCAGATTAATGGCGGCAAAAGGAATTTTCCCCACATAATTGGAGACGAAAAGTCCGTCTACCACACCATAAATGGAGGTAAATACCATCATAATAATGGATGGAATACAGAAGCGGAATAATTTTCTGTAAGTAAAATGTTCCCATAATTGAATTTCTTGTTTCATATTTTACATTTCATTCCTTTCTTCATATTTACGGAGATGTGATGGAAGCTATTTTTCTTTTGAGAATCTCCGTATAGGTTTGAAACAGGTTTAAAAATGCCTGTCTGTCTGCATCCGGCATTTCTTGAAAAGCACTGCACTCCAAAGCCAGAACCTTATCCGCCGTTTTTTCCGCCAGCTCTTCCCCTTTCGGGGTAAGGATCAGCAATTTCCGGCGGCGATCCTGGTGGGAGGTCATGGTAATATACCCTTGGGACTCCATCTTTTTCAGAGCAGAGTTAACCGTCTGTTTCGGCTCGTACATCATATTGCATATTTCACTTTGAGTGGCCCCCCCATCTGTTTCTCTCAGAGAATACAAGATCCAGAACACACTGTCCGATACCCCCAGGGCTTTTGCTGCTTCCCGGTATAGATCGTTGTTTTCTTTATGAATTCGATTATATCTGTATAATATCTTCTCTATTTCGCTGTCTCCCACAATTTCTCCTCCTTTTCATCCGAAATCGGATGTTTTTCATTATAGTCCGATTTCGGATGATTGTCAAGAAAAATTTAAAAAGATGCCAGACAGGAAAAGGAGACCCCTTCTCCTTTTCTTGTCTGACATCTTCTCTATGACTTCTCTCATTTGATTGGTACTAATTTTACGCTGTCTTTCCCATCCTCCTCCTGATTACGGAGTTCCGGATAGGCGGAGGCTTTTGCCAGATAATCCAAAGCTTTGGCAAAGGCGTCAATATGTTCCCTGGGAATCCCTGACAGGATTTTGGTGATAGGCTCCGCCAGATTTTTCTCCGCCTCTTTGGCGTATTCGGCATAGATTTCTTTTCCTAAGGGGCTGACCAGCACAATCACGGCTTTTCGGTTGTTGGACATATGATACTTCTCCAAAAGTCCCATTTTTGCCAGTTTGGCGGCCAGGTTGGTAAAACTGCTGGCGGAAATTCCCAGACGCTGGGAAATCTCCAACATATTCTCCTGCCGTTCTTCATTTTCCAGCAAATATTCTATCACCTGCATTTCCGCCGGGGACAATTTAAAGCCATGGCTGCGGGGACAGGATATTTTGTAGGTGCGGGCATAGGAATTGCCGTATAAAATCATTTTTTCTATTAGTTCCCGATATTCTCCAAACCATTTTAATTCCAAACTCAGCTCCTCCTGTTTTCTTATGGTGCTATTATAGACCATATTTTTCCTGTGTGCAATCCTTATCATTTAGCAATAGCGCACAAAATAAAGCACCTGTTTTCGGTAAATCTGTGCATTGTTTTTCTATAACATTTCTTGTATGATTTATATAATTTAGTATATAAATTATATTATTTATTTTCTAAATTATTTTACCCAATACCCATTCCATTCACCGGCGCTGTCTGTTCGGCAGAAAGCACCGCCCCTTAAAAGGAGGTTACAAGAGTATGAAAAAAACAAAATCCCTGTGGCTGGCTCCCCTGGTCGTATCTCTGCTGATCCTGGTTCTCAGCTGCCTTGCCGGTCAGGTCCACAGAAGTTTTCATGATGTGGTAATTCGTGACATCCAGTACGTCAACGTGGAAGGAGCTCTTCAGAGAGGACTTCTCTACATTCCCAAAACAGCTACTGCCGAGACACCGGCTCCTGCTATTGTAAGCTGCCACGGCAATAACAATACAGCGGAAATGCAGGATCTCCATGCAGTGGAGCTCTCCCGGAGAGGTTATGTAGTTCTGGCTGTGGACGGTTACCGGCAGGGGCTTTCCTCCCAGGCTCCGGACGAAGCCTCCGCCATAGGCGATGGCGCTTTTGCCGCCCTTCAATACATAGGTACGCTTCCTTTTGTTGATAAGGAAAACATCGGTATGGTAGGACATTCGAAAGGAAGCCTGGGACTTGTATTAGCCTCCCAAGCTGCCTATACCATTCATGAAGCTGACCCTTCCGTAATTGTTCCCAAAGCAATTGTCCCCACCGGCGTTCTGATGCTGGGAATGGATGACACCACCCCGTTTTTAACTGCTCCCATTAATATGTGTGTCTTTAATGCAGATCATGATGAATTTTTAGGAAATATTTACCCCACTTTAAAAGGCAAGGATTACAATACCCTTCCCATTATGAAAAGTGTGTTTGGATTTGACATGCCGGAGTATGGCGCTCTTTATGAAATAGGTTCTTCCACTCCCCTTGACCGGACAGACGCTGTGACAGCCGGGGCTAACGGAAATCTCCGGTGTCTAGTATCTGCGGACACTACCCATCCTGGGCTGCACTTTTCTACTGCAGTAGAGGAGAAAGTGATCGAATTTTTTGACATTACTTTAAGAAATGGCAGGGAGACCATTCCTCCCCAAAATCAGATCTGGTATTGGAAACAGATTTTAACCGGGATCGCATTAATATTATTTGTCTTTTCTGTGATTCCCTTTGGACGGTTGTTTTTGGCACTGCCATTCTTCCGGGACACGACCGCCGCAGAGCCGGAAAGCTTTTCTGTTGTTTCAGACAAAAAGGGCCTGATCCGCTACAGCTTTTTAACCATTCTTGCCCTGATTCCTGCTCCTGCCCTTTATCTTCTGTGTATGAATAAGTGGGGTGCTTTTGTAAATCCCATCTTTCCTTTAGAGCAGGTCAATGGATTTTTGGTTTTGAATCTGGTAGTCGGTGGATGTCTATTGCTTTTGTTCTACTTGTATTATCAGCTGATTTATAAGAAAAACGGGGCTTCTCCAAAAGCTTTGGCCGCCTGTCTGGCTCCGGGAAAAATCTGGCGTTCCTTCCTTTTAGCAATTAGCATGTTTGCCGTTTGCCTGGCCTTTATCCGGATTGTGGACATCTTTTTTAAAACTGATTTCCGTTTCTGGATTTTAAGCTTCTGCCGGATGACACCGGCTAAATGGGCTATCTATCTGCGGTATGTTCCTTCCTATTTCTTCTTCTTTGCCGTTACCGGGCTGGTCTACAATCTGTCTGCCCGAATCCGGGGCAGCCGTGAGTGGAAAACGTATGTCAATCTGGCAGTGCAGTCCATGGTTGGACTTTTGATTTGGGGAATTGCAGACTATACGATTCTTTATCAGACCGGCTTCCTGGGTTCCTTGGGAGCATTTGGCTCCTCCTCTTCCCTGGCTCCTCTTCTGGTTTGGAACCTGGTATTTATCCTTCCCGTTGCCGCCGTTATCACCCGGTATTTCTTTAAAAAGACGGGAAATATATGGACAGGAGCTTTTATTAACGCTTTTATGGCTGCTTTGTTTGCGGTATCCAATACCATTGTTTCGGTAGGGGTTTTGTAGATAAAAAGTGGGAAAGCAAAAAGGGCAGAAATCATCTGCCCCTTATACTTTCCCACAGGAAATATCAATAAAGAAAGAAAGCAAAAGCTTACGGCCGTTTAAAAGAGTTACGTTTCTTCCTCTCTCATAGACCCAGACCACCTTCCCGCTCTTTCCTATTAACCGATAATGGATGTCATAGACAGGCTGGAATTTCAGCTGGAGAGCAATTTCCCGCTCTACTCTCGTTTCATCCTCCGAATAGAGCAATCTGCCGAAAAGATTTTGGAACTTATTGGCAATTTCATCAAACGTATATCCGGTATAATCTAAAATGGCCTGATTGTAACAGAAAATTGGAAATTCCGGCTCGTCATAAACCGCCACAATCCCTCCGGGAAGCTCCCGGTTTACAAATTGCGTAAGCCCTGTTTCCATTATCAGCCTGTCCCGGTTGCTGGAATCCTCTGCAAAGTAATATCCCCTCTCCATATTTTCATCATATGTATGATGAATATCCGGCTCCCAACTGGCTATATTATTGGAATGATCCAGATTTCGGATAACCCCGGCAAACAATTCCGGCCTTCCCTCCTTGTCCCGAATCATCCGGCCCCGGCAGAGGAGATGGGCCCACTCTCCATTGCTGTCTAAAACCCGGTATGCGATAGTATGATGATCAATCTGGCCATCGGCAATTTCCTGATTGCTCCGCAGAAACATCCTCTTGTCATCCGGATGAATCCTCTCTCCCCAAAAATCAACCGCATTCTTTATCATTTGCCCCGGAAGATTAAAGTCCAGTACCATTTTCTGGGAATACATAAACTCTCCGGTCTGCAACTTCCCGATAAACGGATAGTCTTCTATACTGTCTGAAATCGCTTCAAACAAAAAATCACGGTTTAGGGAAACCGGTTGATCCCAATAGCGTTCCTCCCGCTTTGCCCGTTCTCTCTGGAGCCGTTTTTTTCCCATTAAAATATGGTGAGCACGCTTTTGAATATACATCTGGGCATCTGCAATGGACAGTACGTCGGAAACGCTTAATTTACTGCCTCCTGATATCCCGGCAAGGCCGTAGCTGAAAGACACATCATAGGAAAAGCCGCTTTTAACCCGTCTTTCGTCCAATGATCTGATGATTTTCTGCATCCAGGCCTCCGCTTGGGGCAGATCCTTGTCCAGAAATACAACAATAAACTCATCCCCGCTTAACCGGAACACAAAATCAGAGCCGTCCAGCTCCTGCTGAATCGTCTGAGCCACAAATCGCAGCAGCCGGTCCCCCTCTAAATGTCCAAAGGTATCATTTACCCACTTTAGCCCATTGACATCATAAAGGGCAATGGAAAATTTTTCTCCTTCTTCCATCCCTTTTAATAAATCTTCCAGATATTTCTTACCGGAGTTGCGGTTGCCAACCCCGGTAAGCTCGTCAATGGCGGCTTCCATTGAAAGCCGAATCTGATCCGTAATATCCACAGAATTCTGCATATGGTAAAGACGGCCGTTCCAGTTATAGATCGTATCTACATTGGTATAAACCCTGCCGTTGACCGTATTTTTCTCTCTCCAGACAATCTCTTTGTCTGTTTTACTTTTCAGCTCGTTGACTTTGCAAAAGCTGCACCTACCGGTCATCCCTTTCTGAAGGACTTTCCAGCATACCTGCCCCTCCGGATTTTCCAGATGGAACGTCTGCTTCATGAAATCGTTCATGTAGACAATCTCATCCGTTTCCACATCTGTTATATAAACATTAGAGCTGATTTTGTCTAAAATTATTTTATAAAATGTTGAATCAAACATAGTCCTTCCCCCTGTCAGTTAATGGTATTGCACCATTCTCACTAAGCTCGTGAAAGACCTTGTTAAGTATTCACATTAATTCTTTCTCGATGCTGTGTGCTGGCGTTTGGTCTTGTTACTCTGACACTTCCACCTGATACTGCTCTGCTATTCTTTTCACTTTATCTGCCGGCTCTTTTGTCTTTGCCACAGTCTGTGGAATACTTTTCGTCT
>ERZ808046.58-NODE-58-length-150628-cov-10.699736_pt1 | contig 150628 bp, 130 predicted proteins | sample MGYA00380196_ERZ808046 | MGnify/ENA primary metagenome ERZ808046 (study PRJEB31490, sample SAMN06133421) | mouse gut metagenome | isolation source: Z6_2 | host: mice | place: China: Chengdu | collected 2015-05 ...
CGGAGAGAAAATTTATATAGAAACAACAAGAAAACCCAGTAAAATCGATGGGTTTGGCAATTTAACAATTGCCTAAATGTTTTTTACATAGGAGGGAAATGGTATGAAACAGCGTAACATAGTAGTATGTATTTTGCTGTGCTTTATCACATGCGGTATATATACTATTTACTGGATGGTTGTGCTCAATGATGACGTCAATTATCTTTCCAGGAGATTAGGGCCCAGCGGCGGAATGGTACTTCTGTTTTCGCTGATTACCTGCGGTATCTATGGCATTTACTGGATGTACCAGATGGGTGTGGCGGTAGAGACGATCCATGACCAGAATGGGGAACCAAGAGGAAGCGCGCCGGTGGTATACTTGCTTTTGAGCCTGTTTGGATTAGGGATTGTAGCCTATGCTTTGATCCAGAACGAACTCAACAAATATGGAAACAATGTACAATCGTTTTAAATGGTTATGTTCAAGAGCAGGCGGGCTTTTAATAGCAGGCCTGCTCTATGCATTTTTATGCCGGCTGGCCGGACGTCCGATTATTCCCTGCGTATTTCATATAATGACGGGCCTTTATTGCCCCGGCTGCGGAGTGAGCCATATGTGCCTGGCGCTATTGGAACTGGATTTTCAGGCAGCCTTTCAGGCAAATGCCGCGATTATGATTCTGCTTCCTTTTGGTATAGTAATAGCTGTCCGGATGGCGGCACGATATGTAAAATACGGTACGCTATCCCCTACACGGATAGAAAACCGAATCCTTTGGATTATGACGGGGATTTTTATACTGTTTGGGATACTTCGGAATTTTGCATAAGAGTGCGGCTGGAAATCTAAAAAAACATTGACGTATCAAAGTTTTTATGGTATAGTAAACGGGCGAATGGAAGAACTTAGGTCTTTTTTTTATGCTCAAAATTGCTATGAAAATCCGCTGCCGGCAGGCGGCATAAATTCAGGTATGCCCCATGCGTCCGCTGTCGGGCGCATGCAGGTTCAGCGAAAAAAGGCCCCGACAACAACAAAGAATTTAAGCGGAGGTGGAAGTCGTGCGTACAAGAATTACACTGGCATGTACTGAATGCAAACAACGTAATTACAACATGACCAAGGATAAGAAGACTCATCCTGACAGAATGGAAACCAAGAAGTACTGCAGATTCTGCAAAACACATACTTTGCACAAGGAAACTAAGTAATTGAGCTAGTAAAGGATGTGAAATTATGGGAGATGCGGTGAAGGAGAAAGCTGACAAGAAAAGCTTTTTCAAAGGTTTGAAAGCCGAGTTCAAAAAGATTATCTGGCCAAATAAGGAGACCATTACCAAACAGAGCGTGTTGGTTCTGGTTGTGTCTTTGGCGCTGGGCTTAATTATCGGTGTTCTTGATTTGATAATTAAGTTTGGTCTGAATCTCATCCTGTAAACTGAAAGGTGGATTAGAATGGCAGATGCACGCTGGTATGTAGTCCATACCTACTCGGGCTATGAAAACAAAGTAAAAGTTGACATTGAGAAAACCATCGAGAATCGGGATCTGCAGGATCAGATTTTGGAGGTCTCTGTCCCCATGCTGGCTGTCACCGAGTTAAAGAACGGTGTGGAAAAGCAGGCGGACAAAAAAATGTTCCCGGGCTACGTGCTGGTTAACATGGTCATGAATGACGACACATGGTATGTGGTACGTAATACCCGAGGCGTTACCGGGTTTGTTGGGCCGGGTTCCAAGCCGGTGCCCCTGACCGAGGAAGAGATTGCCAGTCTGGGCTTCCAGAAGAAGGAAGTAGCAGTAGATTTCGAGCTTGGCGATGTGGTGGTGGTGACTGCCGGAGCCTGGAAGGATACCGTTGGCGCCATTAAGGCTATTAATGAGAGCAAGAAATCTATCACAATCAATGTTGAAATGTTTGGCCGTGAGACACCGGTCGAGCTGAATTTCAGCGAGATAAAGAAGATGTAAGGGCAGGGCCCAACCTTCTTTTAAGCTGTAGGCCGCAAGGCTTATGTAACAGGAATCGGCCTTTACCGGGTAAAGGCTGGTGGGAGGGAAATCCCCGACAATACCACATAATTTAGGAGGTGCCTAAAATGGCAAAGAAAGTAACAGGTTATATCAAATTACAGATTCCTGCTGGAAAGGCAACACCAGCGCCGCCAGTTGGTCCTGCATTAGGTCAGCATGGCGTTAATATTGTACAGTTCACCAAAGAATTTAATGCAAGAACTGCTGATCAGGCTGGTATGATTATTCCGGTAGTCATCACTGTATATGCTGACAGAAGCTTCAGCTTCATCACCAAGACCCCGCCGGCTGCTGTTCTGTTAAAGAAGGCCTGCAAGATCGAATCTGGTTCTGCAGTACCCAACAAGACCAAAGTAGCCACCATCAGCAAGGCAGAAGTACAGAAGATTGCAGAGTTAAAGATGCCTGATTTAAACGCAGCAAGCGTTGAGGCAGCTATGAGCATGATCGCCGGTACTGCAAGAAGCATGGGTATCACTGTAGTAGACTAATCCCGTCTGATGGAACAAACAAATACGTGGGAGGGAAATCCCCGACAATACCACTAGGAGGTTATTAGAATGAAAAGAGGAAAAAGATACGTAGAGGCTGCCAAGGCAGTAGATCGCGCTATCCAGTATGATACAGCAGACGCAATTGTTCTGGTTAAGAAAAATGCATCTGCAAAATTTGATGAGACCGTTGAAGCTCATATCAGAACCGGTTGTGACGGACGTCACGCTGATCAGCAGATCCGTGGTGCAGTAGTTCTGCCTCATGGTACTGGAAAAACTGTTCGCATCTTAGTATTTGCAAAGGGCCCCAAGGCTGATGAGGCTCAGGCTGCCGGAGCAGATTACGTAGGAGCAGAGGAGTTAATTCCCAAGATTCAGAATGAAGGCTGGTTAGATTTTGATGTTGTAGTAGCGACTCCCGATATGATGGGCGTTGTAGGACGTCTGGGTCGTGTCCTGGGACCCAAGGGCTTAATGCCCAACCCCAAGGCAGGCACTGTAACCATGGATGTAACCAAGGCTATTAACGATATCAAAGCTGGTAAGATTGAGTACAGACTTGACAAAACCAACATTATCCACGTGCCAGTAGGAAAAGCTTCTTTTACCGAGGAGCAGTTAGCGGACAACTTCCAGACGCTTATGGATGCAATCCTGAAGGCAAAGCCCAGCACCTTAAAAGGCGCTTACTTAAAGAGCGTAACCCTGACCTCTACCATGGGCCCGGGCGTAAAGCTTAATGTAGCAAAGCTGGCTAACTAAATTGCTGTTTTAATTTCAGAGATGCATGTTATAAGGAGCTGTTACGAAGACAGGTGAATTGCCTGCCGGAGTAACAGCTCCTTTTTTTGAAAACAATTATTGACAATAAAGAAGTTATATGCTATATTACACAAGTATTGACTGCCGAAGACAGCAGGTGCCGCAAGGCTTAAGGTGCAAACGCCTGCCGAGGAACATACAAATCAAACATAACTTGATTTTGTAGCCCTCTGTCTTTGTGACAGAGGGATTTTTTCGCAGGGATACTTCAAAATAATAAAGGAGGTAAACCAATCATGGCAAAAGTTGAATTAAAGCAGCCTATCGTAGATGAGATTGCTGGTTTATTAGACGGCGCTGCTACTGCAGTGGTAGTAGACTACCGTGGCTTAACCGTAGAGCAGGATACTCAGCTTCGTAAGCAGTTAAGAGAAGCAGGCGTAACTTACAAGGTATACAAGAATACCCTGATTAAGCGCGCCGCTGAAGGAACTGATTTTGCAGCTCTGGATCCCAACTTAGAAGGACCGACTGCATTAGCAGTATCGAAAACCGATGCTACTGCACCGGCAAGAATCCTGGCTGAGTTTGCGAAAAAGGCTGACAAACTGGAGATCAAAGCTGGTGTTGTAGAAGGAACCTACTACGACGCTAAGGGAATGAACGTAATTGCTTCCATTCCGTCCAGAGAAGTTCTTCTGGGCAGACTGTTTGGCAGTATGCAGTCCCCCGTCACCAACTTCGCTCGCGTCCTGAATCAGATCGCAGAAGCCAAGGCATAAGTTTCTTAGCTAGGTCTTGTCGAGCCTGGAAACTTAGCTGTTCAGCGACCACAGGGAGCTGAACAGCAATAAGAACAAACCAATAGAAAAATAAACCAAATATTTATGGAGGTAAGAATCATGGCAAAGTTAACAACCGCTGAGTTTATCGAAGCTATCAAGGAATTATCCGTATTAGAGTTAAATGAATTAGTAAAGACATGTGAGGAAGAATTTGGCGTATCTGCAGCAGCAGGCGTAGTAGTTGCAGCAGCAGGCCCCGCAGAGGCAGCAGAAGAGAAGACCGAGTTTGACGTAGAGCTGACCGAAGTTGGCGCTAACAAGGTTAAGGTTATCAAGGTAGTTCGTGAAGTTACCGGCTTAGGCTTAAAGGAAGCTAAGGACGTAGTTGACGGAGCTCCCAAGGTAGTTAAGCAGGGCGCTTCCAAGGAAGAGGCTGAGGAGATCAAGACCAAGTTAGAAGCTGAGGGCGCAAAGGTTACCTTAAAGTAATTCGTCCTTCTGTTATTCAAAAGGAATCAATATTCGATTGCTCGGGTATTATGAAAAGAGGGGTGTCGCAAAATCCAAACAGATTTGCGACACCCTTGCTTTATCTTTCAACCCGTCAGGAGCCGCCTGAACTGATACGGGAAAATAGCAGGCAGCAGTACATAAAGATTGTAGGAACCTGAAAAATCGGTTATACTAAAAAGAAAAGGAGGTTCCTCATTATGAAAGAAGTAATGGATAAACTGTTCCTTTCCGCAGACGACTATTTGGAAAAAGCAACCTGGAGGGACATAGCGGTGCTGAAGTTCTGCCTGCTGGCATTAGGCATTGCCATTGGCTGTATGGTCAAAAAAGAATACCGTAAACCAGTGATCCAGGTATCGCTTCTGGTATTTCTGGCTACCTATATCCCGCTGATGTCCCGATACCTTCCATGTCTGCAAGAGCGTTTTGAATGCAAAGAAAATTAGAAGGTAAAAAAGAACGGCCTGTCCTGAAAAATAAATCAGCGACAGACCGTTTTTTATTCCCGATTTTACAAATTGGATTTTCCCTGAGCTTTCTCTAATAAAGTCCGGATTTTTCCCTGCATTAAGTCAAAAGCTACATCATTCATGCCGCTGTTGGTAATAATATCGGCAAAGACCTTTGTTGGCTCTACGTACAGGTTATGCATGGGTTTAACTGTAGCCAGATACTGGCTCACAATCCCGTCTACATCCCGGCCGCGCTCTTTGGTATCGCGAAGAATGCGTCGAAGAATCCGCTCGTCTGCATCTGCGTCCACAAAAATCTTAATATCCAGCAGATCGCGAAGCCGCTCGTCAAAAAGTACTAAGATTCCTTCCAGAAGAATCACCGGCTTAGGCTCAATGCGGACAGTTCCCCGGGCGCGGTTGTGCAATGAGTAGTCATAGACAGGACATTCAATGGCCTGGTTTTCTTTAAGCCGCGCCAGATGTTTTACTAAAAGCTCTGTCTCAAAAGCGTCAGGATGATCGTAATTTAGCTTTTTGCGATCTTCAAAAGAGATTTCATCATTGCAGCGATAATAATTGTCATGATATAAAACAGCTACCTGTTCTCCAAAGGCGTCATGGAGCCGGTTGGTAAAGGTGGACTTTCCGGAACCGGTGCCGCCTGCAATACCGATAATAGTAGGTTTCATGCAGATTCCTCCTCTGTATATGTGACTGTAAAAAATAATTTAAACCGTAAAGGGATTTATCTATATTGTACCACGAAAACCGGACAAAGGGATAGCTTAATTCTTACAAATTTTTATAGTTTGTCCCTTTTTTGGTAAAACTCGTTGGTAAATCCTATTTTATACGTTATAATAGAATTACTATATACATGGAGGAACTGGCATGGGGAAAGCACAAAAAGAAAAGACTATGTCCAGAAAGGCAAAATTTCGCCTGCTGGCATTGATTCCGATTTACTTTATCGCAGCAGGGCTGGTTGTCCAGCCAATTGGGGAGATAGGGCCGGGACTGATAAGGCTGATTATGGAGCCGGACTTTTTGATTACTGACTATTTTGTAATAGGAGGGATTGGGGCGGCTTTTATCAATGCAGGGGTGCTTTCCCTTATTAGCATTTGGATTATTTATAAGCTGAAGATGGACATGACCGGGCACACCATTACCTCGGTTTGCCTGATGTTTGGATTCTCTCTATTCGGCAAAAATTTTCTCAACATCTGGGCCATTCTTATGGGAGTATTTTTTTATGCCAAATACCACAAGACGCCGGTAGCCCGGTATATCTATGTAGGATTTTACGGCACCAGTTTGTCTCCGATTTTAACCCAGGTAATGCAAATCTGGCATTTGCCCCTGCCTCTGAGATTCCTTTTAAGTTTGGCTGTAGGATGTGTAATCGGTTTTGTATTGCCGTCTCTGGCAACCCATGTGCATTATGCCCATAAAGGATATTCCCTGTATAATGTAGGCTTTGCTGCCGGAATTATTGCAACCGTGGTGGTCTCTGTGCTAAAATCTTTTGGAATTACCACCGAATCCCGGCTGATTTGGTCATCAGGAAACGATCTGATGTTTTTGATTATGCTTTCAGTCCTGTTTGGCGGTATGATGGCAGGGGCAGTTTTCTATAAAGGAAAAGAGCTTTTTTCCTCTTACCGGAAGATTTTAAAATCTTATGGTCTTTCCGGGACAGACTATTTGAAGGAGGAAGGAGGCGCGGCAACTATTTTCAATATGGGGGTTAATGGCCTCTTTGCCACCTGTTTTGTACTGGCAGTGGGAGGAGATTTAAACGGCCCGACTATTGGAAGTATCTTTACTATAGTGGGATTTTCTGCAACGGGCAAGAATCTGCGTAATATCTTACCGATTATGCTGGGAGTCTGCCTGGGAGGAATTATGAAAACCTGGAATATTTATGACCCATCCGCCATTTTGGCACTGTTATTGTCTACCACCCTTGCTCCCATTGCCGGAGAGTTTGGATGGATAGCGGGAATTCTGGCAGGATTTTTACATTCATCAGTGGCTCTTAATGTGGGGATTGTATATGGCGGGATGAATTTGTATAATAATGGGTTTGCCGGCGGTATCGTGGCAATTTTCCTGGTTCCGGTAATTCAGTCTATCCGGGACAGGAGAGCCAGGGCGAAGGGAGGAATTTCCCTGTAAAAAATTAAGTGATATTTGTCGAAAAATATGGTATAATTGTGCAGAAATTAAAAAGATGCCGGTCTGATGCTAAAACGGAATTTTGAAAAAAGGAACAGACTGGTATTAAAGACACAAGGAGAGTTTGTATGAAAAAGTTTATTTCAGAGTTTAAGGCATTTGCCCTGAGAGGCAATGTGATGGACATGGCAATCGGTGTTATCATCGGCGGCGCCTTTTCCGGAATTGTTACCTCATTAACGGACAACTTTATTAACCCCATTTTAAACTTTCTGTTAGGCCACGAAACGTACAACCTGACAGATATTGCCGGATTTGCTTCTGCATTTATCAGTTCCGTGGTGAACTTTATTTTAATGGCGTTTATTCTGTTCTGCCTGCTGAAAATTATTAACAAGGCGGTTTCATTAGGCAATAAAAAAGAGGAGGAAGCGCCTGCAGCGCCTACCACCAAAACCTGCCCTTACTGTAAAAGTGAGATTCCCATTGATGCCACCAAGTGCGCCCACTGCACCTCGGAGGTATAGAGGTTTAGACATACAACACATAAGAGGCAGTTGCCTGGCTGTAATCTCAGCCAGGCAACTGCCTCTTTAAATGCATCAGAAAGCCGCTATGCCCGGGGGGACAGGCTTCCAGCAAGGAATCCGGAGGGGTTATTGACCAAATTCCTTTACAAAATGCTCAAACCAGATATAGTAAACCAGTTTTCCCGGTTCTGCCACCAGGGAGTGATCCAGGCCCGCCGGAACAAAACTCCAGTCGCCGTCCTTGTGAGAAACCGTTTCCCCATCAACAGTCAGATTAAAATCAGCGCCGTCCAGGCAGTAATTCCATTGGTCAACAGAAGGATGTCCTTTTTCAGTGGTGCCCTCGCCAACAGCGCGGACAACGCCAACCATAATACGTCCGATATTTCTGGTACTTAATACGGACCAGCTCTGGGTGTTAGGCCCTTTGCAATCCTGAGTGTATTCCCGACACTGGGAGATAGGAGCAAAGATGGGAAGCACATGATGGCCCTGCTCATAGGTGCGCCAGTCGCCTTCCGTCATATCGGAAACCAGGCACAAAAATTCCATATCGCTGACAGCGTGAATGGACAGCTCATTTTTGTCAAAGTCCGGGGTATAGAAAGACAGCTCCGTGATATTATAAGCTTTAAGGCCGTCGGTAATATATCCGCTGCCCTTGGTAAAGCAGTAAACAACCACCTTATCAGAGTATAGCTTTGGCTGAACAGTGCAGCCTGCCTTTAATTCACATCTGTAATTGGTAATGCCTTCAAAAGTGCCTGGCAGAAGCTCAGTCTGGGCAAAGCCGTCTTTAAAATTTAAAACTATCTCTTCACGACGAACCATAGAAATAGACATATAAAAATCCTCCTAATATTATTTTAAGTTTAAAACAGTTGACGAATAATATTCCATACCAGGGTACGAAAGGATAATTTGATTATAAAGAGTGGATGGGAAAAAGTAAATATTGTAAATTATGGTGTTATTTCATAAGTTTCTGTAAAAATATCAGCATAAGAGATAATATTATCACAATAAACTTATGCTGGAAGTTGATATTACTTATCAGGAAAAACTTTTTTTCATTTTAATTATATTGTGATATTCTGGTGAAAACAGTTGAATTTATTAATATTTATGCAGGGGAATTGAAAAGAAGAAAGGAGTAAAGCGATAGGATGAACAGCTTGGGGGAAATCATGGAGCAGGCAGAAGAATGGCTTTCCTCCTGCCAAAATCAGTGGGTAGAAGATCTGGAAAATTTGATTCGGATTCCAAGTATCAGCCAACCGGTAGATAGGAGCAGCAAGTTTCCCTTTGGTCAGGAATGTGCCAAAGTTTTAGAAGAAGCGTTGGACATGGCCAGGCGTATGGGATTTCAGACCCAATGCCATGAGTATTACTGCGGAACTGCTTTTCTTCCAGGCAAGGATCTGACATGTAAAGATTTGGGAATATTCGTTCATCTGGATGTGGTGCCTCCGGGAGAGGGATGGACCTATCCGCCATTTGCAGCAATCAGGGAAGGAGATCTGATTGTGGGAAGAGGAAGCAGGGATAATAAAGGCGCGGCAGTTGCCGTCCTGTATGCAGTAAAATTCCTTGTGGAAAATCAGATTTTCCTCAATCATGGAATTCGAATCTTTTTTGGCTGTAATGAAGAGCTGGGGATGGCCGATGCGGAATATTATTTTAAAGACCATGAAGCACCTCTGTTTTCTATAGTACCGGATGCTCCCTTCCCAGTGTGTTATGGGGAAAAGGGAGTAATTGAGCTGGAACTTAAAAAAGGCCTTAATTCCAAAGGGCAAAGTATATTAGAATTTAGCGGCGGAGTCGCATCGAACCTGATTCCGGAATCTGCAATGGTGAGAATAAAGCTTGAAGAATCTTTCAAATTTCAAGAATACCGATCCGGGAAAGAAATTGAAATTTGTCAGGAAAAAAAGACTTTGCGGATTACCTCACACGGAAGAGCAGCTCACTCTGCATTTCCGGAAGGTTCTGAAAACGGCATTTTAAAGCTTATCAGATATCTTTTGAAAACGGATTTTCTCTCCGATAATGAGAGAGAACTGCTCTCCCAGATAGAAGCATTGTTTGGCGGATGCTATGGGGAAGAGCTGGGAATAAGCTGTGAGGACTCATCTACCGGACGCCTTACCTGTGTGCTTACCAGAATGTTTATGGATCAGACAGAATGGAAGGGCGCCGTTAATATTCGGTATCCCGTAACAGCAGATGGCAAAGCAATTTGCGGAAAGCTGGAAAAGATTTTTACAGACTATGGCTTTACAGTCGTTGCAATAGGTGATAATCCGGGCTATATTCTGGATTCCTCCCATCCGGCAATTGAACTTCTGAACCGGATTGCCTGTGACAGGCTGGGGCTTACGTTAGAAGCATATACGGCAAGGGGAGGAACCTATGGGAGAAAAATACCTGCTCCCGCGGTAGGATATGGGCCAAGCTGCCCGGGGCCCCATCCTTTTGGGCCGGGAAGAGGAACCGGCCATCTGCCGGATGAAGCAGCTTCTATATGTGGCCTTAAGCAGGCGGCGGGAATATTTGCGGAAGCTTTAGTGGCTTTAGACACTCTACTATACAAAAAAGAGGAGGAGAAGTAGTATGAAGACTAGAAAGTTAGCACTTTTACTGGCAGCAGCCATGTCTGTGTCTTTGCTGGCCGGGTGCGGCGGCGGTTCTGAAAAGAACACCAATCAAACTCAGCCGGCGGCTCAGGAAAGCCAGAAAGCTCAGGAGCCGGAAGCCGGCACAGAGCCTCAGGAGAGCCAGGAGACAGAGACAAAGAGGGACAATGTAACCATTGCGTTAGCTACGGATGTTTCTTCTTTAAATCCTTATGGACAGGATAATAATGTAACCAACCAGGTTATGTTCCATGTCTATGAGCCATTGGTTACCCAGGACAGAGACTTGAGCATCATTCCTTGTCTGGCAGACAGCTGGGAGGAATCAGAGGATGGAATGACCTGGACCTTTAAACTCCATGAGGGAGTGAAATTCCATGACGGAAGTGACTTTACAGCAGAGGATGTAGTGGCTTCCTATAACTATGCAAGGGAAGTTGGAAGCTCCTACAACAGCCGTTTTACAAGCGTTGAGTCTGTAGAGGCTGTTGATGATTATACGGTAGTGATTCATATGAAGAACAAATACCCGCTGCTTCTTACGGATCTGGCAATGGTATGCATCAGCAACAAGGAAAACATTGAAGGTAAGACTGCAGAAGAGATTGGAAACAGCGTAATCGGTACCGGCCGGTACAAACTGGTAGAACATGTAAAAGAAGATCATATTGATATGGTAGCCAATGAAGAATACTGGGGTGGAGCACCGGAGATCAAATCTGTGCGCTTCCGTCCTATCAGTAACGCAGCTACCCGTACCGCAACTATGCTGAGCGGAGAGCTGGACGTTATGGGCGGCGTGTCCGTACAGGATGTAGAAAGACTGGAAGCCACAGAGGGTATCCATGTGGTATCGGAACCCAGTATGGAAATGATTTACATGAACATGGAGCAGATGCTGGACGATAACCCGGCAGTAGAAGGCGGCGGAAATCCGTTAAAGGATGTTCGTGTACGTCAGGCAATGTACCAGGCAATTGATACGGATATGATTATCAACAATGTAATGCAGGGGCATGCATATCCCACTGCCACCTTGATCCGCGATACCTTTAACGGTTACAGTCCGGAATTAGAGCGCTTCCCCTATGATCCGGAAGCTGCAAAGGCACTTTTGGCTGAGGCCGGATATCCGGATGGATTTACCATCACTCTGGATGCCGGAAGCGATATTACGGTAAACAGCTCTGAAGTAGCACAGGCAGTAGCCGGATATCTGGAAAAGGTTGGGATTAAGGTAAACTTAAATCTGATGCCCAGCGCAACCTTCCTTCCCCATATCCGCCCCTATGAGCATAAAACCGGACTTTTGATTTCCGCTTGGTCCGTATATACCGGTGAAGGTATCACTATGATGAATCAGCATTGCTATACCTATGACCAGGAAAAGGGCACCGGCAATGCGAACCGCGGCCATTACAGCAATCCTGAGGTTGATAAACTGATTAGTGAAGCAATGCAGGAAAGCAATAAAGAGCGCAGAGCTGAATTGACAAAGCAGATTGACAAGATGACCCATGATGATGTTGCATATATTCCTCTGTATGTTCAGGAAAATATTTTTGCAGTAAAAGATGACATTGATTACACCCCCAGATTTAATAAATATATATTTGCCTGGGAAATCAGTGTAAAATAATTCTATGATAGGGTCTGTTGCAAAATGAAAGGCCGGATTTTCGTTGTTAAAGCCCGCCCTCATTTTGCAGCAGGCCCTGTACTTGTATCAGGCATTTGTCCCTTATCCCCGGGGGCAAGACGGAGAGATAGATGAGGTGAGAACATGTTTAAATACATTGTGAAGCGCTTGGCGCAGACCATAGTGGTACTTTTTGTAGTGGCTATGGTAGTATTCATCCTGACCAATTATATTGGCGATCCGGTGGCAAACCTGCTGACAGAAGAGGCTACCTATGAGACCATACAAGAGGTCAGGGAGCAGTTAGGATTAAATGATCCGCTTCCCGTTCAATTTGTAAATTTTATAAAAAATGCTGTGAGAGGGGATTTTGGAAGCTCTTACGTATATAAACAGCCGGTTCTCCAGTTAATCGGAGAGAGAATGCCGGCTACCCTGGAGTTGGTAACGATTACTGCTTTGATGACTCTGATAATCGCCATTCCTCTTGGCGTATTTGCAGGGGCATTTCCCAAAAGCAGAATCAGCAAGCTGATTATGACCGGATCTATTTTGGGAATCTCTCTTCCGACTTTTTGGATTGGGATGATGTTGATTTATATTTTTTCTGTAAAATACGGCGTTCTCCCTGCTTCCGGAAGAGGCCGGACTGTTACGGTTTTAGGAATGCAGCTTAGCATTTTTGCGCCCGGAGGCTGGCGCTATTTGATAATGCCTGCCATTACGTTGTCCCTGGCTTATATTGCAACAATTCTTCGGTTAACCCGGACCGGAATCCGGGAAAATATGAAACAGGACTACATTAAATTTGCAAGGGCCAAGGGAGTTTCCGCGAGAAATGTCCTGTTCCGCCACGCCCTTAAAAATGCGCTAATTCCAGTAGTTACGGTATTTGGCATCAACATTGGAAAGATGTTTGCATTTACCACCATTACGGAAACTATTTTTGCCTGGCCGGGAATGGGAAAGCTTTTAATTGATGCGATTTATCGTTCCGACAGGCCTATAATCGTGGCTTACCTGATGATAACCTCCGTAATGTTTGTGGGAATCAACTTCATAGTGGATATGATCTACACGATTATTGATCCGAGAATTGAATTGAGGTGACAAAAAAGATATGAAAAAAACAGCGAAACGGTTTTTTAAGTCGGAATTTTTCTTCCACTACAAAAAGAATCTTCCGGCAATTATCGGTACGGTTCTCATTGGAATTGCCATATTTGTGGCCCTGTTTGGACGGCAGCTTCTGGCCATTCAGAATCCCTATGATCTGACCCAGATAGACTTATCCAACTCTTATCTGCCGCCCGCATGGCTGGAAGGGGGGAGCTGGCAGTTTCCTTTAGGGACAGACAATCAGGGAAGATGCATTTTCAGCGCCATTATTTATGGAAGCGTCAGCTCATTGACCATCGGTATTTGCGGAATGTCCTTTGCCTGCCTGATTGGGACTACTCTGGGGCTGCTGGCCGGCTATTTTGGAGGAATTGTAGATGGGATTATCATGCGAATTGCAGATATTCAGCTATCCTTCCCCTCTATGTTTATCGCCCTGTTCATTTTATCCGTTGTAGGACAGGGAATTGACAAGCTCCTTCTTGCCTTAGTGCTGGTAGGCTGGGTTACCTATGCCCGAACCGTAAGAGGAGCCACCTTGTCAGTAAAGAAAATGGAGTATATTGAGGCGTCCCGAACAGTGGGGATCCCGGATTTTCTTATTATCATCCGCCATGTTATGCCCAATGTAATTTCCTCCGTAATCGTTCTTGCAACCATCCAGATGGGAGACTTTATTTTAACAGAGGCTGCATTAAGCTTTCTGGGCGTAGGTGTTCCGGTGACGGAGCCATCTTTAGGACTCCTGGTAAAGAATGGATTTGATGTTTTATTTAGCGGCTTGTGGTGGACCTCCGTGTTCCCCGGCATGTACATTATGCTTCTGGTATTCGGAATCAACCTGATGGGTGACTTCTTAAGAGATGAACTGAATCCGAAATTAAAATAGGAGGGATGGATTATGGGCGAAAGATTGTTGGAAGTAGAGGATTTAAAAACCTATTTTCATACTTTTGGCGGAGTGGTAAAGGCAGTAGACGGCATTTCCTTTCATCTGGACAAAGGAGAGATTCTGGGAATTGTAGGAGAGTCGGGAAGCGGGAAATCTGTATCCTGCTTTTCTCTCCTTAAGCTGGTAGAAGAACCAGGAGTGGTTCAGGCCCGTAAAATTTCCTTTCAGGGCCGGGATCTGACCAAAGCTACAGAAAAAGAGATGACGAAGGTAAGAGGAAAGGATATTGCCATGGTATTTCAGGATCCCATGACCAGCCTGAATCCTTTGTATACAGTGGGAAAGCAAATTGAGGAAATGCTGATTCTCCATGAAAACGGGATGAACAAGGAGCAGAGAAAAGAGCGCTGTATAGAGCTTTTAAAGGCTGTGGGAATCCCCAATCCGGAACAGCGGTTAAAGGATTATCCCCATCAATTTTCCGGAGGGATGCGCCAGAGAGTCGTTATCGCTATTGCGCTGGCAGCAAATCCTAAGCTGATTATTGCAGACGAGCCTACCACAGCCCTGGATGTGACCATTCAGGCTCAGATATTAAAGCTTATGAAGCAGCTGGTTCGGGAGAGAAATGCGTCCTTGATCCTGATTACCCATGATCTGGCTGTGGTTTCGGAGATGGTAGATCGGATTGTGGTTATGTACTGTGGTAAGATCGTAGAACAAGGGCCTGTGGAAGAGATCATCCATAACCCCGGCCATCCTTACACAGAAGGGCTTCTGGCTTCTATCCCAAGGCTGAGAAAGGAACAGAACCGCCTGGACTTTATTCCCGGAATGGTTCCCAATATGTATGATTTGCCAAAGGGGTGTCTGTTTGCCCCCAGGTGTAAATACTGCCAGGAAGTATGTAAAAATACGATGCCGGCTATGGAAGAAATTGGAAAGGACCATAAAGCAGCCTGTTATTTTACACAAAATCTCCGTCAGTCAAAAGACTGCAGGAAAGAGGGGTAAAAGATGGATTCTTTAATTCGCGTAGAAAATCTGATACAGGAATTTCCTGTAAAACAGGGGATTCTGGATTCTTATAAAATAAAAGGAAACAAACTGGTAAGGGAGAAAAAGGCAGTCCATGCAGTGAATGGGGTAACCTTTGAAGTTTATCCCGGAGAGGCCTTCAGCCTGGTAGGCGAAAGCGGGTGCGGGAAATCTACTACGGCAAAAACCATTATCCGGCTCTTAAATCCGGTTTCCGGACATATTTATTATCGGGATCAGGACATCAGCCAGCTGAAAGCAGGGCAGATGCTGCCCTACAGAAAGAAAATGCAGATGATCTTTCAGGATCCATATGCGTCCCTGGATCCCCAGAAAACGATTAAAAATATTATTATGGAGCCTATGCTGTTTCATAAGACTGCAAAAACCAAAGAAGAGGCAGAAGAAAAATGCATGGAACTTTTGCAAAAAGTAGGCTTAAGGCCAGAGCAGGCTTCCCGCTATCCCCATCAGTTCTCCGGAGGCCAGAGGCAGAGAATCGGAATCGCCAGAGCGCTGGCAGTAGAGCCGGAGTTTATTATTGCCGATGAGCCGGTGTCAGCTTTGGATGTGTCTATTCAGGCCCAGATTTTGAATCTGATGATGGATCTGAAAGACGAATATGGATTTTCCTACTTGTTTATTGCTCACGACCTGTCGGTGGTACGCCATATCAGCGACAGGCTGGGAGTGATGTATTTAGGATGTATCGTAGAACTGGGAAGTAAAAAGGACGTATTTGAAAACGTGGCCCATCCCTACACCAAGCTGTTGTTTTCTGCGGTGCCTACAGTAGGGGAGGAGCCCATTGTACCTCCTGTAAAATTAGAAGGAGAAATACCCAATCCCATTAATCTGCCCAGCGGATGTGTCTTCCATGACAGGTGTCCGGACTGCAGGGAAATATGCAAAACCATCCGTCCCCAATTAAAGGAGATAGCGCCGGGACACAAGGTGGCCTGCCATCTTTTTGAGTAAATCATTAACATGATTCGCTGATCCAGGAGATTTCAGCTAAAAAGGCGTCCAGAGAGGAACTGAAAAGTTTTTCTGCTTCCGGATGATTAGAATGGGGATGTCTGGGGGTCAGCTTATAACAGATCCTCTGGGGCGGCGGATCGGTTAAGGGGTGAATATCCAGCCCATAGACCTTTTGACAATATCTGGCTACGGAGATAGGAACCACCATCCAGCAGGTTCTGTTGCAGATAAAACGCATGGCAAAGGAGGGGGCGTTGATCTCCAGAAATGGAGTAATGCTGGGGCTCCACCAATGGTCATGCCAAAGCTCGAATTCGCTGGTTCCCCAGTCGATTAAAAGTTCTTCAGAAGGGTCCAACATTCCCGGATAAACCGGCCCCTCCGGCAGGTATCCGGGAGGACAAACCAACAATAAATCTTCTTTAAATAGCGGCTCTGTCACAATATTTTTGGAGCGAATATGCTGTATGGTAAAAGCAACGTCGATGGCGCCGTTTTCCATCCTCTTGTATAGCTCCGGGGAGCTGTGAGTTTTCAGATGCAGGGTTAGGGGAAGCTCCTGATCGATAATCCGGATGTACAGAGGATGAAAAAAGAACATGTTCAGGCTGTCCACGCATCCTACCGTAATAGCAGGAAAAGGAGATACTTTCTTAAAATTCTGAGTATCCTGGTTCAGCTTCATCCAGCGGCGGGCCAGAGGAAGAAACGCTTCCCCTTTGGGGGTGAGAAGGCTGCTGCGCTGCCCTTGCCCTCTGTCAATCAGCTCGCAGCCAAGCTCCTCTTCTAAAAGCTTTAACCGATGGCTCACCGTTGACTGAGACATATACAGTTTTTCGGCAGCCCGGGAAATATTCTGCAAATCCGCAATGGCTAAAAAACATTTGATGCTGTTAAGATTCATGATAGTGTTACCTCCTGCCATTTGATTATATCTGTATATTGCGGATATATCAATAGAAAAGTTGTGAGAGACGGGGCATCTCTTCTTGCCGGCTGAGCCGGACAAGAAGCATCGGATGTCCATCCGATGGGGAATTTGATGTGGATTTTGACTTACAAGCGAGCTTGACGTCAAAATCCACATCAAATCCCCCGCCGTCTCAACTGTTACGAAAAGTTGTTGACATGGGATAGACAGGGGATTACGATAAAGGAGCAGAAAACTGGACGGAGGTGCAATAGTGAAAAAAGCTTTACCGATTGGCGTGGAGAATTTTGAGGATTTGGTGCAATCCGGTTATTACTATGTAGATAAAACAATGTTTATAAAAGAACTGCTGGACTTGAAAGGAAAGGTAAACCTGTTTATCCGCCCCAGACGCTTTGGAAAGACATTAAATTTAAGTATGCTCCGATATTTCTTTGAAGATACGGGAAATTTAAAAATGAATGAACAGAACAAAGAACTTTTCCGGGGGCTAAAGATTATGGATACCGGAGAAAAATATACGGAGCATATGGGAAGATATCCAGTCATTAATCTAACGCTGAAATCAGCAAAGCAGCCTGTCTTTTGCTCAGCCTATAGTAAGATAAAGAAAGAGATTGCCAAGGAGTTTCGGAGACACCGCTATATATTGGATAGCGATGAAATCAGCGATGACGATAAAAATTTGTTTCGGGATATTATAAGCGGGAAAGCAGAGTATGATGATTATTCCGGCGCATTAGAGTTTCTAAGCGCATGCCTTTACCAGGCGACAGGCAAAAAGGCAGTCATCTTAATAGACGAATATGATGTGCCGCTGGAGACAGCGTATTTTAAAGGATTTTATGAGGAAATGACAAATTTTATCCGGTCATTATTTGAATCTGCGCTGAAAACCAATGATTATTTGCAATTTGCTGTTATTACAGGATGTTTAAGGATTTCAAAAGAGAGTATTTTTACCGGGCTGAACCATTTAAAGATCATTTCAACCCTTGACCGGCGGTATAGCGGGCACTTTGGCTTTACAGAACCGGAGGTGCTGCAGATGATGGAATACTATGGAGTGGTAAGCCGTTTTCCGATAATGAAGGAATGGTACGACGGATACGTATTTGGAAATACAGAGGTTTATAATCCCTGGAGCGTAATCAACTTTATGTATGATTTGTATGCGGATATAGACGCATTTCCCCGCCCGTATTGGGTGAATACCAGTTCTAATGATATTATTAAAGATTTGATTTCCAGATCCGGCCGGGAGACAAAAGTGCAGATTGAGACCCTGATGAACGGTTATGCTCTGGATATTCGGATACAGGAAGAAGTGGCTTATGGAGATATGCACAGCAGCGGCGAGAGCCTGTGGAATTTTCTTTATTTTACAGGATATTTGACGAAGGAAAGGGAATATTTTAAAGAATCTTCTATCTTTTTACGGGTCCGTATTCCAAATACAGAAGTAAAAACAGTTTATCAGAATACAATTTTGAATTGGATGAAAGATACTATAAAAAAGGAAGATTTTCATGACTTTTATAGGGCAATGGAAAAGGGAGACGCACAAAAAATGAGAGATATTTTGAATGAGCAGCTTTTCCATACCATTAGTTTTTATGATAGTGCGGAAAACTTTTATCATGGCTTTCTTACAGGAATATTAAGCCAAAGTGAAAACTATCAGGTAAAATCTAACCGGGAATCAGGAAGCGGCCGGTCGGACATTATGGTAAAGAGTCCGTCCTTGCGAGGCCGGTCATTTATTCTGGAGTTAAAGGCCTCGGATTCCATTGATAACCTGGAGACTGACGCAGAGAAAGCATTACGACAGATTTATGAAAAAAAATACATGGACGAGCTGAGAGCAGAAGGATATCAGAAGATAGACTGCTTCGGAATCTCTTTTTTCCGAAAAGACTGTGAAGTCAGAACTTGACTTTTTTCCATTTTCCTTTATAATAAAACTTCGGAAAAGCCTGCAAAATCCAGGCTTTCCAAATATATAACGTCAGTTCGAGACCTTCCTGACGTAAAACAAAACTACAGGGAGAATACAAAACAATGAAAACAACAAACAAAACCGTGTACCTGTTAACCTACGGAGCCGCCATTGCAGCAATCTATGCGGCTTTGACTCTGATTTTTGCGCCAATCAGCTTTGGACCTGTCCAGTTCCGCATTTCAGAGGCGCTGTGTATCCTGCCGTTTTTTACGCCAGCGGCAGTGCCGGGAGTGGCAATGGGATGTCTCCTTGCCAACATTTTCTGCGGCGCCATGGTTCCGGACGTGATTTTCGGAACTCTTGCCACATTCATTGGAGCAGCAGGTTCCTATGCTGTACGGAAACATAAATGGCTGGTATGCATCCCGCCTATTTTGTCCAACTCGCTGATAATTCCATTTGTCCTGCGCTATGCTTACGGGGCTGAGGATATGATTTTTTACATGATGATTACAGTGGGGATTGGGGAAGTTCTGGCCATAGGAGTTTTAGGTAATGGCCTGATGCTTGCGCTGGAACGGTACAAGAGTTTGATTTTTAAGACTGCCGGTTATTAGTAGTTACCCCCGCCGCAAACACAGCGCTTGCCTTATTGCTTGCGGGAATAAAATTTAAGGAGCGCCGTAAAATCTGTCTTGGTGATTTTGCGGCGCTTCTGCTGGTTTATAAAAGGAGACTGTGCAAAATCGTATTCCGAATTGGCAGCTCCGGGTTTTGGATCCGTTCCAGAATCTGCCTGGCGGCAGTCCGGCCGATTTCCTTAGACGGCTGGAGGATCATCCGCACATCTTTTGCAAAAAAATTCTTTCGCCCTTCTACAGCCTGACCTAAAAGAGTAAGATCCTTTCCCACCTGTAACCCCTGAGAATTAAGATAATAAAGAACATCGTCCACCATAACATTATTGGAAACCACAATGGCAGTACACTGTTTTTCCAAAAGTTTTTGTACCAGTGGAACCGCGCTTTGTGCCAGACTGTTTCCATGGAGAATTAATTCCTGGTCAATAGAAATTCGGCAGTGCGTCAGCGCGTCCTTATAGGCATCCAGACGGACCTGACTGGTGGAAAGCCGCATAAGCCCTGAAATAAACCCGATTTTTTTATGACCGTCAGCCGCAATTTGACAAATTCCTTCATAAACAGCAGGATAATCCTGAGGAATGATAGTATCACAGGGACACCCGGGAAGCTGGCGGTCAATAAATACCATAGGAAATCCCTGGGGAACAGAAGCAGCTACAGTGGAATAATCGGTGAGAGTGGTGGCAATAATCAGGCCGTCTACCATACCGGAGGACAGGACTTTAAGATTATCGATTTCACGGCTTTCCGTCTCCTTTGTATTGACGATTATCAGCTTATAGCCGTCCCCGGCCAGGACCCCCTCCACCTCTTCAATAATAAGCGACCATACCGGATTTGAAATATCAGGAACTACAATTCCAATTAAGTTTTTACGTCCGGTTTTAAAGCTTCTGGCCATGGGATCAGGCACATAACCCAGAGCAGCAATGCTGTCCAGAACCTTTTTTCTGGTATCTTCTGATACAAAACGGGTGTTGTTGATCACGTGGGAGATCGTTGCTACGGATACTCCTGCATGCTTCGCGACATCTTTCATACTGGCTTTCATAAAAAAATATTCCCCTTTTAATTTAAACGGTATTGTAAACGTTTACTTGAGTATAAATTCCGCTGTCAAAAAAGTCAATAAAAAAAGAAAAGAAAAAATTTTATGTGAAAGATGTCTAAAAAACTGCAAAAAATATTATAAAAACTGCTCAATTGACAATAGTTGCTTCACAGTGTATGATAATGTTATCAATTAGTTAAACGTTTACGCAAACGATTAACAAATAAAAGCATGGTGGTTTTACTACAATAGCACAAAATTAAAAGAGGAGGAAGCCAATGGGGAATGAAGTGGTACTAAAAGCTGAAAAAATTAATAAATCTTTTCCTGGAGTAAAGGTCTTGTCCGATGTGAGCTTTGATTTGGAAAAAGGGGAGGTGCATATTCTCCTTGGCGAGAACGGAGCAGGGAAGTCAACTCTGATGAAAATTTTTTCCGGCCTTTACAGTGTGGATTCCGGAAACATTTATGTAAATGGAGAAAAGGTGGTAATCCGTAATACCAGGGATTCGCAAAGATTAGGAATTTCTATTATTTATCAGGAGTTTGATCTGGTTCCGTATCTGACTGTGGCACAAAATATTTTTTTGGGAAGAGAACCTCTTAAGAAAAACGGAAGTATTGATTTATCCGGAATGAAGAAAAAGGCGGGAGAATACCTGGATTTTCTGGGGGCTAACATTGACGTGGACACTAAAATCTGCAATCTGGGAGTTGCCCAGCAGCAGCTTGTGGAAGTGGCAAAGGCGCTGTCTCAGGATGCAAAGATCCTGATTATGGATGAACCCACAGCTACCCTAAGCGACAGCGAGATTCAGAAGCTTTTTGAAACCATCCGCCGCCTTCAGAAAAACGGAGTTTCCATAATTTATATTTCCCATCGCCTTCAGGAGCTAAAGCAAATAGGAACCAGAGTGACAGTTTTGAGGGACGGAATGACAATCTGTACAGAAGACATCCAAACGATCAGTATGGATCAGCTGGTGCACCGGATGGTAGGCAGGGAAGTCAATCAGGAGCGGGTACGCCTTAAGAATACAGCAAGAAAAGAAGTGGCTTTAAGAATTACAGATTTAAATAGAAAAAATGTGCTAAAGAACGTATCGATTCAGGTGCATAAAGGAGAGATTGTAGCGTTAGCTGGTTTGGTGGGGGCCGGGAGGACAGAACTGGTACATTCCATCTTTGGAATCGATAAGATTGACAGCGGCCAGATTGAAATCCTGGGAAAGAAAATAGATAAGCCCACCCCGGGAAAATGTGTAAAAAGCGGCTTGGGGCTGCTTCCGGAGAGCAGAAAAGAAAACGGCTTGTCTTTGACACTGCCCATTTTTCAAAATACCTGCCAGGCGGCTATGGAGAAAGTTACCAAATTGGGAATTCTGGATTTGAAAAAAGAGAGACAGGCATCGGAAAACTATATAAAACAGCTGAATGTGGTCTGTACCGGCCCGTCTGTCTGGCCTCTTTATTTGTCGGGAGGAAACCAGCAGAAGGTAGTAATAGGAAAATGGCTTTTTACAGAGTCGGACGTGTTGATTTTTGACGAGCCTACAAGAGGAATTGACGTAGGAGCCAGAGAAGAAATATACCATATTATTGACGGGCTGGCCCAAAAAGGGACGGCAATTCTGGTGATTTCTTCGGATCTGCCGGAAGTGTTAACGATTTCTGACCGCATCTATGTAATGCGGGAAGGACGCATTGCCGGAGAGATAGATTATGAAGATGCCACTCAGGAACTGATTATGAGCTATGCGTCAGGAGGTAGAGAATGAAACATAAAAGTATGCGAAAAAAATTGCCGTCCAGCGGCGCAATCTACGGGATTATCCTGTTTGTACTGCTTTTTTCCGTTACAATCCCAGGATATATGACTGTTAGCAATCTTTCAAATATTATCCGCCAGTCGGCAGTTTTGTGCTTTATCTCCATGTGCTCCTGCCTGGCGATTCTGACCAATCAGACGGATTTATCCTGCGGGGCCATTTCCGGGTTTGCTGCCTGTGTGGCGGCCAAGGCTATGAATGGAGGAAGCTCCATAGCAGCAGGCTGCCTGATAGGGCTGGCGGCAGCGTTGGCTATCGGGGCAGTCAACGGCCTCCTGGCCGGTTTTACAGAAATTCCTACGTTCATTATCACATTGGCTACCATGAGTATTGCAGAGAGTCTGGGCATGGTATTGCAGGGAGGAACGATCCACATTCCTTATGAAAGCTTTCAGCTTTTAAGTGAGGGAAATATTCTCTATATTCCTATTCCTGCTCTCCTGGTGGCCGCCCTTTATATAGGGATGAATTACATATTAAAGCACAGGAGATACGGTACTTACCTTTACGCTGTAGGAGGAAAAGAGGATGCTGCCTGGACCTCTGGCATCCACGTAAAAAAGATAAAACTCAGCGTGTATCTGATAAACGCGGCTCTGGCAGCGGCAGCCGGATTTATCTATGCAGCTCGTTTAAGCGCTGCCAACCCATCTCAGGGAAACGGTCTGGAGTTAAACGGTATTTGTGCGGCTGTTTTAGGAGGAGTGGTTTTGGGAGGAGGACGAGGAAGTGTTTTCGGCGCACTTTTAGGAGACATAGCTATCAGCATCTTAAAAAATGGTATGAACATGATGGGGTGGAGAATTCTGACTCAGATGATGGTCATCGGATTCATCCTGATAGTTATTTTAGCAGCAGATGTTGCAAAGAAGGAGGCGAAGTGATGAAAGCAAAAGAATTTGCTATTAAGTATTCCAGGATTTTAATTCTGGCAGTTATCATAGCAGGGATTTCTCTGGCATCACCAGAGTTTCTAAAGCCTTCCAATTTAATGAATGTAGCCCGCCAGTCGTCCATGCTTCTGATTATGTCCCTGGGAATGACCTGCGCTATGCTGTTGGGCCGTGGAGTTGATATGTCTGTAGGAGCTACCCTTTCTCTCACATCCTGCGTGGCGGCCGGTTTTTTAAGAAGCAGCGACACAGTAGGGAGCGTTCTTCTGGGAATTGTGATTGCCATGGCGTTGGGAATGTTAATTGGATTGGTCAACGGAGTGCTGATTTCTTACCTGCATTTACCGGCCATTTTAGTAACTTATGGAATCCGGGAAATTATACGAAGCGTGGCTTTCTTCTATATGGATGGCGATGTAATAAGCGGATTTCACAGGATCATCGCATTTATGGGATCCGGATTTATTTTTGGAAAGATCCCTACTCAGATCATAATTGCTTTGATACTGACTCTTGGGACAGCCTGGATGCTAAAACACACCAGAATAGGCCGTGAACTTTATGTAGTTGGGGCCAATCCCAGCGCAGCCAGATTTTCAGGCCTGAAAGTAGAACGCTCGGTAGTTCTTGGTTTCGTATTATCCGGTACTTTGGCAGCTTTGGCAGGGATTGTATATCTTGGCCGCCTGGGCGCGGCAGAAGCGGAGATTGGAAATGCGTTCCATTTCCAGTGCGTCAGCGCAGTTGCAATCGGGGGAATTTCCTTTGCAGGCGGCGCAGGAAGCGCCTGGGGAGCTGTAATAGGCGCTCTTATTTTGAATATCCTGCTAAATGGAATGAATCTGTTAAATATTTCTTCTTACTGGCAGGGAACAGTAAACGGCGTTGTGATTATTGTGGCAGTGCTGCTGGACTATGCAGTGAGAAAACAAAAAGGCAAATAAAGCGATTTTAAACAATGGAGGAAAAAATGATGAGAAAAAAACTGGCAGTTACAATGGCAACCCTGATGATGGCGGCAGCAATGATAAGCGGCTGTACCACAAGCCCGGTAAGCGGAGGCGGAACAACTGCAGCAGATACGGCGGCAGAGAACGGGAGTCCGGAGCCGGCCGGGAAAAACTATAAAATCGGCGTATTTACCAAAGACAGCACCACTGCTTTCTGGCGCTATGTAGTGGAAGGAGCCAAGGCGAAAGGAGAAGAGCTGGGAGTGGAAGTAGTGGAGTATGCGCCGGCCTCCTATACAGATTCAGCAGGGCAGCTTTCTATGGTAGAGGATAGTATCTCTGCAGGTATTGATGCTATCTGCATCGCGTCATGCGACTCTACAGCGATTGTTCCGGCGTTGGAAAAGGCAAAGGAAGCAGGAATTCCGGTAGTGATTTTTAATACCCTGGTTCCTGATTTTAAAGACAATATTACTTTTGTGGGGGTGGATAACTACGATGCCAGCTACCGCGTAACAGAAGAGCTGATCAAGAATCACGGTGGAAAAGGAAAGCTGGTAATCGTAGAAGGAGATCCGGCAGGATATCAGAATATTGAGCGCACCCGTGCGGTGACGGATCTGCAGGAACAATATCCGGAGGTTGAGATTGTCACCCGTCAGCCCGGCTATGCAAACAGGGAAAAATCTATGAACGCAATGGAGAACATCTTACAGGCATATAACGAGATTGATATGGTATGGGCTATTAATGATGTAGCGGCTATGGGATGCGTACAGGCTATTGAAGGATCCGGACGCACCGGGATTGACGTTATTGGAATTGACGGCACCCCCGAAGGGGCGGTTGCGGCAAAAGACGGCAGATTGAAATATACCATCGACCAGGGGCCTTTTGACCAGGGAGCTATGTCTGTTCAGGCAGCAGTTGATTACTTAAACGGCAAGGAGATCGAAGATAATTATGCCACCGGTGGAACCATAGTAGGCGCGGATAATGCGGAAGCATTTTTGCAGGAGTTCTATCCTGATTTTAATTAATAACAGCAAAGGGATAAAAGGAGAAGCGTTATGGAACATACAATGAATTTGAATGATGTTTTGATACAATTTGGGAAATATCAGGAGGCGGCGAGGAAGGTTCTAAATCCGTCTTGCCATGTCTGCAAAGTCTGCAACGGAAGAGCTTGCGCCGGAAGGTATACCAACTCTCTGGAGTTTGGCGCAAAAGGGAATAATGAAGGTTTTATCCATGCTTATGACGCTTTAAAACGCATTAAAATTGAGCTGGACGTAATCCATGACGATTATGTTCCTGACACCTCTGTTCAATTGTTCGGCCGCCAATTTGATCTTCCGGTATTTGCCTCGCCTATTGCTAAGATTCTGACGGACTATGAGTTTAAAAGCCCTTTTTTCAACAACAATGATGATTACGCGGACGCTTTGATTAAAGGCTGCTACCGGGCAGGCGCAATGGCCTGGCTGGGAGATAATAAAGCGGAGGGATATTTCCCGGGGCAGATTGCCCCCATTAAAGAGGTAGATGGCGTGGGAGTACCTACGATTAAGCCCTGGGCGGACAGAAATGAATTCTGGAAACGGGTAAAATGGTGCCAGGAGGCGAAAGCTATGGCAATTGCTACGGATCTTGATGCGATTGGCCTGGGCTACCAGTATTCTGGTAAAGCGGGCTCGAAAAATGAAGGGGTTTGTGCAAGGAATGTGGAGGAATTAAAGGAATTTGTTCAGTCAGTAGACGTTCCGGTTGTTATCAAAGGAATTATGTCTGTCAAAGCGGCAGTCAAAGCAGCGGAAACCGGCGCATATGGCATCCTGATTTCAAATCATGGCGGAAATGTGGTAGAAAACAGTGCAGCGCCTTGCGATGTGATAGCGGACATCAGAAAAGAGCTTGGGAATTCTATCAAAATTTTTGCAGATGGCGGCGTGAGAAGCGGGGAAGATGTGTTTAAGATGCTGGCATTGGGTGCAGATGCTGTTGGAATTGGCCGGCCTTATGTGGTAGCTGTCTACGGCGGAGCAGAAGACGGCGCATTTATCTACACCCAGAAAATTTTCTGGGAGCTGCAAAACATTATGCGTCTTGCAAATTGCAGAACTTTAAAAGATATTACCATGGATAAGTTGATTTTTGCGAAGGATTATTTGTAAAGAGGAGGAAAAACCCATGTCAAAATGTTATCGTTCTGAACTTGTGGGAGCCTTCGGATGTCCCATTGATGAAAACCCTACAGGGGTTATGGAGGAGGCGGCTTTTAAAGCCAAAGGCCTGGATTATCGCTATCTGACGGTAAAAGTGGAGAAAGAAGACTTAGAGGATGCGATAAAGGCGGTAAAAGCATTTCAGATGAAAGGGATTAATATTACGATTCCCCATAAAGTAGAAGTTCTGAAATATTTGGATCAGCTTTCTGAAGCAGCAGAGATTATCGGCGCTGTGAATATGATTGTCAATCAGGACGGAAAACTGTATGGTGAAAATACAGACGGAAAAGGATATTTGAAATCTTTAACTGACAGAGGAATCTCAGTTGCCGGAAAGACTATCACAGTTTTGGGCGCCGGAGGAGCGGCAAGAGCGATCAGCGTAGAATGTGCTCTGGCAGGAGCTAAGAAAATATATATCGCTAATATTGAAAAGGAGCAGGGAGAAGAACTGACAAAGCTGATCCGGACAAAAACCGGGACGGAGGCAGAATTTATCCTGTGGGATACGGCCATTGATGTGCCAGAGGACACAGATATTCTTTCCAATGCCACCAGCGTGGGTTTATTCCCTCATACGGATCAAAAGCCGGATATTAATTATGATTCCATAACCTCCTGTATGGTAGTTACAGATGTAATCTTTAATGATCCAAACAGCCTTTTTATAAGAGAAGCGCAGAAGCGGGGGGCTGAGACTATCAATGGATTAGGGATGCTGGCCAACCAGGGGGCGCTGAATTTTACAATGTGGACTGGAGTGGAGGCGCCGGTGGATGTCATGGTAGAAACTTTAAGAAAGGAATTCCAGCTGGCTTAAACTTTTTCCCCTAACCGGTTGATTTTATTTCCTCAAATTGGTAATATATAGCTAACAAATTTATCATCAGCAGGCAGAGGGCAGACAAGAATCCTTTACCTGCTGATAGTGCCAAAAGAGGGGAATTTATGATTACATTTACCTACATTATCTCGGATTCCAACGGCCTTCACGCAAGAAATGCCCTGCAGGTTGCCAGAGCAGCAGAAAGGTATCAGTGCCGGGTTCAGGTTTCCAGCGGGAACAAAACTGCCGACGGAAAGAAGGTGCTGAGCCTGATTGGCCTGTCTGCCAGAAAAGGCGCGGAGCTGCTCTTTTCCCTGGATGGGGAGGACGAAGCGGAGGCGGCGGCTTATCTGCACGCTTTGGTAAAAGAAGTAGTTTAAAAAACATTTTCTACCCTTTCTCTGGCGGATAAAGAGGAGATAAGACAAGGGGTTTCCTAGCTCTTAGGAAACCCTCTTGTCGTAATTTTTCCGTTTTTTCGTTTATAATAATGTAAAAACATGTAAAGGAGAATGGGGATATGGCAAGATTAGGAATTTCGATTTATCCGGAACACTCAAAGCTGGAGGATGATTTGGCCTATATCCGGCTTGCAGGAAGCTACGGGTTTAAGAGAGTTTTTACCTGCCTTTTAAGCGCCGGAGATAAGTCCAGGGAAGAGCTGACAGAAGAGTTCCGCTCACGTATTGATGCGGCTCATGAGCAGGGAATGGAAGTGCTTTTAGATGTAAATCCGGCGGTATTTGGGAAGCTGGGGGCTTCCTATACAGATCTGGAACCTTTTAAGGCTATGCATGCAGACGGTATCCGCTTAGATGAAGGTTTTGACGGGATGCGTACCAGCGCTTTAACTTATAATCCGCAGGGACTTAAGATAGAGCTGAATTCCAGCACGGATATGGGATATATTGAAAGCGTGATGACCCACCATCCGGACCCCAAAAAGCTGATTACCTGCCATAATTTCTATCCGCAAAAATATACCGGTCTGAGCCTTGATCATTTTAACTATTGTAATGAGTATATTCATGAATGTGGATTGAATATTGCAGCTTTTGTGTCCAGCAATCAGGAGGGCGCCTATGGTCCCTGGCCGGTAAATGAGGGACTTTGCACCCTGGAACTGCATCGGGGACTTCCGATAGATTTCCAGGTACGCCATATGTATGCGGACGGCCTGGTGGATGACGTGATTATTGCCAATGCCTATGCCTCAGAAGAGGAGTTGAAAGCCTGCGCGGAGGTAAATCCGGCAGTGTTAACTTTTGGAATTGAATTGGAAAAGGAATTAACGGAGACAGAAAAGGCAATCCTGTATTACCAGGAAGGTCATGTTGTCAGAGGAGATATGAGTGAGTATATGCTCCGCTCCACCTGGCCCAGAGTTACCTTTGCGGACAAATCTGTTCCGGCTGCCAATACCAGAGACATGGAGCGGGGAGACGTGGTGATTCTCAATGACGGATATTCCAAATACAAAGGAGAGCTTCATATTGTCTTAAAAGATATGGAAAACGATGGGCGAAAGAATGTTATCGGCCATCTGCCTTCCTATGAAAAAATCCTATTGGATTATACAAGACCGTGGAAACGATTTGCTTTTCTGTAGGTGGAGGAAATCATTATGCGGATTAAAAGGCAGGAGCAGCTGCTTGCCATCTTGTCTGAGAGACAGGAATGGGTAACCGGAAAGCAACTGTCGAGCCTGTTAAATGTATCGGATCGGACTATCCGATCCGACGTGGAGGCTATTAATAAAAAAAGTGACGCCCCCCCCATTGAGTCCAATGTCCGGCTTGGGTACCGGGTGATTGGAACACAGTATCTGGCCGGAGAAAAGCAGCAAATGGTCCAGGAATCGGGGGCTTCCTCAATTCCCCAGACTCCCGGAGCCAGATGCATTTATATTATTCAGCGCCTGCTCTTTGAGACCAGGGAGCTGAATCTCATGGACCTGCAGAGCCAGATCTATATCAGTGATTCTTCTATTCAGAATGATTTAAAGAGGATCCGGAAAATGATTGAACCCTATCCGGAGCTGAAGCTGGTTCGCAGCCGGGAATGTATTTCCCTTCAGGGGGATGAGATCAGTAAGCGGAAGTTTTACCGGGAGCTTTTGGTAGCGGAAGTTCAGGAAAATTTTCTGAACCTGAACCGTTTGGCCCATCTATATAAAAATTTTGATTTAATAAAGGTAAAAGACCTTTTTACAGAGGTTTTGGAGGAATATGACTATTCTATCCATGAAGCCTTGTTTCCTATGCTGATTATCCATGCAGGAACCAGCATTGAACGTATGAGCACCTGCCACTATATCAAAATGGACGACCAGCATCAGGGGTTAGAGGAAACGATTGAGTACCAAATTGCCAAAAGCTTTTTTGAGAGAGTTTCCGATCGCCTTCACATCAAGGTTCAGGACGGGGAGATTGCCATGTTTGCCCTGGTTATCATGGGCAGGAGAGCATCGAACTACGCGGGAGATCACATTAAATTCCAGGGAAAATGGCTTAATACCAACAAATTGGTAAAAGGGGCTTTAAACCGCTTAAAGGAAGTGTTTGGCGTAGACTTCTCCGGGGATGAGGATTTGGAGGCAGGCCTTAAAATGCACCTTTACGGTTTGGTGGAGCGGGCTAAAAACCAAGTCTCCCTGGAGGACATATTCTTAGAGGAAATCAAACAGAAATACCCTTTGGTTTTTGAGATGGGAGTCTATGTTGTGGGATATTTGGAGGAGCAGCTGAATGTTCGGGTGGCGGACATGGAAAGCGGATTTATCGCCCTCCACCTTGGAGCTGCCAGCGAGAGGATGAATTCGGTAAGAAAATACCGGGTAGTTATGATTTTGCCCCACAACCAGTCCTTTTCAGCCATGTGCAAAAACAAGATTCTGGATATGTTCCGGGAGCGGATAGAAATCGTGAAAACCCTCCATTACTTTGAGGAGGATACGGTAAAGCTCTTGGAGCCGGATCTGATTTTAACTAATTTTCAGGTAGAGCATAAGCTGGAGATTCCCACCGTGCTGATCAGCCTGTTTGTGGATTCCGAGACTGAGGCCAACATCCTTCAGGCATTAAACCGGCTGGACAAAAAGCGCTTCCATCTGGAATTTTCCTCCCATATTGGCCACTTGATCCGAAAAGAACATTTTTTCCAGGATTTAGATCTCAACACGCCGGAGGAAATTATCGCGTGCTTATGCGGAAGCCTGAAGGGAGCTGGAATTGTTGATGAGAACTACCTGAATATTGTCCTGGAGAGGGAAAAAATGTCTCCCACCTCTTTTGCCAATGCCCTGGCTATTCCCCATGCCTTTCAGGCATTTGCCACCACGTCTACGGTGGCGGTAGCCCGGCTTAAAAATCCGGTAAAATGGGGGGCCTTTGAGGTAAAGCTGGTAATGCTTTTTGCCATAAATGAAGGAGACCAGCGAATGATCAAAATCTTTTTCGATTGGGTTTCCGAGATCCTGGGGAAACCGGAGGAGCTTGCCCGGTTAACTTCAGAATGTTCTTATGAAACCTTTATTGAGAGAATTATGGGATAATAAGGGGAATAGGATATCTGCACAAAAGCGGTATTGATTTCCTAACAGTTAGGAAGCGATATTGCCACATAAACGAAAGAATATGCCATATAATTAGGGCAAGTAAATAAGAAATGCAGCAAATACGGAAACGTTTTGGTGCATTTCTTATATCCTGGGTGAATACAGGATGACAAAAAATAACAAGGAGGAAGGACGCATGGAAGAATTAGCAATGATTTGCTTTCAGATTATTTCCAATGTAGGGGCGGCAAGATCCAGTTACATTGAAGCGATCCAGAAGGCGAAAGCAGGAGACTTTGCAGGGGCGGAGGAATTGATTGCAACAGGGCAGGAACAGTTTTTAAAAGGCCATGAAGCACATTTTGAACTGCTCCAGAAAGAATCTTCCGGCACACCGGTAGGCGGCTCTCTGATTCTGATTCACGCAGAAGATCAGCTTATGAGCGCAGAAGGCTTTAAAATTATTGCCACCGAGCTCATTGAAAGCTACAAGAGAATTGTGGATCTGGAAAAGAAGCTGGGATAACAATCACAGAAACGGAAAATAATTAAGAAAATGGAGGATTGTAAATATGAAACGTGTATATTTATTCTGCAGCGCAGGTATGTCCACCAGTATGCTGGCCAGCAAAATGCAGCAGGTGGCCAACAGCCATGACCTTCCCATTGAAGTAGAGGCGTTTCCGGATGGAAAGATCGGACAGATCATTGATGAAAAACATCCGGATGTGATTCTCCTTGGCCCTCAGGTAAAATACCGCTATCAGGAAATTGTGGACAAATATGGTTCTACCGGAATCCCGATTCAGGTTATTGATCAGACCGATTACGGCATGATGAACGGGGAAAAGGTATTAAAGTCTGCCATTAAGTTATTAAAGTCCGCTAAATAATAAAAATAATAATTTTAGGGGGAGTATAGAATATGTTAAACAAACTTGAATCAGTTTTGATGCCTCTGGCAGAAAAAATCGGTAAAAATAAGTATTTAATTGCAGTTCGTGACGGTTTTCTGTTATCCATGCCGCTTCTGATTGTAGGTTCCTTCTTCCTGCTTATCGCCAATTTCCCCATTCCCGGATGGACCGAATTCTGGGCAAGATTCTTTGGCGATAACTGGGCGTCATATTTCTCCAAACCTACCGACGCCACCTTCTCCATTATGGCTGTTCTGGCTGTTGTAGGCATTGGATATTCCTTTGCGGAACAGATGAAGGTAGACAGGCTGTTTGGCGGCGCTATCGCTTTGGTATGCTGGTTTTTGATTATGCCTTATGAGATTTTAGTAGGGGAGCAGGTTGTCACCGGTATTCCTTTAGGATGGGTTGGTTCTAAAGGTATTTTCGTAGGTATTATTACTGCCTTTCTGTCAGTTCATGTGTATGCATGGGTTAACAAAAAGGGCTGGGTTATCAAGATGCCTGACGGCGTTCCGCCTACAGTTGAGAAATCCTTTGCCGCTTTGATTCCAGCAGGCATGGCTGTAATGGTATTTTTCGTCATCAACATTGTATTTGCCATGACTCCTTACGGCAATGCCTTTAACTTTATCTTTACTATTTTGCAGACTCCTCTGTTAAAGCTGGGCAACACCCTTCCGGCTATGGTTATCGCTTACATCTTCCTCCATTTCTTCTGGTTCTTTGGTGTAAACGGCGGTTCCGTAGTAGGCGCGGTATTCAACCCCATTCTTCAGACCTTGTCTGCAGAAAACCTGGCTGCATTCCAGGCAGGAGAGGCTCTGCCCAATATTATTTCTCAGCAGTTCCAGGATTTGTTTGCAACCTTTGGCGGAGCAGGTTCTACTCTGTCCCTGTTAATTGCCATGCTGCTGTTCTGCAAATCCAAACGTGTGAAGGAGTTAGGAAAGCTAGCATTAGTTCCGGGTATTTTCGGAATCAATGAGCCGATTATTTTCGGTCTTCCCATTTTGTTAAACCCGATTATGCTGATTCCCTTTATGCTGGTTCCTACCGTTAACATCATTATTTCCTATATCTGCATGAGTATTGGCTTAGTGCCGCTTTGTACTGGTGTTGCAATTCCATGGACCATGCCCGTTATCCTGTCCGGCTTCCTGGCCACAGACTGGAGGGGCGCTGTTCTTCAGTGCTTGCTGCTAATTCTGGGTGTTTTTATGTATATGCCGTTTATTAAGATGATGGATAAGCAGTATCTGGCTGACGAAACCAAGAAGACAGATACCCAGGATGATGACGATGACATCTCCTTCGATGATTTGTCCTTTGATGATCTGTAAAATTTATAAAATGTAATAGTCTGGAAGACGGACTGCTACCATATAATTTTGCCGGGCTGTCGCAAAATGAAAAGAGAGGATTTCTAAGAATCGAATGTCCGACGTTTCATTTTGCGGCAGCTTTCAGCATGAATTGAATAAGTGGAGGAAATGAAACTATGAAGATTGTGATGATTTTTGATCAAATTCAGTCTGGACTTGGAACCAAAGATGACACCATGGTACCCTTAACCGGAAAGAAGGAAGCAGTGGGACCAGCGGTTATGATGCAGCCGTTCTTAAAGGATGTAGACGGCCATGTTATTGCCTGCCTTTGCTGCGGTAACGGCACTTACCTGGCAAACCCGGATGAAGTCAGCAGAAAACTTTGCGCTATGGTAAATAAACTTCAGCCCGACGTAGTAATGTGCGGCCCTGCCTTTAACTTTGCAGATTATGCAGCTATGAGCGCCAGGGTAGCCGTAGACATTAATGCTTCCACCAAGTCAAAGGCTTTTGCAGCTATGTCCGAGGAAAACGCAGATACCATTGCTGCTTATAAAGATAAAGTCGCCATTGTAAAGACTCCTAAAAAGGGCGGTCTGGGCTTAAATGATTCTCTGAAAAATATGTGCCGCATGGCAAGAGCATTGGCTGACGGCGCAGATATTGAAAGCTTAAAGAAAGAAACCTGTTTCTAACACCTTTGAGGCGTAGAGCCTCAGATAACAAAAATGAGGAGGAGAAACCTATGTGGGGAATGATTGCAACCTGGCGCATGGCCGTAGAAGGCGTAACCAAGGGCGCTGAAATGCTAAAGGAAAACGGCAGTGCAGGAGACGCCATTGAGACGGCTATCCGGGAAGTAGAGGATTTTCCGTACTATAAATCCGTAGGTTACGGCGGCCTGCCAAATGAAGAAATGGAAGTGGAATTGGACGCCGCATTTATGGACGGCGATACCCTGGATATCGGAGCAGTTGCAGCCATTAAAGACTACGCAAATCCTGTTTCCATTGCCAGAAGGCTGAGCCGGGAAAAGGTGAACAGCGTGCTGGTAGGAGAGGGGGCAGAAAAGTTTGCCCATAAGGAAGGCTTTGAGCGTAAAAATATGCTGACCGACCGGGCAAAGGCACACTACCGGAAACGTGTAAAAGAAATGAAGGAAGAGGAACTAAAGCCTTATTCCGGACATGATACTGTGGGAATGGTATGTTTAGACAGCCATGGAAAGGTGACCGCCGCTACTTCCACCAGCGGCTTATTTATGAAGAAAAAGGGCCGTGTAGGGGATTCCCCCATTGCCGGATCCGGATTCTATGCAGACAGCAAGTGGGGAGGCGCCAGCGCCACCGGTTTAGGCGAGGACCTGATGAAAGGCTGTATTTCCTATGAGATTGTCCGTTTGATGAGCGAGGGCATGCATCCCCAGGAGGCCTGTGAGACTGCGGTTAACAAGCTGGATAAGGAGCTTACAGAGCGCCGGGGCAAAGCAGGGGATCTGTCTCTGATTGCCATGAATAACAAAGGGGAATGGGGCGTTGCAACCAACATTGAGGGCTTCTCCTTTGCTGTGGTAACAGAGAATCAGGAGCCTACTGTTTATCTGGTCACCAGAGGAGAGGACGGCCGCTGCACCTTTGAGGTGGCTTCTCAGGAGTGGATGGAAAATTACATGAAGACCAGAATGGCCCCCATTGAGGAATAGGCGATAGTTATGGAAGAAAAGATTCTTAGTAAAATAGAAGAAATAAAAGAGGATATGCTGGATGCCATTATCCAGATGGTAAAGATCGACAGCGTGGAGACTCCGGCGGGGCCGGATGCTCCTTATGGACCGGGAGTGAAAGAGGCCCTTTTAAAGGCTCTGGAAATCAGTGAAAAGTTGGGATTTCGTACGGTCAACCTGGATAATCAGATAGGATATGCAGAGTTTGGCCCGGCTGGAGACGGACAGGATTATGTGTGCGCCATCGGCCATGTGGATGTAGTTCCCACAGGAGATGGATGGAAACAGCCGCCCTTTAGCGGTTATATGGAAGACGGAGTGATTTACAGCAGGGGAGTGCTGGACAATAAAGGCCCCATTATGGCCTGCCTGTTCGGTCTCTATGCTTTAAAAGAGCTGGGGTTTTGCCCAACCCGCCCCATCCGGATTATTTTCGGCTGTGATGAAGAGTCCGGTTTTGAAGATCTTACCTATTATCTTTCTAAAGAACCTGCTCCGGCTTACGGCTTTACCCCGGACTGTAAGTATCCGGTGGTCTACGCCGAGAGAGGGCGGGCAGTGATCCGGATATCCGGAAATGCACAGGAACTGGAGCCGTTTTTTGCCTTTGTAACCCAATATTTTATCAGTGCCAAAAACAACGGAGACCGATTGGGGATTGATTTTAAACATCCGGAATACGGCATTATGGAGATGCGTAATTATAAACTCGCCGTAACCCCGGAGAAAAATCCCTATTTTGAGGCGGCTTTCAGCTATCCGGCAGGCCATAAGGTAGAAGAAATTCTGGAGAAGATCAAGAATAAGGCAGGGGACCTTTCTGTATCCCTGATTCACAACTATGATCCGGTTATTTTTGAGAAGGACAGCCCTATGGTAAAAGCTCTCCAGGACGCTTATGAGAGGGTGACCGGTCTGGACGGAACCCCGGTAACCACCACCGGCGGAACTTATGCAAAGGCAATGCCGGGGATTGTCCCCTTTGGCCCCAGTTTTCCGGGGCAAAAGGGCATTGGCCACAATCCCAATGAGTGGATGAGCGTGGAAGATCTGGTCTCAAATGCAAAAATCTATGGATTAGGTCTTTACAGACTGGGCCTGCTTCCCGTATGATAGAATTAACAAGAGAAAGGCAGGAAACGGATAATGAAGCCAATAGTTGAAATATGCTGTGGAAGCTATTATGATGCAAAGCAGGCATTTTCAGGAGGGGCAGAGCGGATAGAACTTAATACTGCCCTGATGCTTGGGGGATTAACTCCTACAGTATCCACCCTGACTATGGTAAAAGAGGAAATGCCCGAACTAAAGGTAATAGCCATGGTTCGCCCAAGAGGAGCCGGATTCTGTTATTCGACAGAGGATTTTAAGGTGATGGAGGCAGAGTGCCGGAAACTGGTAGAAAACGGCGCCGACGGTATTGCATTCGGCTGTTTAAAAGAAGACGCTTCTTTGGATCAGGATAAAATGAAACGAATGCTGGATATTATCAAAGGTGCGGGAAAGGAAGCCGTATTTCATCGGGCGTTTGACTGTTCCTCAAATCCCTTTAAGACCACGGAGCAGTTAATTGCCATGGGTGTGGATCGGATCCTGACCAGCGGACTAAAGCCGAAAGCGATGGACGGCTGGGAACTGTTAAAAGAGCTGAAGGAGCTCTATGGAAGCCGGATTCAGATCCTTGCCGGCAGTGGAGTCAATGCGTCCAATGCCAGGAGCCTTATGGATAAGACAGGACTGGATCAGGTTCACAGCTCCTGCAAGGACTGGCTTACCGATCCTACTACTGTTCAAAACGGCGTTTCCTACAGCATTGCATCAGGAGAACAGGAGCTGTGCTATGACGTGGTTTCTGCCGATCTGGTGAGAAAATTGCTGGCCAGCGTATAAGGGGGTTCTGCCCGGCTGGATCATCATAAGAATCGAGGTTTAAAAATATGTTTGCCAAATATAAACATAATATAGTGGTAAGAAGACTCATAACAATTGCTGCTGTAGTTGTGTCCGCTCTTTTGCAGGCCTATGTTATTCAGACATTTATCCGCCCGTCCAATTTGCTTTCCAGTGGATTTACCGGTGTGGCGATCCTGATTGATAAGATTGCCTCACTGTATGGAAAAAGTTTCTCCACATCCCTGGGCATGCTGGCGCTGAATATTCCGGTAGCCATTCTCTGCAGCCGGAGCATTAGTGTACGGTTTACCTTCTATTCCATGATACAAGTATTTTTGGCCAGCCTTTTCCTTAAGATTTGCCACTTTGAGGCGTTGTTTGACGATATAATGCTGAATGTGATTTTTGGAGGATTCCTTTATGGGATTGCCATTGCCATCGCCCTGAGAGGAAACGCTTCCACCGGGGGCACGGACTTTATTGCGCTTTATGTGTCCAACAAGACGGGAAAATCCATTTGGGAGTACGTATTTGCCGGAAACGTAGTGATCCTGTGTATTTTCGGGTATATGTTCGGATGGCTGTATGCAGGCTATTCCATCCTGTTTCAGTTTATCTCTACCAAGACAATTTCTTCTTTCCATCACCGGTATGAGCGGGTAACCTTGCAGATTACCACATCCAGGCCGGAGGCGCTTATGAACATATATGTGGCAAAGTACCGTCACGGCATTTCTTGTGTGGAAGCCATGGGCGGTTACAGTCACAAAAAAATGGCGCTGCTTCATACGGTAGTTTCTTCCTATGAGGTTCCGGAGATTGTTATGCTGCTGAGGGAGAAAGACCCCCATGTTATCATCAATATGATCAAGACGGAAAACTTCTATGGAGGTTTTTACCGGGCGCCTATGGATTAAAAAATCCGGTTTTTTCGGGAAATCCGGGTAAAATCATTGACTTTCTTAAAAAAAAGAAGTAAAAGTAAATATGATTAATCGGCAGAGGCCGGTTCCGGTAACGATTACCGGGCCGGCCTTGCTGTCAAAGAAGGTTTTTACTCCATACAAGTAAAATAGGAAAAAAATTAGATAAGGATGGAATTTACCATGTATCAGATCGACTTTCAAAAGCCCCAGGCAGTTCATTTTATAGGAATAGGCGGTATCAGCATGAGCGGCCTTGCAGAAATTCTATTGGAGGAAGGCTTCCGGGTGTCTGGCTCAGATTCCCAGAAAAGCCCTCTAACGGAGCATTTAGAACAGAAGGGCGCCAGGATATTTACCGGCCAGAAAGCTTCCAATATTCTGGAGGGGACAGAAGTAGTGGTCTATACGGCTGCCATCCATCCGGATAATCCGGAACTTATGGAAGCAAAAAGACGGCAGATTCCGATGCTCTCCAGGGCGGAACTTTTGGGGGAAATGATGCACAACTACCGTCAGGCAGTTGCCATTGCAGGAACCCACGGAAAGACTACCACTACCTCTATGATGACGGAGATTCTGCTGGCGGCAGAGACGGATCCCACCATTTCCATAGGCGGCATGCTGGATTCCATTCACGGAAACATCCGGATTGGAAAGTCTGATTTATTTGTAACAGAAGCCTGTGAATACACCAACAGCTTCCTGTCCTTTTTCCCAACGGTGGAAATTATTTTAAACATTGAGGCGGATCACTTAGATTTCTTTAAAGATTTGGACGATATCCGCAACTCCTTCCGGCTGTTTGCCGAAAAGCTGCCTGCAGACGGCGCTATGATTATCAACAGCGATATTGAAAACTATCAGGAGATTATCCAAAATCTCAATGCCAGGATTATCACCTTTGGGAAAGACAAAAACAGCACTTACCAGGCAGAGAACATTACCTATGATGAATTCGCCCGGCCATCCTATGATTTGATAAAAGAAGGAGAAAAGATAGGGCATATTTGTCTGGGCGTTGCCGGGGAACACAATGTATATAACTCTTTGGCAGCCATCGGAGCCAGCTTTGAACTGGGAATCACCCTGGAGGCCATAAAGAGAGGTTTGGCCGGATTTTCCGGGCCTCACCGCCGTTTTGAGAAAAAAGGAGAGCTTCATGGCATTACCATCATAGACGATTATGCCCACCATCCCCAGGAAATTCATGCAACCCTTACGGCAGCCCAAAATTATCCACATAACAGGCTGTGGTGCATATTCCAGCCTCACACCTACACCAGAACCAAGGCGCTGATGGACGATTTTGCCACCGCTCTGGCAGAAGCGGACAGAGTAGTCTTAGCAGACATTTACCCGGCCAGAGAAACCGATACTCTGGGGATCAGCTCCGCAGATCTGGCCGAAAAGATAGAAAAATTAGGGACCAAAGTTCACTATTTGTCCTCCTTTGACGAAATCGAAAATTTTCTTTTAGAAAATTGTGTCAACGGCGATTTGTTGATAACTATGGGGGCCGGAGACATTGTAAAAGTAGGAGAAAAGCTGTTAGGGCAATAGTTATCCACATTATCCACATAGTTTTCAACATTTTATGTAAAGAGGCTATGTGGATTTTTTTATTTACATAATAAAGCCCGGGATAATTTTGGAAACCCTGGATTTATAAGGAATTCGACAGTTTTCGATACAATCCTTTAAAATTCCCCAAAACACTTATCCACAATATCCACACTATCCACAATCCCCCCTGTGGAAAACTCCCCCCATTTCCATTTTCTTTAATGTGTGGTAAAATGTACACGAAAGCAATGAGCAGTGCGAAAAAGGACAAGCAGGAATCTGCGTTGTGCTTGCACAAAAGCAGATTCCTGCTTGTTCTTTTTCATAGGGCGAAAGCCCGTGAGCCCTCAGGAGCGTAGCTCCTGAGGGCATACACTGCGGCGCAGAAAGGCGCGTTCCCAACAAAGCCCCAAGCGATTCAGGAGCAACGCTCCTGAGAGCGTGTATTGCCGGCGTAAAAAAGTACGCCCCACAAACATAAAAAGGAGATCCACCCATGCCATACCGCCTGCCCCCCGACGCAACCCCCCAAGTTACAATCCTGCCCAACGACTTCATAGACAAATACATGGCAGCCGCCAACGGCGAATACGTAAAAGTCTATTTATACCTTCTCCGCCACCAGAACGATCTGGTAGAACTAGGCTCCATTGCCGAGGCATTAAACCACACAGAAGCAGACGTCCGCCGCGCCCTGGCCTACTGGGAGAGAGTGGGAATTCTCTCCAAAGAAGAAGGAAGCTTTGCGTCAGACACTCCTTCCAAAGCAGCCGGAGCGGCAGAATATCCCTTAGACAACCTAAACCGGCTAAACGGAGACGAATCCTTTGCAGAACTTCTCTATATCGCACAAAAATATATGAACAAGGTATTTACCCAAAGAGAATGTCAAACCTTTGCATACCTCTATGACGGCCTGCATATGGGAAAAGAGCTGCTGGAATACCTGGTAGAATACTGTGCCCAGCTTGGCCACACCAGCATCCGCTACATAGAGACAGTAGCCCTGAGCTGGCACGAGAGGGGAATCCGCACAGTAGACGAAGCCAAGCTGTCAGCCTCCGCCTACAGTAAGGAAGCCTTTGCAGTGATGAAAGCCTTTGGGCTGACCGACCGCAGGCCGGGGGAGTCAGAGAGACGGATAATAGAAAAATGGTTTCGAACCTGGGGATTTAGCAAAGAACTGGTAACCGAGGCCTGCAACCGGACACTTCAATCCGCCCATACGCCCAGCTTCCAATACGCAGACAAAATATTAGCTGCATGGAAAGAAGAAAAGGTACATACCCTGGAAGATGTGAAAACACTGGATGCAAAGCGCCGGGAAGCTTCCTCTAAACAAGAAGAACGAAAAGAGGCAGGACATTCCGGACAGCGGAATCCGGAAGGGGCAGGAGCCACGCCCCAGGCCCGCAGAGCGCCCAACCAATTTCATAACTTTAAGCAGCGGGATGTAGACTATGACGCCCTTATTTTAAAGCAGCTTCAGAAAAAATAAACAGCAAGGCAGAAAGGAGCAACCATGGCACTGAGCAATTCCCAATACAACGCCATTATGCGGGACTACGGAAGGCGCCAGATTCATAACCGCCACAGTCAGGAACGGCGGATAGAGGAAGTTTATCAGAGGATTCCGGCTGTCCGGGAAATCGACAATACAGTAGGACTAAAAGCCGTAGAGAGGGCCAAACAGCTTCTGGGAGGCGATACTGCTGCCAGAGACCGGCTTAAGAGGGAGATCGCCGAGCTTGGCGAGCAGAGGACAGCCCTTCTCACCGCCTACGGCTATCCGGAAAATTATTTAGAAATGAGCTACACCTGCCCGGACTGTAAGGATAGCGGATACGTAGAAGGCAGGAAATGTCATTGCTTTAAAAGAGCTCAGATGAAGCTTCTCTATGCCCAGTCTAACATTGACCAGATTGTAAAAAAAGAGAACTTTTCCACCTTTTCCTATGACTGCTTTGACGACCGCCGGATTATCCCGGAGGTGGGGATGACGGCAGCCCGGTACATGAAAAGTGTGGCAGAAAAGTGCTTTCAGTTTGCCAGAGGACTGGGGAAAGAAGGAGGAAATATCCTGTTTACCGGAAATACCGGCGTAGGCAAAACCTTTTTAACCAATTGCATTGCCAAAGAAGCGATGGATTCCTACTATTCCGTCCTGTATCTGTCTGCCAACGATTTGTTCGATGTGTTTTCCAAGAACCGTTTTGAATCCCGTAGTGAGGAAGAAATCAGGGATACCTACCAGTCTATATTAGAGTGTGATTTGCTGATTATTGACGACCTGGGAACGGAGGTTAACAACAGTTTTACTTCCTCCCAGCTGTTTTACTGTATAAATGACAGACTGGCAGGCAGCCGATCTACCATTATTTCCACCAATTTATCTTTGAATATGCTGCGGGACAATTACACAGACAGGGTTACTTCACGAATTATCAGCGGTTACCAGATTATTCCTTTGTATGGGGAAGATTTACGCCGGAGAAAACTCCTTGGGGGTTGACTATTCTCTTAGGGAATGTTATAAATGAATTGCCTGTTATTATATGAACTTATAATCATTAAATGGAGGATGAAATGCTGTACGAAGAGAAGATTATAGAAACCATTCCGGTTGGGCCGCTGGGGCTGATTCCTTTAAAAAGCTGTTCAGAGCTGGGGAAAAAGGTTGATAAATACCTGGTAGACTGGAGAAGAGAGCGGGAAAGCGAGCATAAGCACACCATTGCGTTTTCCGGGTATCAGAGAGATTCTTATATTATAGGAGCCCAGACCCCCAGATTTGGTTCCGGCGAAGGAAAAGGAACTTTAGAGGCATCGGTCCGCGGGGATGATTTGTATTTGATGGTAGATGTTTGTAACTACAGCCTTACCTATTTCTTGTGCGGAGAAGAGAATCATATGTCTCCGGACGATCATTTCCAGGATTTAAAGCGCGTAATTGCTGCTGCTGCCGGAAAGGCCCGCAGAATCAATGTGATTATGCCGTTTCTCTACGAAAGCCGCCAGCATAAGCGCTCCAGCAGAGAATCTCTGGACTGCGCTTTGGCTCTTCAGGAGCTGGCCAATATGGGAGTGGAGAATATTATCACTTTTGACGCCCATGATCCCAGAGTACAGAACGCCATTCCTTTTAGAGGTTTTGAGACCGTACAGCCTATTTACCAGTTTATCAAACATTTATTAAAACATGAAACCAATCTGGAAATCGACAGTGATCATATGATGGTTATCAGCCCTGACGAGGGCGGAATGACCCGGGCTGTTTACTTTGCCAATGTTCTGGGCCTGGATATGGGAATGTTCTATAAACGCAGAGACTATACCAAGATCGTAAATGGCCGAAACCCCATTGTTGCCCATGAATTTTTGGGAAGCAGTGTAGAGGGCAAAGATGTTTTAATCATTGACGATATGATTTCTTCCGGCGAGAGCATGCTGGATGTGGCCAAAGAGCTAAAGGAACGCAAGGCCAGGAAGGTATTTATCTGTGCTACCTTTGGCCTTTTCACCAACGGGCTGAACAAGTTTGACGAGTATTATGAGAAAGGCCTGATTGACCGGATCCTTACCACCAACCTGGTATATCAGAGAGAAGAACTCCTAAACAGGCCTTATTATATAGATGTAGACATGAGCAAGTATATCGCATTAATTATTGACAATCTAAATCATGACGCATCGTTAAGCGAACTGCTGAACCCCACCGGACGGATTAATAAGCTGTTGAATCAGTACAGAAGTAAATAAAGACAAGATGCAGCGGCTCATAAAACAGTATCAGCGAGCAAGCTGAAACAGGGCAGCTGCCATACAGGGTGCGAAGAAAGACGAGTAAGAAGAGATATTGATTTTTGCCCGTCTTTTTCTTATGGGCTTTATTAAGCCTAAAGCGCAGATCAGCAAGGAATTAATTTAAGAAAAGTTTAGGTTGTAGTTTTCGTGGATATTATGTAAAATAGATTTTACCTTGCAACATATTCCTATCACTGACAAAGGAAGTCCAATAGATTATGAAAAAATTTTTTCTCAGAACTACCATCCTTCTTCTGATATTTATATCAGCTGTAGCCAGCTATTTTATATGGATAAGAAACCACAGCCTGTCAAACGGAAACCAGCGCGTCTATACTGCCATTCAGGAAAGTACGTTTCCGGTCATGTATATGGAGATGTACGGTGAAAAAATGAATTGCCTCCATGGTTATTCCCAGGATATGAGGGAGGCGGCTATGCGGGATACTCTGACCATTTTGCCGGAGGACAGAAGGCTGCCTGTTCTTTTAGAGGGCTACGACGGAAGCATCACCGGAATTTATTACGAGATTCGGAGCATGGATTTGGACCGGCTGGTAGAGCGGACCCAGATAGAAACATGGACAGAGACGGAAAACGGAATCCGGGCGGAGCTTCCCATTCAGAATCTTTTAACCAAAGATCAGGAATATCTGCTAAGCCTGTCCGTTACCACGTCAGAAAACGGAACCATCGGCTATTACACCAGAATTAAATGGACCGATAATACCAACATCCAGGCAATGATTGATCTGGCTAAAACCTTTTCTGCCAAAACCTTTGACTACCAAGAAGCTTCTCAGCTTACCATGTATCTGGAACCTGACGCTACAGCGGATAACAGTAATCTGGGAGAAGTTTCCATTAACTGCAGTTTCTCCCAGATCACCTGGGGCGGTCTGGATGTGGAGCTGGGAAGCCGGATAGAAGTTTCCTTAAAAGAGCTGGACGGCATTATGGGACAGATAGAACTTCAGTATCTTGCAATCCATCAGACCGAGGACGGCCGGACGGAAACTTATGAGGTAACCGACGACTTTACCCTGAAATGGAATGAGCAGAGAATTTTTATGATGGATTTTGACCGCCGGGTCAATGAGATATTTACCGGGAACCGGGAAAGCCTTTCCGGAAAACGGATCCTTCTTGGAATTACCAGAGACAGCAAGATAAGCGCCAAATCCAGCCCAAATGGAAATCAGATTGGGTTCAGGACCAACCGGGATCTGTGGCTTTATGATCAGGAAAACAGAGATTTGGTAAGCGTATTTTCATTCCGAAGTCAGGAAAACGCCTCAAAAGTGGAATATGATCAGCACGATATACGAGTTCTCCAGGTTTCTGACAACGGAGACGTGGATTTTCTGGTTTACGGATATATGAACCGGGGGCGCCGGGAAGGGCAGATGGGAATCGGCTTATATCATTATTCGGATGACAGCAGCGCTTTAGAGGAAAGATTTTTTGCCCCCTTTATTACTACCTTTGAAGATCTGGAGCTGGATTTGGACAGGCTGTGCTACCTGTCCCAGGGAGGTATGCTCTATTTAATGCAGGACCATGCGGTATACGGCATTGATTTAAACAGCAGTGAGTATATTATTCTTGCAGATTCCCTGGAAGAGGGGGCATATGCAGTGAGCCAGGGAGGCCGGCATTTTGCCTGGCAGGACGGACACAAAAAGCATGAGGCAGTCTCTGTCAGCCTGATGGATTTAGAAACCGGCGTGAAGCAAACTATCTCTGCGCCGGAAGGGGATTATATTCGCAGCCTGGGGTTTGTGGGCGGAGATTTCCTGTATGGCCTGGCCCGCCAGGGCAGCCGCTGGATCGTCAATAACAGGCTGGTAGAAATCCCTATGTATGCCCTGGAGGTTTTTGGAGAGGACTCCCAGATATTAACCCGGTATGAAAAGGAAGGCTATTATATTTCCGGGGTATTGGTAGAGGACAGCCGGATTCATTTAAACCGCATTATCCAGGAATCAGGAAATTCCTATATTATGGTGGATAAAGATACCATTGTCTGCAATGCGGAGATAGAAAATATCGAATTGGAAGGGATTGGCTGGTATGCTTCTTCTGACAAACAAAAGGTCTATTTTGTTCAATTGTCCTCTGATATTAAGGCAAGCCAGGACATAGACCTGTCAGGACCCAGAAAGGTATCCTACGACCAGTCCTTAGATTTGGATCTGACTGCGAATACGCCCTTTACCAGAATGACTTTTTACGCATACGGCAATGGCCATTTGGTGGGAATTACCCAGGATTTCAAAACAGCGGTGGAGCTGGCCTATGAGGATATGGGACTGGTAACGGATGAGGATCAGAATGTGCTGTGGAACCGGGTAAACCGGGGAAATACGAAAACTATCCGGGATCCTCAAAATGCAGCTTATCGGATTACGGGAAATCTGGATCAATTTACCGAGAGTAAAGAATTTCCGGATGGAACTATAATACTGGATGCAAGAGGCCTGGTTATGAATCAAGTCCTGTATTTTGTGGATCAGGGCTGTCCGGTGATTGCTTACACCGGAGAGGGAAAATACCTTTTTATTTCCGGATTTGACCAGTATAATGTAACCCTGTACCGGCCGGAGACAGGGGAATCCTGGAAAATGGGACTCAAAGATGCTTCGGCATATTTCCAAAATTTGCAAAATGACTTTGTCTGCGGTATCATCAGCCAGTAAACTTTCGTAACATTCAGCCGGCGCAGCAGCCGGCTTTTACAAGATTTTCTTTACAAGTTGGATTTTTATGATATAATCTATAATGCAAATTTGTAATAGATGGGAACGATGAAGGGGTTAGGAGAGTTAGGATGGAACAGTATATCATGAAGGGCGGGAATCCTCTGGTTGGTGAAGTTACCATCGGAGGTGCAAAAAACGCTGCTTTAGGAATTCTGACCGCGGCAATCATGACTGACGATGACGTACTGATAGAGAATCTTCCGGATGTCCGTGACATAAATGTCATGCTGGAAGCAATTGATGAGATTGGAGCGACAGTAGAACGCATTGACCGCCATACGGTGAAGATCAATGCATCAAGTATTCACGAAATTTCTGTAGATGATGAGTATATCCGGAAAATCCGGGCGTCCTATTATTTTATAGGAGCATTGCTTGGCAAATACCGCAGTGCCCAGGTGCCTTTGCCAGGGGGCTGCAATATCGGAAGCCGTCCTATTGACCAGCATTTAAAGGGCTTCCGGGCTTTGGGAGCTGATGTGAAAATTGAAAGCGGCGCTGTCCGGGTCCGCGCCGGTAATTTGACAGGCAGCCATATCTACCTGGATGTGGTTTCTGTAGGAGCTACCATTAACATTATGATGGCAGCGGCTCTGGCAGAGGGAATGACCATTCTAGAGAATGTGGCCAAAGAACCCCATGTAGTGGATGTGGCCAACTTTTTAAACAGTATGGGGGCCAATATAAAAGGGGCCGGTACTGATACTATCCGTATCCGGGGTGTGAAACGGCTTCACGGTACAGAATATTCCATTATTCCGGATCAAATTGAAGCGGGAACCTTTATGTGTGCCGCCGCGGTTACCCGGGGGGATATTATGATTAAAAATGTGATCCCAAAGCATCTGGAGGCGATTGCCGCCAAGCTTTTGGAGGCGGGCTGTGAGGTTTCTGAGTTTGATGATGCTGTCCGGGTGGTAGGAAAGCCGGTTCAGCGCCATACAGATATTAAGACGCTTCCTTATCCCGGATTTCCTACGGACATGCAGCCGCAGATGGCTGTGGTTCTGGCTTTGGCAGAGGGAACCAGTATGGTGACGGAGAGCATTTTTGAGAACCGTTTTAAATACGTGGATGAACTGGCCCGCATGGGAGGCAGCATTAAGGTAGAGGGCAATGTAGCGGTTATTGATGGAGTGAAAAGGTTTACAGGCGCTCACCTCAGTGCTCCAGATCTCAGGGCAGGAGCAGCTCTGGTGCTGGCTGGACTGGCGGCTCAGGGAACAACGGAGATAGACGAGATTGGCTATATCCAGAGAGGCTACGAGAGATTTGAAATAAAGCTTCAGGGGCTGGGAGCAGAAATAAAGAAAGTCAGCTCCGAAAATGAAGCCCGAAAATTCCGTCTGAAAATAGTCTGATACTTGACAGTAAAGAGAAAATGTTGTATAGTGAAATCGGTTAATAATTGAAAAGTTCGTAAATATCCCTTATTCAGAGTGATGGAGGTATAAAGGACCTGTGAAGTCACGGCAACCCCGGTTGTGCGCGTTAAGCGCCAGGGCCGGAAGGTGCCAGCCTGAGCGAGGAGTTGACGGTTTTATAAAACCGCAGCTGGTCGAGCAATAAGAGGATTTGATGATAACAATCTCAAGTCCGCATTGCTGCGGACTTTTCTTTTATGCAGGATCCGGGAAAACGCCAGGGCAACACGTTTTCCCGGCAATATCTACTTTACATAAGGAGGATCATATGGAAAGACGTTTATTTACTTCAGAATCTGTAACCGAAGGACATCCGGATAAGATGTGCGATGCCATCTCCGATGCCGTTTTAGACGCTCTCATGAAGCAGGATCCCATGAGCCGGGTTGCCTGCGAGACAGCCATTACCACCGGACTGGTTTTGGTAATGGGAGAGATTACCACCAAAGCATATGTAGATATCCAGAAATTGGTTCGGGAAACCATCCGGGAGATTGGTTATGACCGCGCTAAATATGGATTTGACTGCGATACCTGCGGCGTGATTACCGCCATTGACGAGCAGTCTGCGGACATTGCATTAGGCGTGGATAAGGCATTAGAGGCCAAGGAAAAGACCATGTCAGACAGTGAGATTGACGCCATTGGCGCTGGAGACCAGGGTATGATGTTTGGCTATGCCACCAACGAGACAGAAGAATATATGCCCTACCCCATTGCCCTGGCCCATAAACTGACCCGGCAGTTAACCAAGGTGAGAAAAGACGGGACCTTAACATATCTGCGCCCTGATGGAAAGAGTCAGGTAACCGTAGAGTATGATGAAGCAGGAAAGCCGGTTCGCCTGGACGCAGTAGTCCTTTCTACCCAGCATGACGAGGCGGTAACTCAGGAGCAGATCCATGCGGATGTGAAAAAATATATCTTTGATCCGGTTCTGCCAAAGGAAATGATAGATGACAAAACCAAATTTTTTATCAATCCCACAGGACGCTTTGTCATCGGCGGACCTCATGGCGACAGCGGTGTGACCGGCCGTAAGATTATTGTGGATACTTACGGCGGATATGCCCGTCACGGCGGCGGCGCTTTTTCCGGAAAGGACTGCACCAAGGTAGACCGTTCCGCAGCTTACGCAGCCCGGTACGTTGCCAAAAATATTGTGGCAGCCGGACTGGCAGATAAGTGTGAGATTCAGCTTTCCTATGCAATTGGCGTGGCACACCCCACATCCGTTATGGTAGACACCTTCGGAACCGGAAAGGTAAGCGACGAGAAGCTGGTTGACATTGTAAGAGAAAACTTTGATTTGCGCCCCGCAGGGATTATTAAGATGCTGGATCTGCGCCGTCCTATTTACAAGCAGACCGCCGCTTACGGACACTTTGGCAGAAATGATCTGGACCTTCCCTGGGAGAAGCTGGACAGAATTGAGACTTTAAAGAAATATTTATAAAGAATGTCGGATGAGATTGTTTTAATAACACCGGTTACTCCCATTCGGGTAACCATTATCCGCTCCTCCAGACGGACCATAGGGCTGGAGGTGGGAGTTTCCGGTCAGGTAGTGCTTCGCGCTCCCAAGAGGGCGTCTCAGCGAATGCTCCGGTCCTTTCTGGAAGAACGAAAGGGATGGATTACAGAGAAATATCAGCTTATGGAGCGAATCCGCAGGGAAGAGACGGAGAGAGAGCCAAAAGACTATGAGCTGGATCCGGAAAAGAAGAAGGTTTACCGATGTGAGGCGGGAAACATCCTGGCCGCCCGCGCCGCTTACTATGCAGAGCAGATGGGAGTGGATTACGGCCGGATTACAGTGAAAGAAACCAAAACCCGTTGGGGAAGCTGCAGCGCAAAGGGCAATCTAAACTTTCATTGGAAGCTGGTTTTAATGCCGCCGCAAATCCTGGATTATGTGGTGGTTCATGAGCTGGCCCACCGAAAAGAGATGAATCATTCAGAGCGTTTCTGGAGGATTGTACGGGACGTTTTGCCTGACTATGAAGAAAGAAGGAAATGGCTGAAGGAACACGGCCGGAATGTATAAAAAAGTACAAGATAAATAGCGCCGCCCTGCCGGTTTTACAGGCAGGGCGGCGTTTGTTACTATTCTTTCAGGCCAAATCTGCTTAAATAGTATCCCAATGCTCCAATTAAATTGGAATCATTGTAATATTTACAGGTGGTTACTTCAGCATGAGGAATCGGACATGGATAGATGGAGTAATAATAATGCAGGTTTTTCAGGATATACTCCAGTAAAAGAGGCTGTTTGCTGATTCCTCCGCCTATGGCGAAGCGCTCCGGGTCATAAATTATCTGGAGATTCATAATCACATAAGCAATATCGCGGGTAAACTTATCAAGAGCCCATAAAGCTGCGGCATCTCCTTCTTCGGCCCATCGGAACACATCTACACCGGTAATATCTTCCGGTTTCATTCCCTTGGCCAGAGAGGCCAGACGGATTAAACGGTGGCTTCCGTTCCGCCTTGCCCAGATGTTGTCCTCAATGTCACATTCCTGATCCATGAGAATAAAGCTGAACTCCCCTGCGGCAAAGTGCTTGCCCATGTGAATTTCCCCGTCCTTAACAATAGCGCCGCCGATGCCGGTTCCGAAAACCAGAACAATGGCATCCTGACACCCGGCCAGGGATCCCCAGGTAGCCTCTGCCAATGCAGCACATTTGGCGTCATTCATGATAGAAACAGGTACGCCGCACCGCTCCTTCATTAAATTGGCCAGGGGCAGAAGCTCTACATATTTTAAGGCTCCTCCGGTAATGCAGATGCCATTATCACTGTCAATTATTCCTGGTACTGACATGGCAATACCGCAAACCTGGTCTTCAAATTTCCTGTAAAGCTTCTCCAATACTTCCAGATAGAAAGGGACGTCCTCATAAGGAGTAGGAACACTGCCTTTTTCATAAAATGTAAGCTGCTTATCTAATACGGCATACTTAATAGAACCTCCGCCTACATCAATACATAAATATCGTTTTTCCATATCAATTTCTTTGTAGATAAACATAGCAATCCTCCCTTGCGTAGGTTTACTGTATTTATTAACTGGTTGAATATTCCTATTATACCTGATTTTATCAGAAAAGTATAGAAAAAGGCGGCGCTTAAAAATGCCCGGCAAAAGTTTTTCCTGGGCGTACAAATGCCTTCTTGACAAAGCATGTACCCGGTAGTATAATAGCCAAAACATTTATACAAGACTTATAAATTTTATAAGGTATTATAGGGCGGTAGGATTCGGAGATATTCAAGGGTGAATACGGGGCCTTGGTCTATTTTCGAATTTTTTTATTGCCTTTAATAAGAATTTTATCTAAGAAAAGGAGAAAACAAATGAGAAAGAAATTGGCAGGAGCCGCTCTTATCTGCGCTGCGATGCTCTCTTTAGCAGCCTGTGGGGGCTCTAATGGGGGTGCTGATTCTACTGCCGCACCGGCTGGTACGGAAGCTGCAGGATCAGATGCCGCTAACCCGGCAGACACTGTGACAGGAGGGAAGATTGTCCGCGTGGCAGCGGTAGATCCTCAGGTTGCTCTGGATCCCCAGCAGTACACTTACAGTATTGTTATGAAGATTACGGATAATATTTCCGAGGCGCTGTTTACCACTCAGTCCGACGGATCCGTAACCCCCACTTTATTAACCGCTATGCCGGAGATTTCCGAGGATCAGTTAACCTACACCTTTGAATTGCTTCCGGATGTGAAATTCCACAACGGAGAAACCTTAAAGTCCTCTGACGTTAAGTATTCCTATGAACGTCTGATTAAGCTGGCCAAGATGGGCAATCTGCTTCAGAACGTAGTAGGATATGAGGAAATGAATTCCGGCGCAGCCGATGAACTGGCTGGCTTTGAAATTATTGATGATACCCACTTTACCATCACTCTTACCAAGCCTTATGCGCCTTTTACATCTGTATTATCTACCGCTTACACTGCCATTTATCCTCAGGCAGCATGTGAAGAAGCCGGCGACACCTGGGGGATGCAGGTGCTTTATGGTACAGGCCCCTTTAAGCTGGACAGCTACACTACCAGCGTTGGCGCGACTCTTTCCAGATTTGACGATTATCACGGCGGCGCAGTGAAGCTGGACGGCGTGGATTACAAGTTTATTGAGGATGTAAACACTCAGGTTCTGGAATACCAGAAAGGCAATGTGGACTATGTAGACGTAGACCCGTCTATCTATCCGGTATACTCCAGCAATCCGGATCTGGCTGATCAGATGCATGGCTTCCAGCCTACCGGCAACTATAGCTTAACGTTAAACTGCAAGACGTTCCCGGATGCAAAGGTAAGAGAAGCAATCGCATTGTCTGTTGACCGGGCGGCTGTCTGCGAGAGTATCCTTCACGGAACCGCTACGGTTCCCACCTCTTACATTCCTGCCGGAATCATCGGACATGACTCCTCCCTGCCAGAGTTTGAGTACAATCCGGAGAGGGCAAAACAGCTTCTGGCTGAAGCAGGATATGCAGACGGTTTAGACTTAAGAGTAACCGTTAACACCAAATATAAGGGGAATGTTGCCATTGCCACTGCATTCCAGCAGCAGGCCAAGGCGGCTGGTATCAATGTAGAGGTTGAGCAGGTTGATTCTGCGGCATGGTCTGATATGAAGTTAAACGGCGGCGTTGACTGCGGAATTTCAAACTGGTACGTTGACTACTCTGACCCGGAAAGTATGCTGTATCCCATGAGCAAGACGGATACAAATTCCAGCTTCTGGCATAATGCCGAGTATGAGCAGCTGATGCTGGACGGAATTGCAACCACTGATACGGCTAAACGTCAGGAGATCTATGCCAAGGCAGAACACATTATGACCAGAGAAGACTGGGCAACCACCCCTCTGTATAACGAAACCAAATTTTACCTGTTAAATCCAGCTGTCACTGGCTTTGAGATGGACGCTACCTTCCGTATGTTCTGGAAGGATGCAGATATCCAGTAATAAGCCCGGAACATTCAGGAATTATTATTCAGGAAAAGACGGGGCTGCATGTGCTTTGTTTTCAAGGTACGGCAGCCCTTTTTCTAACATGCCAAGGTATGCAGGATAGGAGGTATGTATGCTTTCATATACGGTGAAACGTTTAGCACAAACCATATTTGTATTAGTGGGAATCAGCCTGATTACGTTTATGCTGCTTCAGGTGGTTCCCGGAGATCCGGTGGCATTAATGCTGGAAAAGAGGGCGGATCCGGAAACCATAGCAAAGGTCCGGGCTGAGCTGGGATTAGATCTGCCTTACCACATTCAATACATTAATTTTTTAAAGAATGCTGTCCGCTTGGATTTCGGCACTTCCTACTTTACCAAAGAAGTAGTGTCCGATGCTTTAATCCGCTGCTTTAAAGTAACCTTAAAGCTGGCCTGTATGTCTTTTGTATTTGCGGCTGCAGTAGGGATCCCCTGCGGTATTTTCTCTGCTATTAAAAGAGGAAAAGGCATTGACACAGTGGTAATGGTGCTGGCCATTGTAGGAGTGTCTGCGCCGGCTTTCTGGGTTGCAATTATTTTACAGATCATATTCGGTTTAAAGCTGGATATTCTTCCGATTTCCGGATTTGACAGTATTGCATCTTATATTCTTCCAAGCGTTGCATTGGGAGCCAGATACGCAGGAAGCATGGCCCGGATTACCAGAACCAGTATGCTTGAAGTTATGGGCCAGGACTACATCCGCACCGCGCGGGCAAAGGGTGTGGGAAAATGGGCGGTTACTATGAAACATGCCCTGAAAAATGCCATGATTCCCATTGTAACGTTAGTGGGTACAGACTTTGGCTACATGCTGACCGGCTCCATGCTGATTGAAAAGGTATTTTCCATCCCCGGAATCGGGAAGCTGGCAGTAGATGCTATGTCCAACCGGGATCTGCCGCTTCTGGAAGGTACGGTTATGTATATCGCGTTTATTTTCGTAATTGTAAACCTGATTGTAGACTTATCCTATGCATTCCTGGATCCGAGAATCAGGTATGGGAAAGGAGCTGCATAATGGGATTTTTTAATAAACAAAAGAAATTTGAGCAGGAAGTTATGGAAAACGGGATGGAGTATTCCAGCTTCTACGGCGACAGCTTTAAGCGGCTAAAGAAGAACAAAATGGCAATGTTCTGCGCCGCAATCCTGGCGGTGCTGGTGGTTATCGCAATCTTTGCGCCCCTTATTGCCCCCTATGACCCTACTTACCAGGATTATACGGCGGTGCTGGCAGAACCCAGCCAGGCCCATCCCTTTGGGACGGATGAGTATGGGAGAGACATTTTATCCAGAATTATTTACGGTTCCAGAGTATCCATCAGCATTGGAATTGTTGCCCAGATCGTTGCCTCTGTGGTAGGGGTTGCCCTGGGATCCTTAGCCGGATACTACGGCGGAGCGGTAGATAACGTGATCTCCAGAATTATGGAGATCTTCCAGGCATTTCCGGATCTGATTTTTGCTATGGCGATTATGACCTTTATGGGAAAAGGAGTATTAAATCTCTTTATTGCCCTGGGGCTTTTAACCTGGGTCAGGACGGCCCGCATGATCCGCGGCTCAGTCATGCAGCTAAAGGAAAAGGAATATATTGAGGCCAGCCGCGCCTGCGGCGCGTCCACCTACTGGATTATCATGAAAGGGCTGATTCCCAACTGTCTTTCCACCATTATTGTCCTGGTTACCCTGGGGATTCCCAATGCAATTATGTATGAGGCATCTTTAAGCTTTTTGGGAATCGGGATTCAGCCGCCTACTCCTTCCTGGGGAAATATGATTAGCGCGGCTCAGACTTTTATCAGCTACCGGCCGGTTTACAGCATCACTCCCGGTATTGCTATCATGCTTACGGTAATTGCGTTTAATATTTTTGGCGATGGATTAAGAGATGCTCTTGATCCCAAGCTGAAAACCTGATGGAGGCAGTGGATATGGCAGAGAAAATATTGGAAGTTAAAAATTTAAAAACCTATTTCCGCACCGACGCAGGGCTTACAAAAGCGGTGAACGATGTGTCGTTTTCTGTTGAGCGGGGAAAGACTCTGGGAATTGTAGGAGAGTCCGGCTGCGGAAAAAGCATTACCTCCCTGTCTATTATGGGATTGGTAGAGACTCCTCCCGGAGTGATTGCAGGCGGAGAAATTATTCTGGATGGCCAGGATTTGCTGAAGAAAACAGACGATGAAATGAGAGCCATTCGGGGAAAGAAAATCGCCATGATTTTTCAGGAGCCTATGACCTCCTTAAACCCGGTATTTACCATCGGGCAGCAGCTTGTGGAAGCGCTGATGCTTCATGAGAAGATAACCAAGCAGCAGGCAAAGGAAAAGGCTGTTGAAATGCTGAAGCTGGTAAGGATTCCTCTGGCAGAGAAGCGGTTTAATGAATATCCCCATCAGCTGTCCGGCGGTATGCGCCAGAGAGTGATGATTGCCATGGCCTTGTGCTGCGATCCGGAGCTTCTGATCTGTGATGAACCAACTACGGCGCTGGACGTTACCATCCAGGCCCAGATTCTGGAGCTGATCAACGAGCTAAAGGAAAAGACCGGAGCTTCTGTTATGATGATTACCCATGATCTGGGAGTAATTGCCGAGGTTGCGGATGATGTGATGGTGATGTACGCCGGCAAGGTAGTGGAACATGCTACCTGCGATCAGATTTTTGATAAGCCCCTGCATCCCTATACCTATGGACTGATGAACTGTATCCCAAAACTGGACGGGGACGACACAAAGGAATTAAGCGTGATCGAAGGTATGGTGCCCAGCTTTGACGATATGCCCAAGGGCTGCGCCTTCTGCCCCAGATGTCCGGAGGCTATGGACATCTGCAGGGAGAAGATGCCGAAACTTGCATGGACAGAGGGGCGGGAGGTCCGCTGCTTTAAATATACGGAAGAATGGGAGGAGAATGTGGAATGAGTGAAGTAATGAATCAGGCCCCTCTGCTGGAGGTCCGCAATTTAAGGAAGCTGTTCCAGGCAAAATCCTCCTTCTTTGCAAAGGAAAAGACCTTTATTAAGGCGGTTGACGACGTATCTTTTACCCTGATGCCCCAGGAGACCCTGGGGGTGGTGGGAGAGTCTGGCTGCGGCAAGTCCACTATGGGGCGATCTGTCCTGCGGCTGATCCAGCCCACATCGGGAGAGATTTTCTATAAGGGTCAGGATTTTATGAAAGCAAACGGCAATGAGCTTCGTAAAATGCGGGCAGACATGCAGATTATTTTTCAGGATCCGTATGCATCCTTAAACCCCAGAATGACCATTGGCGAGGTGATCACTGAGCCGTTAAACATCCAGAAGCGGTATGCCAGTAAAGAGGAAGCCAGAGAGCAGGTACTAAAAGTCATGGAAGTGGTTGGACTGAATCCCAAATACTATAACCGCTATCCACATGAATTTTCCGGCGGGCAGCGGCAGAGAATCGGTATTGCCCGGGCGATTGTGTTAAAACCGTCTCTGGTGGTCTGTGACGAACCGGTTTCTGCCCTGGACGTTTCTATTCAGTCTCAGGTATTAAACCTGCTGCGCCAGCTTCAGTCTTCTATGGGAATGGCATATATTTTCATTTCCCATAACCTGAGCGTTATCAAGCACATTTCCGACCGTGTTATGGTAATGTATCTGGGGCATGTGGTGGAGATGGGAGAAAAGAAGGATTTATTTGACAATCCCAGCCATCCTTATACCCAGGCGCTGCTGTCTGCAATCCCCATGCCGGAGCGCCACAGCACCAGAAAGAAAATTATCCTGCAGGGAGATCTTCCCAGTCCGGCAAATCCGCCGTCAGGATGTATTTTCCATACCCGCTGTTTTATGGCGCAGGACATTTGTTCCACTCAGACTCCGGAGCTAAAAGATTTGGGGAATGGCCATATGTGTGCATGCCATTTTTGCGGGCAATGTAAAAAAGACCAGTAAATACCCTACAGGGCAGACCTTATGCCAGGAAAGAGGAATTATAAGATGAAAATTACGGATATTAAAACTCATATTATGCAGGTGCCTCTGGTACGTCCCTTCCGGATTTCCCTTGGAGTGATCACCCATGCTGTAAGCTGTCTGGTTGAAATGGAGACAGACTCCGGAATTACCGGATACGGGGAAGGTTCCCCGGGCCCATTGATTACCGGAGAAAACCTGGAAGGCACAGTAGCAAGCATCCGGGTATTAAGAGAAAAGCTGATAGGCATGGATCCCAGAGACATTGAGGCTGTTTACACAGTTATGAACCGCTCTATTGCCTACGCGGGCGCCGCAAAAGCGGCCATAGATATTGCCTGCCACGACATTATGGGAAAAGCATGGGGACTGCCCCTCTATAAGGTTCTGGGGGGATTAAGCAATTCCATTGAGACAGATATGACAGTAGGAATTGATGAGCCGGAAGTAATGGCTGCCAGAGCAAAAGCCCATGTGGAAGCAGGATTTAACGTGATTAAGACGAAAGTAGGCGCGGATATTACCTGCGACCTGGCCAGAGTAAAGGCTATCCGGGAGGCAGTAGGAGGGGATGTAAAGATCCGCCTGGACGCCAATCAGGGCTGGCATGCCAAGGAGGCAGTGGCTCTTTTGGATCGCCTTAATGAATATGATATAGAACTAGTGGAACAGCCGGTTCCCAGATATGATTTTGAAGGCTTAAAATATGTAACTTCCCACAGCAGTGTGCCGGTGATGGCAGATGAAAGCTGCTGGGATTCCAAGGACGCTTTGAAGCTGGTTTCTGAACGCGCAGTGGATTATATCAATATTAAGCTGATGAAGTGCGGCGGCTTGTATGAAGCAAAGAAAATTGTTAATATTGCGGAAGCTGCCGGAGTAGAAGTGATGCTGGGCTGCATGGCAGAGGAAAGCGGAATTGCCATTAATGCCGCCGCCGCTTTGGGGGCTGCCTTAAAGAACATTACCAGGGCGGATTTAGACGCCAGCTTCTCCTTATCCCAGCTGCCCTATGAAGGCGGGTTTACCGTTGAAAATACCAGACACCTGATCCTTTCTGAGGAGCCGGGACTGGGACTGAAAGGATTAAGGGAGGAAATGCTCCAGTGAAAAAACTGACAGACCACGGGTTAAGGCAGCTTGAAGAATTAACAGAAAAAATCATGGAGGACTCCGAAGCAAGAGGGATTGCCATTGGTATTGTAAATGAAAAAGGGGAAATTCAGTATGAGAAATATTTCGGGTGGCGGGACGCGGAAAAGAAACTGCCTGTTAACCGGGATACCATTTTTGGCATGGCTTCGGTAACCAAGTCCATTACCTCCCTGGCCATTATGCAGATGCAAATGGAAGGAATTCTGTCTGTGGAGGATCCGGTCAGGGACTATATTCCGGAGTTTTCCAACAAGGGCCAAAAAGATCTGGTGCGGATTTGGCATCTTCTATGCCACAGCGGGGGATTCTTCCCTCTCCCCCGTATTGTGGTAGATGAAACTGCCCGGGAGATGGGGATTGAGGACAGCCTGGATGAGGAACTGATTTATCGGAAGGATTTTGCAGACGAAGGCATCCGCCGGGTGGCAGGCCGCCTGGATAACCAGACCAGGTTTACCGGAAGGCCGGGCCAGCGGTTAAGCTACTGTAACGACGGCTTTGGACTCCTGTCTGACATTGTGCGCCGTCATTCAGACTGTGACAGTTTTGGGGAGTATCTGGATAAACACATTTTAAAGCCTCTGGATATGACCCGCAGCAACATCAGTTTTATCCGAAATAGCCTGGATGAGAATGCCGCGGTTCTTTATACCAAAGAAAACGGCAGGTGGAGAGCCGATAAGGATTTCCAGAACAATGCCTTTGTTCTTCACGGCGGCGGCGGACTGAAATCCACCCTGGGAGATATGATGAAATACGCGGCTATGTATTTAAATCAGGGCAGGGGACAAAATGGAAACAGGATTATTGACAAATACTCTATTGAGGAAATGTGCAAACCGCGCCAGGTTATGAAGCCCGGGCTATATTATGGCTATGGGCTGGAATCCAGCCAGATGGGAGACATAACGGTTATAGAGCACGGAGGAAGCCTGCCGGGGGTTTCTTCCAACTTTTCCTTCTCTCCTCAGGCGGAGGCAGGGGTGGTAGTGCTGTGCAATACCATGGACGTACCGGTTTACGCCATCGGCGAAGCCGCCATGAGGCTGTGCTGCGGCTTTCCTTTTGACAGGGAGCGGCCAGTCCACCAGGAACGCCGCTGGACCGGAGAGGAAAAGAAACAGATAGCCGGAACCTATATTTCAGGCGAAGGCGACAGGTTTACCGTAAAGGAGGACAAGGATGGAGAATTGCTCCTTACCCTTAACGGAACAGAGGCAAAGCTTAAATCTGTTGCTCCCTGGCAGGGCTGTGTCTGCAAGAAATATGCAGATGTCTATCTGACAGTATTCCGGGACGAAAACGACAAGGTTTTCTGCGCTCAGTATGGCAGCCGTGTTTTTCCAAAGACCATGTCTGAGGAAGAATGAAAATAAAATGATTCATACAGGGGATGGGGCAAAATGAGAGAAAGCCAACGGCTTCCTTTTGTCCCATCCCCTGTTGGCGTTTATCAAAGCTGTCCGCCGGTGCTTGCGGCTGTCCGCCATTTGTGGTATACTGCCCATATAATGCGCTTAATATGCCGTGGCCCTGATTTACTCTGCCGCGGCAGGCAAAGAGGAATGTTACGGAGGCGCCATGTCAGAGTTAGAAAGTAAATTTGCCATAAAGGTTGAAAAGGTAACCAAGATATATAAACTATATGACAAGCCCATTGACCGGCTGAAGGAGTCCTTAAGCCCCGGAAAAAAGGAGTACCATAAGGACTTTTACGCCTTAAATGAGCTTTCTTTTCATGTAGAAAAGGGACAGACGGTGGGAATTATCGGAACCAATGGTTCCGGCAAATCCACTATTTTAAAAATCATTACCGGGGTTTTAACTCCCACCACCGGGCAGGTAGAGGTAAACGGTAAGATTTCCGCCCTGCTGGAGCTGGGGGCCGGATTTAACATGGATTATACGGGGATCGAAAATATTTACATGAACGGCACCATGATGGGCTATTCTAAAAAAGAGATGGATGAAAAGCTTCAGGATATTCTGGATTTTGCGGAGATAGGAGACTTTATCTACCAGCCGGTAAAGACTTATTCCAGCGGTATGTTTGTCCGCCTGGCCTTTGCTTTGGCCATTAATGTGGAGCCGGAGATCCTGATTGTGGACGAGGCCCTTTCCGTAGGCGACGTATTTTTCCAATCCAAATGCTATCGCCGTATGGAGGAGATCCGCCAAAGCGGCACTACGATTCTTATGGTTACCCACGATATGGGAAGCATTATCAAATATTGCGACAAGGTGGTGCTGCTGAATAAGGGAAACTTTATAGCAGAGGGAAGCGCCGGACACATGGTGGATTTATATAAGAAAATCCTGGCCGGTCAGATGGAAGCCCTGGATGCAGAGCTGGCGGCGGAAAAAGACGGATCTGCCGGGAAAGGCGGCCTTACCCAGCTGGAAATGACCGATTTTGCGGCTGGTATGACGGACAGCGGCGAAACGGGAGGAGGAGACAGCCGCCCTCTTATGAAAACCAAGATTACCATCAATGCCAACCGCACTGAGTACGGCGACGGCCGGGCGGAGATTTACGATTTGGGATTGTTTGATGAGAGGGGAAATTTAACCAATCTGCTGATTAAGGGGGAGATGTTTACCATTCGGGAATGTATCCGCTTCCACGCAGACATTGAAACCCCGATTTTTACCTATACCATAAAAGATAAAAAAGGCACGGATTTAACCGGAACCAACACCATGTTTGAGGGGGCGGATATCCGCCCGGTAAAAAACGGCGATGAGTACCAGGTGGAGTTTACACAGAAAATGACTCTCCAGGGAGGCGAGTACCTGCTGTCCATGAGCTGCACCGGATTTGAACACGGCGAGCACGTGGTTTACCACCGGCTTTATGATGTGGCCAATTTGACGGTAATCTCCAACAAAAATACGGTAGGCGTCTATGATATGGAGTCTCAGGTAAAGGCAGTGAAAGTTTGGAAGTAAACTTCCAAATCTACCTGGATGACGCAGTAAATGCGTCAGAAAGAGGAAACGATGAAAGACATTAGCTATGATATTTTAGATATATTAGAAAAATACGGTTCTGATCCGGGAGGAATCCGAAAGGCTCTGGAGGAAGAAACAGACCCGGCGGTTCTTTATGCCCTGTCCCCTGTCCGGGAAAACCTTTTAGAGTGGTATGAGTGGAATCCTTCCGGCCGCCTGCTGCAGATTGGGGCCGATTATGGGGCCCTTACGGGGATGTTGTCGGAAAAGCTGAAAGAAGTGACGGTCTGGGATCTGCGGGACGAAGCTTTAGAGGTAGTACGCCGCCGTTATCCGGAGGCAGAAAATATCCGGCTTATAAAGCGCTCTTTCCTGGAAGAACTGGAGGAAAGCTCTTTTGACTATATTTGGATTCCGGAATTCCGCCGGGATTTGATGCCGGAAAGGGGCGAGCAGGGGATAAAGGCTCTGTTGACAGGATTGAAAAAATACTTAAAACCAGGGGGAACTCTTCTGGCGGCAGGCTTTAACCGAATTGGCCTTCGCATCTTTGCAGGAGCGGAACCGGATCCGGAGACAGAACCTGTTACTTTAAGGCTTATCAGAGAAATTTCCCAAGAATGTCTGGACGGAGCTTTTACCAAAATTTATTATCCAACTCCGGATCACCGGCTTCCCACCACGCTGTACTCTGATAAACGGCTGCCGGAAAAGGGAGAGCTGCCCAATCTTTCCATGGTCTATGACCAGCCCGGCTACCGGTACTTTAACGAAGAAGCAGGCTTTGACCAGCTTTTGCAGGAAGACCAGTTTCCCCAATTTGCAGATTCTTATCTGATGATTTGGCGTAACAGTTCAGACGGCAAAGAATTTGACAAAAATTTGGCGAATCAGACTTGTTTTGTAAAATATAACCGGAACCGGAAGGAAGAGTTTCAGATCCGAACCAGCATAATCGAAGAAAACGGGGTCAGATGGGTGGAAAAGACGGCTCTTACAGACAGGGCGTCAGAACATATCCGGCTTTTAAAAGAGAAAAAGCAGCAGATAAAGGACTGCTATCAGAATATCCGGGCAGTAGAGGTGGAGCTGAGTCAGGACAAATCCACGGCCAGGTTCCCCTTTATAGAGGGAGAGACTCTTGGAGAAATTCTGGGGCGTCAGATTGAGAACGGACTTGCCCCTGCAGACGCCATCCTGGAAACCATGAACCAGGTGTTTGCCGTGGGGGAGGAGAGGATGCAGGAATTTGTTTCCACTCCTGAGTTCCGACAGGTATTTGGAGAAGAGGGAGAGCTTTCCGATCAGTCCTGCCCCATAACCAACCTGGACGGCCTGTTTGAGAATCTGATGGCAGACAAAGACGGAAAAATCTGGGCCATTGATTATGAGTGGGTCTTTGACTTTCCCATCCCGTTGGGATTTGTCCGCTACCGGAATCTGGCATACTTTTATTACCGGTACGAAAAGGTTATGAAGTACGGCAGTCTGGCCGGTTTTTTAGAAATCTTTGGGATTGATGGGGACAAGGCGGCCCTTTACGGCCGTATGGAAGAAGCCTTTCAGTCCTACGTTCACGGGGACAGTACCGGAGGATATTTAAAGAATTACCAGCAGAGAATTGTCACCGGGGAAGAATTGAAGCAAAGAGATGGGGATTTCCAGAGAGCCATGGAGCGCATCTTGGTTCTCCAGGAAGAAGAGGAAGAGTGCAATCTTACCATCCGAAAAAATCAGGAGACCATGCGCCTGACCAATAATCATGTGGCCAATCTGGAGATTATGATCCGGGATCTGCGCCATGAGATCGATGAGATGAGCAAGGTCATTACCTATTTAAACAGCCATGAAGCCCTGATTTACAAAGTCTACCGTAAATTGTCGGGAGTGGCGCTCCGTTACTTTCCCAAAGGAACCCGCAGGCACAAGGTGTTAAAATATGCGGTGGGCACTGTCCGGCATCCCGGCTACTACGGCCGCCTGTATTTTACAAGGGAAGGCCGCAACCGGATAGAAGGGGACTTTAAAATCGGCCAGGCCTACCGGGAGACAGGGCGTCTGGTATTCCCTGACGCAGAGCAGCCGGAGGTTTCCATTATTATTCCGGTTTACAATCAAATCCATTATACCTACGCCTGCTTAAAATCCATTTTGGAGCATACAAAAGGGCTAACCTACGAGATTATTATTGCCGACGACGTCTCCACAGATGCCACGGCGGAGCTTTCTAAATTTACAAAAAATCTGGTAATCAGCCGCAACCGGGAAAACCAGGGATTTCTTCGCAACTGCAACCAGGCGGCTGAAAAGGCCAGAGGACGGTATCTGATGTTTTTAAACAACGATACCCAGGTTACCGACGGCTGGCTTACCTCTCTGGTAGAGCTGATACAATCGGATCCTGCCATCGGCATGGTAGGATCAAAACTGGTTTATCCCGACGGACGGCTTCAGGAGGCAGGAGGAATTCTCTGGAGCGACGGCTCCGGCTGGAATTACGGAAGACTGGACGATCCGGAAAAGGCAGAATATAACTATGTAAAAGATGTAGATTATATTTCCGGCGCGGCTATTTTGCTGCCCAAAGAGCTTTGGGAGAAAATCGGCGGCTTTGATGAACGGTTTGCCCCGGCCTATTGTGAGGATTCAGATTTAGCCTTTGAGGTGAGAAAGGCAGGCTACCGGGTGGTGTACCAGCCCCTTTCCCGGGTAATCCATTTTGAGGGTATTTCCAATGGAACGGATGTAAACGGCTCCGGGCTGAAGCGCTATCAGGTGGAAAACAGCCGGAAGTTAAAGGAAAAATGGGCAGATGAGTTTAAACGTCAGTCCGTCAATGACGGCAATCCCAATCCCTTTAAGGCCAGGGAAAGAAGCCAGAAAAAGCCGGTAATTTTGGTAGTGGATCACTATGTCCCCACCTTTGACAAGGACGCCGGATCCAAGACCACTTACCAGTATATAAAGATGTTTATCCAGAAAGGATTTTCCGTAAAATTTCTGGGAGATAATTTCCTCCACGAAGAGCCGTATTCCACCACTCTTCAACAGATGGGAGTGGAGATCCTCTATGGAGCGGAGTATCAGACCGGAATCTGGGACTGGCTGGAGAAAAATGGCAAAGAGATTGATTTTGCCTATTTAAACCGTCCTCACATTGCCACTAAGTATGTGAACTTTATCAAAGAGCACACCGATATTAAGGTAATCTATTACGGCCATGATCTCCACTTTCTGCGTCTGGGCCGGGAATATGAGCTGACCGGGGACATTAAGATTAAGAAGGAAGCGGACTACTGGCGTGCCATTGAGCTTTCTATGATGGAGAAGGCGGCGGTGTCCTATTACCCTTCCTGTGTGGAGGAAAAGGCGATTCACAAAATCAATCCGTCTATAAACGTAAAGGCCATTACTGCCTATGTTTATGACAAATTCCTGGACAGCATTGAGAAGGATTTTGAAAAGAGGGAAGGCCTGGTATTTGTAGGGGGCTTTGCCCATCCCCCTAACGCAGACGCGGTTTTGTGGTTTGCAGGAGAGATTTTTCCGCTGATCCGAAAGGAGATTCCCCATATGCAGTTTTTCGTGGTGGGATCAAAAGTTACGGAAGAGATCAAAGCCTTGGAACAGCCCGGAAACGGGATTGTGATTAAGGGATTTGTAAGTGATGAGGAGCTGGAAGCAATTTATCAGCAGTGCAGGATTGTGGTAGTTCCTCTCCGCTACGGCGCAGGGGTCAAGGGCAAGGTAGTGGAGGCCATTTATAACGGAGCTCCCATTGTCACCACATCGGTAGGCGCAGAAGGAATCCCGGAAGTGGAAAAGACCCTGGAGATTGCCGACGGCGCAGAAGAATTTGCCCGAAAGACCGTGGAACTCTATCAGAACCCCAAGAGGTTAAAAGAATTGTCAGACAGCACCCAGGAATACATCCGGGCCAATTTCAGCGTAGACGGGGCCTGGGATGTGGTGAAGGAGGATTTTACCAGATGAGCATACAGAACTTGACTCCTGAGATGGAATATATGATAAAAACCTTAGAAAAGCTTGTAAATATTCCCAGCCCCAGCGGCTATACAAAAGAGGTTATGGAAGCCATTAAAGAAGAGGCGGCAAGATGGGGTTTTTCCTCTTCCTATACCCGCAAGGGAAGCCTTATTGTGGAAGTGCCGAAGGGGGAAGGACAAATACCAAAAGGGCAGGAACCAGGGACTCTGGGCCTGACTGCCCACGCAGACACTTTAGGAGCCATGGTCCGCTCCGTAAGCTCTGACGGGATGATTAAGTTTGCCAGCGTAGGCGGATATATGATGGAATCCATAGAAGGAACTTACTGCAAGATCCATACCCGCACCGGAAAGACCTATACAGGAACGATTTTGACCAAAGAGCCTTCGGTTCACACCTATGACGATGCCAGGACCCTGGAGCGCAAGGTGAAAAATATGGAGATCCGCCTGGACGAGCCGGTGAAAAATGCTGGAGATGTGGAGAACTTGGAGATCTGCCCCGGTGACTATATCAGTTTTGACGCCATGTTTCGATACACGGAAAGCGGATTTATTAATTCCCGCCATTTAGACGACAAGGCATCCATCGCAGTGCTTTTAACGGTTTTAAGATATCTGTCTGAGACAGGAAAAAGGCCCTGCCGCCCGGTGAAGATCTTGATCAGCAATTTTGAGGAGGTGGGCCATGGCGGCTCCTGGGTTCCTCAGGATATAACGGAATTTTTAGCTGTGGATATGGGTGCTTTGGGGGACGACTTAACGGGGGACGAGTACAAGGTGTCTATCTGCGCCATGGATTCCTCCGGCCCGTATCACTATGATATGACCAACCGCCTCATTGAGATTGCAAAGGAAAAGAACCTGGACTATGCGGTGGATATTTTCCCCCACTACGCTTCTGATGTGTCGGCGGCTCTCAGGGGCGGCCACGATCTCTGCGGGGCTCTTATCGGCCAGGGGGTTCATGCTTCTCATGGTACGGAGCGGACCCATATCAGAGGGCTGATGCAGACTTGTGAGCTGATAAAAGGATATCTGGAAGTGTGAGGACCGGGGGCAGCCGGCAGACAGGCGCAGGAGGAAATAGATGGAGGCAGTATTATTGGCAGGAGGGCTGGGAACCCGGCTTCGCAGCGTAGTAAGCGACCGGCCCAAGCCTATGGCCCTCATTGAAGGGCGGCCTTTTATGGAATATGTAGTCCATGAATTATCCCGCCACGGGGTGGATCACATTATTTTTGCCCTGGGCTATAAGGGCTCTATGGTGGAAGAATATTTTAGAGACGGAAGAGACTTTCAGGTTCAGGTTTCCTATGCCTACGAAGAGACCCTTCTGGGGACAGCAGGAGCCATTAAAAATGCAGGGGAGTTTGTGAGGGACGAATATTTCTATGTTCTCAATGCAGACACCTTTTACCAGATTGATTACAGCCGTTTAACCAGGATCAGGGAGGAAAAGGCTTTGGAGATGGCCCTGGTTCTGCGGGAGGTTCCCGATGTCTCCCGCTACGGGGAAGCTTCCCTTACGGACGGGCTTCTTACGGGGTTTAATGAGAAATCTCTTAAGCCCCGCCCCGGAACCATCAACGGCGGCGTATATCTGATGAAAAAAGACCTTCTGGAGACAATTCCGGAGGGGAAAGTTTCTTTAGAAAATGAGATGATTCCTAAATGGATGGAAGAAGGACGGCGTCTGGGCGGTTTGGTCAATGACGGGTATTTTATTGACATCGGAATCCCGGAGGCCTATTTCCGGTTTCAGGAAGACGTAAGAAAAGGAGTGGTAGTATGGTAATCAGAGGAAGAGCGCCTCTTCGGGTAAGCTTTGGAGGAGGGGGCACAGATGTGGCCCCCTTCTGTGTGGAGCAGGGAGGAGCAATTATCGGCAGCACCATTAACAAATATGCTTACTGCTCTATTGTACCCAGGGAGGACGAGCAGATTATCGCTCACTCGCTGGACTTTGATACTACAGTAAAATACAATACCAGGGAAAACTACGTTTATGACGGAAAGCTTGATCTGGTAACAGCGGCCTTAAAGGCCATGAATATCCGGAAAGGCTGTGAAGTTTACCTTCAGTGCGACGCGCCTCCGGGCTCCGGCCTTGGAACCTCTTCTACCGTAATGGTGGCCCTTTTAACCGCCATGGCCAGATGGAAAGGGGTGGAGCTGGACAGCTATGCTCTGGCAGATTTGGCCTACCAGGTAGAGCGGGAAGACTTAAAGATTGACGGCGGCTACCAGGATCAGTATGCGGCCACATTCGGAGGCTTTAACTTTATCGAATTTCACGGCCGCAACAATGTGGTGGTAAACCCTTTGAGAATAAAAAAAGACATTATCCACGAGCTCCAATACAACCTGCTTTTGTGTTACACCGGAAATATCCACGTGTCTGCTAATATTATTAAGGATCAGGTGAAGAACTACGAGAAAAAGGATGCCTTTGACGCCATGTGGGAGGTAAAGGCCTTGGCCTACGCCATGAAGGACGAGCTGCTAAAGGGGAACCTCTACAGCTTCGGAAAGCTTCTGGACTACGGCTGGGAAAGCAAAAAGCGGATGAGCAGCAAAATTACCAATCCACAGATCGATGAGCTTTATGAGGAGGCTAAAAAGGCCGGCGCTCTGGGAGGAAAGCTTTTGGGAGCCGGAGGAGGAGGATACCTTCTGATGTTCTGCCCCTACAATGTGCGCCATGTGGTAGCAGCCCGTATGGAGGCCGCCGGAGGACAGGTGGCAGACTGGAATTTTGAGCTGAGAGGAGCCCAGAGCTGGGTTGCCAACGAGGATCGGTGGCAGTATGATACAGTAAAGGTTCATATGTCAAATGGAAATTATGAATTTCACTTATAAAAACGGCTTGCGCCCGGTGATTTTCCTGGATCGGGACGGCACCATCAATGAAGAAGTCCACTATCTGCACCGCCCTGAGGATTTAAAGATTCTTCCCGGCGTTCCCCAGGCCATCAGGAGGTTTCGCGAGGCAGGTTATCTGGTGGTGGTAATTACCAACCAGGCGGGGATCGGCAGAGGTTATTACACGGAAAAAGATCTGGAGATTTTAAATGAATATTTAAATCAGGTGCTGGCAGAGGAACAGGCTCATATTGACGGCTTTTATTTCTGCCCCCACCATCCGGAGCATGGAATAGGAGAATATAAAAAGGTCTGCCGCTGCCGCAAACCGGATATCGGTATGTTTGAGCAAGCCCAGAGGGATTTTCCGGTGGATAAAAGCCGATCCTATATGATTGGGGATAAGCTGATTGATACCCGGGCTGGCCATAACTTCGGAATTCGGTCGGTTCTGGTAGGTACCGGATACGGAGGAGAGCTGTTTAAAAATCAGTGTAAAAGCCAGATGGTGACAGAGGATTATGACCACTATGCCGAAAATCTTATGACGGCGGCAGACTGGATCATACGGAACGGATAAAAGGCCAGGAGGAAATACCCTGACGGGCATCCCTGTATGCCCAAAATATAGGGCAGAAAAGGAGGAAACAGAAAGTGGAACCCATGACACATTTGAATACGCTATTGGAGCGATATCCGGTTTTAAAGCCCATAAAGGATCAAATAGAAGCGGCCTATGAGGCGCTGGAAACCTGCTATGAAAACGGCGGCAAGCTTCTGGTTGCCGGAAACGGGGGAAGCTGCGCGGACGCAGAGCATATTGTGGGAGAACTGATGAAGGGCTTTATAAAACGCCGCCCTGTATCGGAGGGAGAAAAAGAAGAGCTTGTCCGGCAGGGCAGCCGGATGAGGGAAGAAACCGGGATAGAAGAGAACCTGGGAGAAGAATTGGCCTGCTGCCTCCAGGGAGGACTTCCTGCCATTGCCCTTACGGGGCATAATGGTCTGTCCACGGCTTTTTTAAACGACGTAAATGGCGAAATGATTTATGCCCAACAGCTTTGGGGGTTTGCGAAACCAGAGGATGTATTTTTCGGCATCTCCACCTCCGGCAACTCCAAAAACATCCTTTATGCCCTGACAGCGGCTAAGGCCAGGGGATTAAAAACCATTATCCTCACGGGGAAGGATGGAGGCAGGCTGTCTAAAAGCGCAGATGTGTCTGTTATTGTGCCGGAACAGGAGACCTACAAGATCCAGGAACTTCACCTCCCTGTATACCATGCGCTCTGCCTGATGCTGGAGGAAAGATTTTTTTAGGAAAAAGGTATTTTTGTCATATGAAAGAACACGTGTTTGCAATTTGTGCTTACGGGGAGTCCCCCTATCTGGAAGCCTGCATCCGTTCATTAAAAATGCAGACCGTTCCGGCGGACATTATTTTATGTACCTCCACTCCCAATCAGCATATAGAAGAGCTGGCAGAGAAGTACAGGATCCCGCTGTTTGTCCGTGAGGGAAAGAGCAATATCCGGGATGACTGGGAGTTTGCCTGTAAAACGGCAGATGCCAGGCTGGTAACCATTGCCCACCAGGATGACATGTATCACAGGCGATATAAAGAAAACTTGCTGAAATATGCCCGCAGGTATCCGGATATGGCCCTGTTTACCACTGATTATGTCCTGGTAAAAGGCCATGAGCTGGCCAGGAAAGATAAGGTGCATCTGGTGAAAAAACTTCTCCGCCTGCCCCTCAGGTTTCCGTTTCTGAATCATCTTAAGGCGGTAAAAAAGGCGGCGCTGGTCTGGGGGAATCCTATTTGCTGCCCATCCTGCACCTACAATAAAGAGCTGACAGGAGATCCGCTGTTTGAATCCTCTCTTCAATACGCCCTGGACTGGGATACCCTGATTCGGCTGGCGGATCAGGCGGGCCGGTTTATCTGCATAGAATGGCCGCTGTTTTATTACCGGATTCATGAGTCCAATGCCACTAAGGCCTGTATGAAGGATGAGAGGCGCAGCCGTGAGGAGACGGAGATGTTCTCCCGATTTTGGCCAGGACCGGTGGTAAAGGGAATCATGCATTTTTACAGGAGGGCCTATAAGGCATATGAAGGATAGGTCAAATCAGAAAATGCTTTTTTTATGCGTGCTGACAGCAGTGATTCTGGCAGTGGGACTGGACCGTTTATTTATCCGGGGCCAGTTGGGAGAAGTGATCAGTGGGAATAATAATCCGGAAGCGCTGGCCGAAATAGTCCTGATGCTTCTGTGGTTTTTCTTCTCCCTGTGTGTGGTTAAAAAAACGGAGATGAGAGTTTTTCTGACCTTTTTGGGAATTTTGGCAGTTACCTGGATCCACCAAACCCTGACGCCTCTTTTGGTTTCCGGGGGATATGCCTTGTTTTTACTTATGTTGGGAAATCTGGGAGCCAGGCTGGCTGGAGGATGGAAGGGGAAGGAAATCCCTTTCTTTGCCGTTTTGACCATGGGAGCCGGGCTGTGGATGATTGTGGTGTGCTGTGTTTCTGCTTTTGGCCTTGGAGGAACCGATCTGTGGCGGAAAATTGCCCTGGCTCTGGCTGTTCCTGCCGGGCTGTGGAATCTGAAAAAAGAAAAGGGTCCCTTTTTGGGAAAGATAAGGGAATATAAATGGGGAAAAAAAGACGGGCTTTTCCTGGCCCTGATCCTCACCTGCCTTCTCCTTCAGACCGGGCGGATGAATATTGCCTTAGATTACGATTCCCTTCACTATGGACTGCGATCTCCTTATATTTTAGACAACGGCAGGGGAATTTACGAAAATCTGGGAAGCATCAATGTGGTTTACACCTATGCAAAGGGACTGGAAGTTTTAGCCCTTCCCCTTTCCGGGCTTCCTGGTTATGGCTTTGTCTTATCTTTTAACATTTGGCTGGCCATGGGGGTTTGCTATATGGGATACCGTTTGGCAAAGCTTTACGGCGGTCCCGGGCGGGGATGGTTTGCCGCAGCGCTGACGGCTTTAACTCCTGGCATCTTAAATATGGCCATTACGGCAAAGAGCGATATCATTACCTTGCTGTTCCAGATGGCAGCCATAGAGGGGCTGGTATGGATTGAAAAATCAGAAGACAGGGAAGAACAGGCCAGGCTGCTTCTCACCGTTATTGGGGCCTGCCTGATCAGCTATACCTTAAAGCCCACCTCCCTGGTGTTTTCCACTGCCGTTGTGGGATTTGGGCTTTTGTATCTGCTTGCCGGCGGAAGAAATATTTTTAAATGGTTTACAAAAGGGGCGGGAGCTTACCGCCTTGTTATCATCCCGGCAATGGCCCTGGCCGGGATCTGGGCCAGAACCTACCTGCTGACAGGAATGCCTTCCACTTCGGTATTTACAAGCATCTGGGAGCTTTTAGGGTTTCAGGTCCGCTGGCCTTTTGCTTTTAATTCGATTCCCAATGAGGGGATTACCCTGGGGTTTTGGGGAGGCCTAAGCCACTTGGGAGATCGGCTTTTGAAAATGTTTTTCGCTCCCACCGGGGAAGACATGGACCATGTTATAATTGCCTGGGGAACCGGCCTGCTGCTGCTCTCTTTGACAGCTGTCGTCCTATATGGGAAACGGGTAAAAGCGCGGCTTTATCACCTGCTTCTTTTACTCATTTCCGGTCTTAGTATTGTAAGCGTCTATCTGCTGTGGCAGGTGGACGGAAATTATTTTATGCTGTGGTACTCTATGGCGGCTGTCTGTGGGGCCATAGCGGTTCCCGAGGGCAAAACAGATTTCCTCAAAGCCTGGACAAAAGGGCTGGCCGTCCTTGTTACAGCCTTTCAGCTTACGGTAATGGCTCTAACAAGCTGGGCAGGAGGAGTGGGATTTACACCGGTTTCATTTGCCCATAAGGGGTATTACAATCACCGGGAGGAGAGTCTTTTAAATGCCAGAGAGGAAGGAAGAGAGGAGATCTGGAAGTTCCTCTCCGCAGATCCTTCAAACCGGGTGGTAGCTTTTGGAGAACATCCCGGGTGTCTGGATTTCGCCTGCAATGTCCAGTCCTATTTTGATATTACCGGAAGCGGGGGAAACGTCGTTCTGGTAAAGACCCTGGAGAATTTTAAAGATTATTTGCGCTATGCCGGGACGGACTATATTTATGGGGAGGCGGGACATCTGGAGGAAGGAAGCCGGGAATGGGATGTTCTGCGTTACCTGGTAGAAGAAGGAAGCCTGACGGATATCCGCTACGAAAACGGAAATATGGTAGGCAAAGTCAGCCTGGACGGCTCCGGCTATGACGCCGGGGAAGCCGAAGAAGCTGCAAAAGAGTTTTACCGGATGATAATTCTTAAATAGGCCTTTTAGCCGGGCCGTTAAGAAAGGAATGTATTATGGATTCAAAGATGTCTCTGGAACAGAAAAATAAGTGGAAGAATGATGTAATTGCCATCCTTCTTCTGGGGATCTTTGCCTTTTTCATTAATCGGGGGATTGAAATAAAGGGCTTGTATATGGATGATCTGTACCTGTGGTCCTGCTATGGGGAACAGTCCTTTTTGGAATTTAATTTTCCCATAGGAAGCACCCGGTTTCGCTTCCTTTATTACCTGATGGCATGGCTGGAACTGGCTCTTGTGGGAAACCATGCAGGATGGTTTGTGCCCATTAATATCGTTTTAAATATTTTTGTGGCAGCACAGGTTTACTGGTTTGGCACAAAGCTTTCCGGAAGCCGGGGAAGCGGATTCCTGGCCGGTATTTTGTACCTGCTGTCCAGAATGTCCTACTATCAGATTAGTCAGGTTTACGGCCTAATGGAGACTGCTGCCACGGCCATGGCACTGGGAATTTTAATCTTGCTTTACTTTCAGGTAAACGGAAAAGGGAAAGACAAAGGGTTTTACAGCGCCTGCGCCCTGTATTTTGCCATCTGTTTTGTTCATGAAAGATATTTGGCCTTACTGCCTTTATTATATTTGGCGCTGCTTCTTTCTCATAAAAAGGGGCAGAAATTTAACTGGAAAAAATGGGCGGCCCCGGCTGTTTCCTTTGGGGCAGTTATGGGAATCCGCCGGCTTGCCATCGGATCTGTTCTTCCGGCAGGAACCGGAGGAACTCAGGTAGCGGACACCTTTTCGATAAAGGAGGCAGTCTGGTACGCTCTGTGCCAGGTAGGCTATGTATTTGGCTGTAACGCAGGACCGGAGCATTTAAACGGCATGTCCTGGCAGGATTCTCCCAGATGGATTAAGCTGTTTGTTATCCTGTCAAACCTGGTGCTGCTGGCTTTGGTACTGGCTTTTCTCGTTAAAATGATCCGCACCCGGAAACAGTTTCCGGTGTATTTAAAAAATATCCTGCTGTTTTTGACCTTTATTGCTCTGTGCATCGGCGCTTCCAGCGTTACAGTCCGGGTAGAGATGCGATGGGTTTATGTGTCTTATACGGCAGCACTTTTATTTCTCTGTTATATGCTGGGGGTTCTGCGGGAGCCGGGAGAATGCGGGGAAGAAAGAAGACACAACAGTCAGCGGATATTTAATACAGCCGTCTGCACCGGGATATTTTTCCTGTATTTTCTCCTTACGCTGCCTGCAGAGGACTTTTACCGGGGAAAATACCCCAACCTTTATTTCTGGCCCAATCAGCTTCGGTACAATTCTCTGGCAGAAGAAACCTATGAAAGGTATGGAGATGATATTTTTGGTAAAACCATTTATATTATAGGCAATACCTATCAGATGAGTGAGTTTACCGCAGATACCTTCTTTAAGGTTTTTGACAAGGAGAGAAAGGCGGAGGGAACCCGGATTGAGTTTATTGACAGTATCCTGGAAGTGGGACAGGTGACGGAGAACATGGTGATTCTTCGGGAAGATCCAAAGCATAACGGGTTTCGGGATATCACGGAAATGGTTCAGAGCTTAAAGTGTGAGATTATAACGGGGTATTACCGGGACGGGTGGATGGACGAGCATGCGAAGATCCGGGTGATGGCCGGGGCGGAAGGAACCATCTGCCTGAAATTTATGTTTCCCGGAATCTTAAACGGAGGGGAAATTACAACCATCTATGCAGACGGAAAGCTGGCAGCAGAGCTTCCGGTGACAGAGAGCATCTACTATCAGGAAATTGAGGCAGAACCTTATCAAATCGTGGAACTGGAGTTTCAGCATAATTTTCATATGCAGAATGCCCAGGAAAAACGGGGAGAGGACAGGCTGGCTGTGATTGTGGAAATCGAGGCGGATTAAAGGAGGAAGAACACCAATGAAACGGTCTTATGGCTGCATCCTGTTTCCGGCGGCAGGCATTTTGTTCTGCTTATGGTATGTCTGTTCCGCTACCAGTGATGTTGTGTACTCAGATTACATCCGGTTGATTAATTCTTATTTGCCGGATGTGTGGAACCCTGAAAAATTTTTTGTTCCGGATATTCTTACCAGGATCCCGGTAAACTTTTTAAGCCGGGGCATCAATGTGGAAGTGTTTCATTTCAGCGTCCGGTTTGACCAGATCCTGGGGATTTTGGGATTGGGACTGGCGGCCCTGGTAATCGGGCTGTATGTAAGAAAAGAAAGGCTGGGATTTGGCTTTCTGCTGGCAGTGATGGTTCTGATGTTCAGCCTGAATAAATGGGAGATGCTGACAAACGGAAGCGGCTGGACGCATTTTCTGGCATTTGCCTGCTTTTATTACTATTACCTGGTACTGGATCGGGTATGGCAAAGCGGGAAAAAGGGTATCCGTCCCGGACAAAGAACAGAGAAACCCTGGGACAGGCCTGCGCTTCTTCTTTTGCCTTTTATCATTACTTTGGGGATTGCAGGACAGTATTGCGCTATTTATTCCGGCGTAATGATAGTCGTTTATGGCTTTTTAGGCATCTGGAATACCTTTATCGACACAGACGGCAGCCCCAGGGCGGGGCGTGGGGCGGATAAGGGCCAGCGGTACTGGCTGTGGCTTTTGTGTATCCTGATTCCTTTGGGACTTTATATGGTCAGCAATGCTTTTACAGTAGAAGAGCATGCCGGGGCCACAGAGTTAAGCTTTACAGAAGCGATACGGCAGAATCCCAAATTTTTTCCGGCATTTTTTATAAAATCTTTTGCGGCCATGTTTTTAGGCGGGGAAACCATGGAGAGCCGCCTTCATCTTCCCAACCGGGTTATCCTTTTAATCGGTCTTCTGGTTATGGGCGGATACCTTTTAGGGTTATGGCTTAATGTTAAATATCAGATTTATGAAAGGACTCTCTTCCCCCTTCTTTTGATTCTGTCCGGGGGATGCAGTCATATCCTGATTTTGATTTCCAGATGGATTTTCTTAAACCAGGAAAACTATGGTATGAGTTCCCGGTATGCGGTTCAGTTTCAGATGGGGATCATAGGAATTGTGCTGACAATTGCCATTGCCTGGGGAATGGAAGGGCACAGGCGGCCCCGTTCTGAGGACACAGGACGCGCCCTGGGAAGGAGAGCGGCAAAGCGCTTAAAGAAACATTCTATAGCAGCGGTAACAGGCGTGGTTTTTATTGGAATTATTTTATGCGGAAATGTGGCTACCACTGCTGACGAGCTGATAAAAGCCCCCTACCGTAAGGAGCGGTATGAAGAAAAAGTACAGGCGGCCCTGAATTACAAAAATTACAGCGATGAAGATTTAGAAAATATTTTTGAATACCGCAAAGGGCCTGAGAAAATACGGCAGGCGCTTGAGATTTTAGAAACCAACCGCTGGAATGTATACGGCCGCATGGATATTAAAGGGCGAGAAGGAGGAGACACATGAAAGTTGTATTATTAGCCGGAGGATTTGGCACCAGGATCAGCGAGGAAAGCCATTTAAAACCAAAGCCCATGATTGAAATCGGGGAAAAACCTATTTTGTGGCATATTATGAAATACTATTCTCAGTTCGGGTTCCATGAGTTTGTGATCTGCCTGGGCTATAAGCAGTACGTGGTAAAGGAGTTTTTTGCAGACTATTTTCTCCACACCTCAGATGTAACCTTTGATCTGGCTAACAACCGGATGGAGGTGCACAACAATTACTCGGAGCCATGGAAGGTGACTCTGGTAGATACAGGCCTTAACACCATGACGGGAGGGCGGGTAAAGCGCATCCGCCCCTATGTGGAAGAAGAACCTTTCATGCTGACTTACGGCGACGGGGTGGCGGACATTGATCTCAATGCCCTGGCAGAGTTTCACAAAAACCATGGTAAGATTGCCACTCTTACAACGGTGAATGTGGGACAGAAATTCGGGGTGCTGGATCTGAACAGTTCCGGGCAGGTTCAGGCTTTCCGGGAAAAGAGCGATAATGACGGCGCTTTGATTAATGGCGGTTTTATGGTGTTTAATCCGGGTATTTTCGATTATTTGGAGGACGACACTACAGTTTTGGAAAAGGCGCCTCTGGAAAACCTAGCAAGGGACGGACAATTAATGGCCTACTGCCATGAAGGTTTTTGGAAATGCATGGATACTCAGAGAGACAAAAATCAGCTGGAGACCATGTGGCAGTCCGGGAAAGCCCCGTGGAAAATATGGCAGGGATAGGAGAACGCATTATGACATTAGAGGAATTAACGGGATTTTATAAAGATAAAAGGGTTTTGGTAACCGGACATACAGGGTTTAAGGGAACCTGGCTGTGCAGGATTTTAAGCCTTTGCGGGGCAAAGGTAACAGGCTATGCTTTAAATCCTCCTACAGACCCTTCCATTTACCAGGTCATTGGCCTTGAGGATACCATGGATTCCCGAATCGGCGATATCCGGGATCTGCCCAGCCTGAAAAAGGTGTTTGATGAGGTTTTGCCGGAGGTGGTATTTCACCTGGCCGCCCAGCCCATTGTAAGAGATTCCTATAAGGATCCGGTTTACACTTATGAAACCAATGTAATGGGTACAGTCAATATTCTGGAGTGTATCCGCGCCACAGAATCGGTTAAATCTTTTCTAAATATCACCACAGATAAGGTATACGAGAATCGGGAGTGGGAGTACGGCTACCGGGAGTGCGATCCTTTAGACGGCTATGATCCATATTCCAACAGCAAGTCCTGCTCTGAGCTGGTGACTCACAGCTATGAAAAGTCCTTTTTTGGGGACGGGAGATGCGCCATTTCCACTTCCAGAGCAGGAAACGTAATTGGCGGCGGCGATTTTGCAAATGACCGGATCATTCCCGACTGCATTCGGGCGGCGGCGGCGGGAAAGGAGATTATTGTCAGAAATCCTCATTCCATAAGACCCTACCAGCATGTGTTGGAGCCATTGGCTGTATACCTGACCATTGCCATGAGGCAGTATGGGGACAGAAAAATGGCAGGATACTATAACGTAGGACCGGATGATGGGGACTGTGTTACCACTGGACAGCTGACAGACCTATTCTGCCAGGCCTGGGGCCAGGGGCAGACCTGGGTAAACCGCTATGACGGCGGCCCTCATGAGGCTAGTTTTTTAAAGCTGGACTGTTCCAGAATTAAAAGGGTGTTTGGCTGGACGCCCAGGTATCACGTGAAAGAGGCGGTGGAAAAGACTGTGGAGTGGTCCAGACAGTATCTGGACGGCCAGGACATGCTGGAAGCAACGGACAGGCAGATAAAGGAGTTCTTTGTATCCGTCTGAACCGTTACGATTTTTGTAAATCAATAAAAGGAGATAAAAGAAATGTTTGAAACCATGAGTGAACAGGAGGCCAGAAAGGCCATCCTGGATCTGACTGCAGAATACTGTACAACTTTTCATAATAAGAAAAAGCCATTTCAGGAGGGGGACAGAATTCCCTACGCATCCAGGGTATATGACCAAAATGAGATGGTAAATCTGGTGGATTCTGCCCTGGAGTTCTGGCTTACTTCCGGACGTTACACAGATAAGTTTGAAGAAAAGCTGGCAGAATACCTGGACGTGAGCTTCTGCTCCCTGGTAAATTCCGGCTCTTCCGCAAACCTCATTGCATTTATGGCCCTTACCTCCCCGCTCCTGGGAGACAGGCGGGTAAAAAGAGGGGATGAGATTATTACTGTGGCGGCAGGATTTCCCACTACGGTTACCCCGGCCATTCAGTACGGCGCGGTTCCGGTTTTTGTAGATGTGACCATCCCCCAATATAATATAGACGTAACCATGCTGGAGTCTGCCCTGTCTGAAAAAACCAAAGCGGTCATGATTGCTCATACTCTGGGAAACCCCTTTGACCTTAAGGCAGTAAAGGAATTCTGCAAAAACCATAATCTGTGGCTGGTGGAGGACAACTGCGATGCCCTGGGAAGCAGCTATGAGATAGACGGCGTCAAAAAACTTACAGGAACTATCGGTGACATCGGTACTTCCAGTTTCTATCCGCCTCACCACATGACCATGGGGGAAGGAGGGGCTGTATACACCAACAATCCCCTGCTAAATAAGATTATCCGATCCTTCCGGGACTGGGGACGGGACTGTGTCTGCCCCTCCGGCCGGGATAATCTGTGCGGCCACCGCTTTGACAGACAATACGGAGAGCTGCCTTTAGGGTATGATCACAAATATGTATACTCCCATTTCGGATATAATTTAAAGGCCACGGATCTCCAGGCATCCATTGGCTGCGCCCAGCTAGAAAAGTTCCCATCCTTTGTAGAGAGGAGAAAAGAGAATTTTGCCCGGTTAAAGGCAGGACTTTCAGACTGTCAGGACAAGCTGATTCTGCCGGAGGCCTGCCCCGGTTCGGACCCCAGCTGGTTTGGTTTCCTCATTACCTGTAAAGAGGGGACAGACCGGAATCAGGTGGTTCAGTATGTAGAGAGCAAGGGTATCCAGACCCGTATGCTGTTTGCCGGTAATTTGACCAAACATCCCTGCTTTGACCAGATGAGAGAATCCGGAGAGGGCTACCGGGTAGTGGGGAGTCTGGAGGTTACGGACAGGATTATGAAGGATACTTTCTGGGTAGGGGTTTACCCGGGAATGACGGATGAGATGATTGACTATATGGCAAAGACCATCAAAGATGCAGTAAGGCTATAAGGCCCGGGAGGCAATATTTCATGGATTTAACTAAAGTACACCAGGCTAATCTGGCCATATTAAAGGAGATTGATTCCATCTGCCGGGAAGAAGGGATCCAATATATGCTGGATGCCGGGACTCTTTTGGGGGCTGTCCGCCACAAGGGATTTATCCCCTGGGATGATGACGCGGATGTGGCCTTTACCAGAGACAACTATACCCGGTTTATCCGGGCAGCCAAAAAGAAGCTGCCTGACGGAATGACTCTGCTGGAACCAAAGGATTTAAGAGAGGGAAAGGCATTTTATGACTTTACCGCCCGGATCTGCTACGATAAAAGCAGCACTCACCAGGACAGTGAGGAGATGCAGTTTTATGAGGGGAAATTAAATCACTTGTGGGTGGATCTGTTTATCCTGGATGAGCTGCCGGAGAATCCGGTGTCCGGCGCTTTCACCAAATTCCTTCACAAGGCTATTTACGGTCTGGCCATGGGGCACCGCTATAAACTGGATTTTGCAAAATACAGCCTGGCCAATAAAATTGCAGTAGGGGGTCTGGCTATGGCGGGAAAACTTGTTCCTATGAAGCTGATCCGCCGTATGCAGTTTTGCGCGGCAGTTAAGGACAAAAAAGGAACCAGCAGTTTGTATTATTACAGCAATTACCAACCGGATTATTTATACGTCACCCTTAAGAAGGAGTGGTGCTGCAGAACTGTGGATATGGAGTTTGAAGGGGAGCTGTTTATGGTTCCGGCAGGCTGGGATCAGGTGCTGACCTGCGTTTACGGAGACTATATGACGCCGCCGCCGAAGGAAAAGCAGATCCCGGCTCACTCAGATATGGGCATCGAAGTTTTCTGATAAGCATGGATACGCCCGGCGGCGGACTTTTCATAGGAAACCTGAATGCGCCCGGCGGCGGACTTTCATAGGAAAAGAATTGTTTGGAGGACTTTATCATGGAAGAAGAGAAGGGTACAAAACGCCTTTCTGTAGTAGTATCTGTATATAACGAGGAAACGGCTCTGAACCAGTTTTACCAGGAGACGCGGAAGGTTTTAGAGAGTCTTCCCTGGGATTGGGAGCTTTTATTTGTCAATGACGGGAGTACGGATAACAGTCAGAAGGTTCTGAACAGTCTGGCAGGCCTTGACAGCCGGATCAAAATCATTTCCTTTTCCAGAAATTTTGGACATGAGTCGGCTATGATTGCCGGCCTGGATTACAGCACCGGAGACGGGGTGGTGTGTATGGATGCGGATCTTCAACACCCTCCGGAGTGCCTGTCTGAGATTGTGGCCAGGATGGAAGAGGGGTATCAGGTGATCACCATGGTGCGAACCAGCAATGCCAGCGCAGGCCTAATCAAGAACCTGACTTCCAGCGGTTTTTATGCCCTGATTAACTGGATTTCCGACGTTTATTTTGAACCGAATGCATCGGACTTTTTTGGCATTAGCCGCCAGGTGGCAGAGGTGCTGAAAAAGAATTACAGGGAGCGGGTCCGGTTCCTCCGGGGCTATGTCCAGAATGTAGGTTTCCGCAAAACCTCTATTTCTTACCAGGCCCGTCCAAGGGTAGCGGGAGAGAGTAAATATAATATCCGGAAGCTTTTGCGCTTTTCTTTTAATACCATTATGTGCTTTTCCAATATGCCTTTAAAGCTGGGGATTTTTGCCGGGATCTTCTCCGCCCTGATTGGCCTTGGCGTACTGATTTATACATTAATTACCAGGCAGGGAGCGCCCAGCGGCTATGCCACCATTGTCGTCCTCATTTGCTTCATGTTTGCTATGATGTTTGTCATAATTGGAATAATCGGGGAATATATAGCAGTATTATTTAATGAATTAAAAGACCGCCCGATTTACATTGTAGAGGAAGTGAAAAACCTGTAATACAAATTAGCAGCGCACGGCTGAATAGTTACTAAATTTTTATAAAATATGCTATTGTATAATGGATAAAACTATAGTACAATAATTGTATGAAAACGCCGGAGTCGATAAGGAACTGATTGACAATCGCTTTATACGTTTAATGGGGTGATGTTATGCAGGCGAAACAGATCGATATTCTTGCACCATATCGGACATTGCCGATTTCCTATCTTGTCAGAACTGCAAATCAATTTACCTGTGATATCTATATACAGGGGAATGCTACGAAGATTAATGTAAAGGATTATGAGGCGATGCAGACAGGGTTGCAGCCACGGGGAGACAGTTTGATTTTTTATCTGGAAGGGAGTGACAGAGGAGAGGCGGAGTTAAGGCTTCGGCGCCTGTTCAGAGTTTAGTGAAAACCAATTATAAGGGAGTGGCCGACGGACATTTGACCAGAATAAGGTTAGATGTCCGTCAGTCTTGTGACACAAGAAGGGACTTTTCAAGAAAAGGGACTGCTTATGGGAAATAAACTGGATCTGGTTATTAACGAAAATTATTCAAAACTAAACAGCATTGATCTGCACATACTAAGCTTTATCCAGAACAACCTGCAGCTTAGCACCACTTTAAGCATTGCCAGGCTGGCGGAGAGCTGCAACGTTTCTACTGCCACGGTTCTGCGTATGACCCAAAAGCTTAATTTCAGCGGTTACAGTGAATTTAAGTATTTTCTGAAAAACGATGCTGTTAAGGAGGAGGAAGAAAACGCAGACATTATAGAGGCGTTGAATCAGGATATTTCTCAGACCATTAAGGTATTTAAGCAGAACCGGCAGATTGAAGAAATTTACCAGATGATTGATGAGGCAGAAAATATTTACGCCTACGGTACCGGCCAGGGGCAGCGGCTGATGCTCCAGGAACTGGCCCGCTGCTTTCTCAATGTAAACAAAAAGATTATTATGATTCCCACATCCACGGAACTGAAAATTATTAAACAGTATATGAGCAAAAAAGACCTGCTCTTTATTGCATCCTGGTCGGGAAGAATTGAAAAGTATAAAGAAACTCTGTTGAATCTGGAAGTTTTGGGAATTCCCCTGGTATCCATTACCAATTTGAATAACAATGAACTTTCCAGTATTTCCAAGTATAATTTGTATTTTCAGAGTACCAGTGTGGACAAGGTGATGAATATTAACCGTTCCAGCTATCTGACTTTGCATCTGGTGCTTCATCTTCTGTATGATGGATACATTAATTATTTGAATTCAGGAGAAGCAGCTGAAAGATAGCACCCATAAGGAAATTAAATTACAAAGAATCCGGTCAAATACGCCAAAGAGGCGTCTTGCCGGATTCTATTATTTAAAGTGATTTTACTGTCATAGCCATGTCTTTAGCCAGCATCAGGGAGCTTGAATACACCGCTAAGCCAAACTTTTACCGACTAAACGACGGGGCGGATTCACTCTCCGAAATCTTATTGCTTTTTCAGGATTAGTTTCGGGACAATCTTCATCAAAAGTAATAGGCATTTTCCTTGCGTGTTCTAACTCTCTCAGGTCATCTTCTGTAAATGCTAATTCTTTTTTTAATTCCTCAGACATACTATTCATATTTACCATAATAAATCCCCCTTTCAAAGCTTGTAGCCAATCTTGCCGATATAAGTCTGGTAACATCTGTCTGCATGCTATTTCCTGCCGATGTGTCACCAATTGTATCATAGCGATCTTCGACATCGCTGTGTTCTTCATCGTATAACTCAATTCTATCATAATCAAAGAAAACACGGGCGGCATTTTTGAAGGATATTCCATGCTTTTGGATATTCTTTTGGTTCTTTTCTTCATCATACTCAAAAACCATGCCGCCTAATTGGAATGTTATGATTCTCTTTTGGCACATTGATAATCCCCCGCTTTTCTGCTAATAGTATTTTAGCATATCCTCAGCTTTCCTACAAGATACCCTTTGGCAAAACGTAAAATTACAAAGAATCCGGTCAAATACGCCAAAGAGGCGTCTTGCCGGATTCTGTTATTTAAAGTGATTTTACTGTCATAGCCATGTCTTTAGCCAGCATCAGCGGCCGGAGATAAGCCACTGTAGAGGCCATGGGAAGCACATGGGGGCTTAGGTGGATGCCAAGCTCCTTTTCCATATAATTCCTTCTGGCTTCTATCCGTTTCCAGAGGGCCGGAGCCTGTATGCGTATCTGCTGCTGCAGATCCGAATCAGCCAGTGCAATGGTGCTTTCAGCGCTGATTCCGCCATAGCCAGGTACGGAAGGGATAATGTCAATCTGGAACAGCATTCCGCTTACCAGCTCTTCTTTGCTGCCTGAGTAAATGGGAGAGGACATCCACTCCTCGTCGGCGGTAAGGTGGCCGGGACACAGACTCCAATGATATTCAGCCTTGGGAAGAACCGCCTCTATGGTATCATAAAGCTCTCCGCCTTTCATACCGCAGCGGATAGTCTCCAGCCAGGTTACATAGGCATTAAAGTAGGGTTTAACCACAGCATCCACATAATCCCGGGACCCATCAGGAAGCTGAGAAACATGTTCAGCCGCATAACCTGCCCGGGAGGAAAGACCGCCTTTATAACCTATCGTAAGGCTAATGGTATCTCCGGTCTTTACCGTATTTTCAGTGGGATAAAGGTTCGCCTTTATGAAGCGCTTTCCGGCGGCCGCAATGGTTACAACGCTGTTTTTCTGGCCAAGGGCGTTTAAAGCATCCCCCAGCTCTGTCTCTTTTACGCCTGCATCGATAATGTCCATGGCGGCCAGCATACAGTCGCTGGCAAGCGCGGCGCCAAATTCATAGTGCTCGATCTCGTTTACATTGTTGATACAGCGGGCGCCGTTTTCTCCAATAAACAGGGATGTGGCGTTGGAGACGCTTCCCTCCGGGCCTGCCAGCATGCGGATAGCTTCTACCAGATAATAAGGCGCGTCAAAGAGCTGCTTATTGTCCTCAAAACGGCTGGTGAAATTTTTCCAGCCAGCGATTCCAATTCGCTTTCCGGAATGGATCTCTGCTTTGGCAAGAATAGCCTTTATGTCATCCGGACAGTCCATGGGCTGGTTGGGAAGGGAAAAATAAGGGGCATGGATAGCTTCTGCCGAAATCCTTGCAGAAGAAACCTTATTTAAGTTTTCATTGCCCATAATCATATAATGGCGGCCATTTTGGTTTAACACCAGCAGCGCTTCCTCAAAACGGGGAAGAAAGCCGGTGAGATATTCAAAGTTATTGCCATGTTCTAAATCTGCATATACCACCAGGGTATCTAGTCCTTCCTTCTGCATCCGGGACATAACCTTGCCATACCGTTCTTTCATGGTTTCATCTGTCAAAAGGACGGGAACTCCGGTACAGTCGGGCGCCGGACTTTTCACGGTTCTGTAATCAATTCTATCAAATTTATTCATAATTCCTCCGGGCTTCTTGTTTAAACGCTTACTATTTGGCAGAAAGGTTCTTAATCAGATGCAGAAGCACATCTGCGCCTTTTTTAATATCCTCATATTCACTCCATTCCTCCGGACAGTGGGACACACCGCCATTGCGGCTGGGAACATAGAGCATATTAGTGTCACAAAAATCAGTCATAATCATAGAGTCGTGACCTGTGCCGTTATTAATAACCAGATAGCTGTACCCCAGATCCTCGCAGATAGCTTTCATTTTTTCCACATTTTCCGGGTTCATCACACTGGGGCCGGTGGGGTTGGGATAGTTAATCCGGCGGATTTCCTGGAGCTCACAGCGGATACCATATTCTGCGGAAACTCTGTCTAAAATTTCCTGGATCAGCTTGTTAAAATCCGTAGTCTGGGTAATTTCCTTCTTAAAGGTGCGGATCTCCACTTTACCTTCCACATATTCCGGCACAAACTGGTTGGAGTTCGGAGTGATGTCCAGCTTTCCTACCATACCGGTAACATCATCTCCCAGCGCCTTGATACGGGCGTCAAATTCCTGAATAAAGCTGGCAGCCGCCACCAGGGCGTCTTTCCGGGTGTCCATAGGGGCTGTGGAATCTGCGGTTTTACCAAAGAAACGCAGAGTATAGCGGCCGATTCCGGCCAGGTATTCAATCAGGCCAATTTCAACGCCTTCCCTATCCAGAACCGGTCCCTGCTCTACATGCATTTCCACAAAATTTTTAATGGATCCGGGCTTGCGGATGCAGGACTCTAAATCCGGACTCAGGCCATACTCTGCCATGGCTTCCCATTTCGTTTGGCCAAACCGGTTTTTTACGGTCTTTAATTCGTCCAGGGTCAGGGTTCCCACCATGGCCCTGGAGTTGGTAACGCCGGTACTGGGACCAAAGGTAGCGCCTTCCTCTGCATTCATAACAATCAGCTCTAAGGGGTAGTCATTTACAAAGCCTTCTTCGGTGAGGACACGCATAACCTCAAGGGCCGCCACGGTTCCGGCAGCTCCGTCAAAAGCGCCGCCGTTGACAACAGAGTCATAATGGGATCCCAGCATGACAACAGGGGCATCCTTTAAGGTTCCCTCTTTCCTGCCGAAAATGGTGCCGACTCCATCCTCATAGATTTGGAGATTCAGCTTTTTCATCTCGCTTAAGAGATACTCCTTTGCCATGGTATCCTCTTTGGAGTAAGACGATCTGGTCACACCTTTCCCAGGGGTGGAAGTAAAGGTGGCCAGAGTTTCCAGATCTTTTTGAATCCGTTCAATTTTCGTTAACATAGTTTTACCATTCTCCTTTTTAAAATGGAATCAGGGGATTGCCGCAAAATGAAAGGAGAGTATCCCCCCTTTCATCCTGCGGCGCATGTGAGCCTGTTTGCAACAGTTAATTTGCCTTTACTGCGCGTTTTAATTCAGCGGTGGCTTTCTCTACCTTGGCGCCATATACAACCTGACAGGCAGTATCATTAATGCGGATTAAACCTAGAGAGCCAGTCTTCTTTAACGCATTTTCATTGACAATAGCGGTGTCCTTTAATACCAGGCGCAGGCGGGAAATGCAGTTGTCGATTTCTACGATATTATCCTTGCCGCCGATTGCTTCCATAATAGCTGCGCCTAATTCCGTTACCTCTTCCTCAAAGCTGACCTCGTCAGACTCGTCCTCACGGCCGGGAGTTTTGATATTGAATTTCAGGATCGCCCATCTGAATACAAAGAAGTAGATTACTGCGTAAACCAGACCTACCGCTACATTGACAATCCACTTGGTCTCCGGACCCCGCAGAACGCCAAAGAGCATTAAGTCTACCAGGCCGCCGCCTGCATTTCCGATACATACGCCTAAGAAAGTGTTGATCAGGAAAGACATACCGGCCATAAATGCGTGGAACAGCCATAATAACGGGGAGATAAAGAAGAAAGCGAACTCAATGGGCTCGGTAATGCCGGTGAAAAAGCTGGTTAAACCGGCAGCTAAAAGCATACCTTTTACCTTCTCTTTGTTCTGAGGCAGAGCGGTTTTGTACATGGCAAAACATGCTGCCGGAAGACCGAATACCATAAACGGATGGGTGCCCTGAGTCAGGAAACGGGTAGCCTGACGCATCATGTCCATATCCGGATTACTGGACATTAACAACTGGTTGAAAATATTCAATGCACCGGAAACCTGCTCTCCGTCAATCATAGCAGTACCGCCGATAGGAGTAAAGCGGATTAACTGATTTAAAATGTGGTGCAGGCCTGTGGGGATTAACAGACGCTCTAAGAAACCGTAAATAAAGGTTCCGAAAGCGCCGGCAGCCGCCAACAGATTGCCGAATCCATTGATTACCATATTGAAAATGGGCCATACAAAGTACATAACAATGGCTAAGAAGGGGATGGTTACCACGATCATAATGGGGACAAAGCGCTTGCCGCTGAAAAAGCTGAAAGCGGTGGGAAGCTGGGTCTCATGAAAACGGTTATGAATCATAGCGGACCATAAGCCTACAATAATACCGCCGAAGATGCTCATACGATAGGTGAAGATACCCATTACCGTATCATAAGCGGCATTTTTCTGAGTGGCTTCCAAAAGGGTCATGCCCTGTCCGGTTAAATAATCAATACTGGTGGTTTCAGCAGTTACGCCGCTTTTCTGCAGGAAGAAGCGGATAGTGGTGTGGAACAGGATAAAGCCGATAACAGAAGCAAAGGTTGCCACCTCTCTGTCTTCTCTGGACATACCCTGGGCTACAGACATACAGAAGAGAATGGGCAGTAAGCCAAACAACCCTCCGGCCAGGGAATTGATTAGGCTGACAAAATCATTGACAAAGCCTACATTGGCCAATGCGTTACCAAATACGTTGGGGTTCTGCAAAGTAGAAGCTAAACCTAACAGCAAACCTGCGGCAACAATAATGGATAACGGTCCCATCAGAGATTTGCCTAGTTTTTGTATAAATGTTCTCATACTTTCCTCCTATTTAATTCCTTATTAGTAATTTTTTCACGCGCGCTGTGACCAAAATAACTACCTGCATTATAATATTTGCTGATTTATAAGTAAATATTACAGCAGGTTTTAGGGAATTTGTTGGTTGAAAGAAAAATGTGACATTTTCTGAAATTTATTACACAGCATTCAGCAGACAAAGGCGTGTATGCTTTGTCTGCTGAAAAATACAACATATCAGGAATCCAGGTACGCTTTTGCGTCTTTAAAAAAGCTGACAATCATCATGACAATAATAATCCCCACAGGGAACGCCGCGATAATAGAAACAGTCTGCAGGTTGGCCATGGAATTATCGGAAAATACCAGGGCAATGGGAAAAAGAATCAACAGCACAGCCCAGAACAGCTTTACCGGCTTGGATGGTTCTTCCCCTTGTGCAAGCTCCTTATAAGAATAGGAAGCGGCAACCAGAGCCAGAGCGTCATAGGAGGTAGAATAAAAGGTGATCATGGTGATGGCAAGAAGGGCCAGCCCTATAACAGGAAGAGGCAAAGTATCCATAATAGCCAGGATTGCATGGTTCAGACTGCCGGTTTCGCCATAGGAAGCCAGAATATTAAGCTGCCCATGCATCTCCAGGCCCAGTCCGTAATTGCCCAGAATAATAAAGGAAACAAATGTTCCGGCCAGCCCGAAAAAGTATCCGCCCAGCACAGTCTGACGGATGGTTCGGCCTTTGCTGATGCTTCCAATAAAAAAGGGGGCGGCCACACACCACACCATCCAGTAAGCCCAATAAAAGATAGTGAGATTCTGTGGAAAGGATGAGGTCCTTAAAGCATCTGTCCAGGTAGACATGGCAATAAAATTTTGAGCCATATTGCCAAGGGAGGTAATGCCTGTTTCCAGAATGTACCGGGCTTTTCCGCCGCCTATTAATACATAGAGCAGAAAGGCGAAGAAAAAGTACACACAACCGGCCGCCAGCCGGGCAATTCCCTTCATGCCGAAATAGACTGTAACAATATAGATGACGCCTACGATTACCAGAATAGCGATGGTCAGCATCCGGGACTCCCCGATACCGAAAAAACGGCTGAAGATCATGGACAGAAGGGGGGAGGAGACGGAGAAGGTGGTTGCAGTTCCTGCCAAAAGGGCGAATACCGCAATTAAATCAATGACCTTTCCGGCCAGTCCATCGGTTTTTGCGCCTAAAAGAGGGCGGCAGGCCTCAGAATATTTCTGCCTGGAGCGCTTGCGGACATGGAGCATAAATCCAAAGGCTACTGCTAAAACCAGGTAAAAAGCCCAGGGAATAGGTCCCCAGTGAAAAAGGGGATAGGTAGAAGCCCAGTCCTGGACAGTTCCCATGTCAGAGATATGGGGTTCCACTGCATAGAGAATCCATTCGCAGAGGGAATAAAACAGGATGTCTGCCGCCAGGCCGGAGGTAAACATCATAGAACCCCACTGAAAATTGGTGTAGGCGGGCTTGGCTGTATCTCCCAGGCGAATCTGGCCGTACCGGGAAAAGGCCAGGTACAGGCTGAGAAAAAACACACCCAGCCCGATGACCAGATAATAGCTGCCTAACTGATCTCCGAAAAAGAACCGGACAGACTCTAAGGCAGCGGAGGACTGCTCCGGCCAGCCCATAAATAAGAAACATAAAAAGATAATTGTCCCGCAGGGAACAATGGTAGTGATCCAGTCAATACGAGATTTCATAGTGCCTCCTTACTTTTTCTTGTTCAAAAATTTAAAAAAAATGAATATATTGAACATAATAGCATTGGAAAGAGAAAAAGGCAAGGGAAAAAATAAAGATTTTATGACATTTTTAAAAAAGCCCTGTTAAAATCCGAAAAGATTCGCTATAATACAAGCTGCGTAAAAAGAAAAATACAACAAGGAGGAAGTTCCAAATGAAAATGGTAAAAAAAATGCTGGCTGTGCTGGGCTGCGCCACCCTGCTTCTTAGCGGATGTACTCAGAGCAATATTGTAGCCCCCAGCGGGGAAGCTGCTGCACCGGATTTTACTATAAAGGAAGATGTAAAAATTATCTGGGAGCAGGTTTATGAGGACTTGGGAGAAATTTTTATGGAATCAGAAGACTACCCCGGGTTAGTGCAGATTGGCTTTAATGTCAATGATGAGGAAAAGCTGGTAAGCATCGAGATTCTGGTGTCAGAGAGTACGGATAAGGAAGAAGCTGTAGAGTATGCGACTGCTTTGGTAAAGGCTATCAATGACCAGGTTCGTATTCAAAACTCTTACTACCAGGGGTCTACAGAAGAGTCTTACGGGGGATTTTTTAAAGAATATGGTTTTAAGATAGTAGCAGCATCGGTTAGTGCCCCGGATGATGAGGCGGCATATTTAATTAATGATACTGTAGCGGCGGGAGAAGATCGAGCTATTAAACCAGCAGAGTAATGACTTGACAAATAAGGGCTTTGTCTGAGAAAATCAGATAGAGCCTTTTTTATATCAGCGGAGAATTCTGCAAGGAGGATTTCTTTTTGCCAAGAAAATCCGTTGCCGGGCGCATGCAGGTTTACCGTGAAAATCCGCTGCCAGGCGCATGCAGGTTTAGTCAGGAGGAGACAACATGGGGATCTATCAATACAAGGCCAGAAAAATGAACGGAAAGACAGTTTCCGGAACTGAGGAAGCAGCGGATCCTTTTGCCGTACAGAGAAGGCTGCGGGGAGAAGGCCTGTACTGTTATGAGATAAAGGAAAAAGAACAGGAGAAAAGTGATGTGGCAGAAAGAAAGCTCAGACCGGAAGCCGCCGCCTCTCTTTGCCGGAAGCTGGCTGCTCTTCTGGGTTCTGGCATTCCTATGGAGAAAGCATTGGCCCTGTGTTGGGAATCAGAAAAGGATATACATCTGAAAGCCGCGCTCCTAAAGCTTACCGGGGAGCTGCAGAAAGGCCAGAGCCTTTCCCAGGCGATGAAAGAGATAAAAAGAACCTTTCCGTATTTTATGATATCCATGGCAGAAGCTGGCGAGGCCAGCGGAGCTATGGACAAAATTTTTGTAAAACTGGCAGCCCACTATGAGGAGGAAGCAGAAATCAGAGGCAAGGTACAGACCGTAATGATTTATCCCTTCATTCTGGCTGCAGTTTCCATAGCTGCGGCTGTGTTTTTGCTGACTATAGTTTTGCCTGGTTTTATAGGGATATTCGGGGATATGGAGCTTCCGCTGATTACCAGATGTATGATTGCCCTTGGAAGATTTATAGAAAACAGGGGATTCTTTATAGCCGGGTTTCTGTGCGCCCTGGCATTAATCTTTTATAAAGCAATGGAGAGTGAGAAGATCCGCATCCGGGTACATGGAGCTATGTTGTCTGTTCCCATATTGGGAGAATTTTTAAATCTGGTATATATGGCCCGGTTTGCCCTGACCTTTAGCGCTCTTTTGGAAAACGGAATAGGGATATTAAAGAGCCTGGAGATTGCCGGAAAGGTTTTGGGAAATTCCTGCATACAGAAAAAGCTTAAGGACTCAGAGGAAGCTGTTGGAAAGGGCCTGCAGCTGTCCAGGGCCTTAAGTGATGCTCATGTTTTTACCAGCTCATTTATCTCTGTAGTGGCAGTAGGAGAGGAGGCAGGCCGTTTGGAGCAGATTCTATCAGATGCCGGCTGCCATTATGAGAAAGAAATTTCCCGTCTGGCAGGAAAGATTACGGCAACCTTGGAGCCAATGATGATATTGATTATGGGAGGAATGGTGGGAGCGATTGTACTGTCCATCATGATTCCCATTTTTCATATGTACAGCCAGCTTTTATAAAGAAAGGTGAAAGGATGAAAAAGCATTATATTTTCCTGGAGCAGGGCCGGATGACCTATGCTCTGTGCGTGGAAGAGAAAGGAAAAAGACGGATCCAGCAGACAAAGGTTCTGCTGCTCCCGGAAAAAGCGAAAAAAGCCGCTATTTGCCGGTTTGCGGCGGAACATAATCTTTCCGGAATTCGGGCGAATCTGTTTATTGATGAAGGGATTCTCAGGGAATCTTTGGTGCCAAAAGCCAGGCCTAAAATTTTAAAGAAATTGGCCGAAGCAGAGCTGTCTGCTTTAAGCCCGGCCGGAAAAAGATGGATAATGATAATAGAACCCTATAAGAGATCCCCGGAAAATGGCATCCATGTCACGGGAGCTATGCTGGAAGAAGACAGGCTGGACCGGATTTTATACTGCATGAAAGAGGCGGGAATACGGATCGGAGGAACATATCTTCTTGTATCCTGTATGGGAAGCCTGGCTAAGGAGAAGACCACGATTATAGTCAGCCGGGAGAGAGGCGCGTGGCTTCTGTTCCTAATTGAAAACGCAACCTGTATTTTAACCAGAACGATTATAACCCGGGGAGAGGAAGAAGGGGAAATTCTGTGCCGGGAGATACACAGGATCCTTCTCAGGAATCAAAGCAGAGGGGGAACTTCTATAGAAGAAATCTGCTTTACCAACCCGGAAGGGGAATTTCCGGAACCGGTAAGGAAAGAGCTGGAAGAAAACTTGGGACTGCCTTTGAAAAGGTTGAAGCTGGAGGATGAAAGTTTATCCTATAAAATGGCGGCAGCAATAAAAGAAGAGAAATATGTGAAAAGAAAAACCAGAGACCTGCTCCGCCAGAAAAAGCAGGTGGAAAGGAGAGCGCTGGCCCGGCGTTTTCATCTGCCGGGTTTGGCGCTGCCTCTTATTTTGGCATTGCAGATAGGATCAGTTTTTGCTATACGGAATTATCTGGAGAAAAGAGTCAGACAGGAGTATAGTCAGGTAGAAGAGCTTCAAACGTATGTGGAAAACCCGGAAAGAATCAGAAGCTACCGGGAAAAGAGGGCGGCCATTGAGGCTTCCAGTGAGCGGAACGAAAAAGCTGGAAGTCTCAGAGAAGAAAAACCGGCGGTAAGAAGGAAAAAGAGTCTGGATTTTTCAGACTATCAGGTCCTTCTTCCGGTTTTGGGGGAAGAAAGGAGAATTACCGGACTATCTTTTGAAGGGAACCGGCTTACTCTGGAGCTGAAGTTAGAAGATGAAAATATGGCGCCGGAAGTGTCCTCACATCTAAAAGAAACCGATCAATATGAGGCTGTGCGGTTATCAGGATGGGAGGAGAGTCTGGACGGCCAGAGCATCCTTGCACAATTTCAGATAACGCTGCGGGAGAAGGAAGAGACAGAAGGAGAGGGAGGGGAAGAAATTGAAGCTTACTAAAAGGGAGCGTTTTCTCCTGGGCGTACTGGGGACGGTTCTTTTGTGGACAGGAGGAAATACCTGGCTGTTAGCCCCTGCTTACCGGGAATGGAAAAGTCTGGAAAAGGAACGGATGGCTCTGGAAACGGAGAAAGAGGCCATGGGATTGTATGAAAAGCAATATCAGGTATGGGCCAAGGCCCCTGAGCAGGATGATTTTTTTATTAAGACCCTGGACGATGTAACAGTGGGAGGCCAGCTGATCAGGGCCGCAGGAAAGAGCGGGACTGAGATTGAAAGTTTGACCATTTCAGAACCGGTATCCGGCGGACTATCCCAGAAGGATGAAGAAATCGAGAAAAAAGAAATGCTTTCTTGTATGGAGTGTACCTTGAAAGTAAAAGGAACGCCTGAGGAGATTTGGTCCTTTATCGGAAGCATAAACAGCAGCCCCATAAGCGCGGCTGTTTCCTCCGGGAACCTGAAAGGACATATTATGGATGAGGAAATTCTGGAAGGGGAGCTGAATGTGGAATATTTCTTTTTAAATGAGGGCGGTGGCTCAGATGAAACAGAACCCGGGAAATAGAGGAAGCAGCCTGATATCCGTTATTGCCCTTATGGTTTTGCTGGCAGTAATGTCTTTGGGATTTCTTTACATGGCAAACTTTCAGGTTAAGACAGCGCAGGAAAGCCGGGACAAGCTGGAATGTATTGCTGCAGCCAAACGGTTCCACAGAGATCTGTGCGCCAGAATAGGAACCGGGATGGCGAAAGGGGAAGAATGGAAAGGGGCCAGAGTCATAGAGGAGGCAGCGCAGGAAGATTATGACAAAGCGCAGCTGGCCTATGCGGAATCCCTTGAAGAATGGAGGAATAGCGGCGGGCCGGAAGAAGAGAAGCCTTTATGGGAAGATTATGAGGCCGGCTTAAAGAATCAGGTATACCATATCAGCGGAAAAACGAGAAAAAAGGAGGGAAAGCCAGAGATTCAGACAGAGGTGAAAGTCTGGTATTTTAGCGGCAGAGCTTTGGCGGAAACCAGATTTTGCTGGAAGGGAGAAGAAATACGGCTTACGGCGGAAATTTATATGGAGGAATCTTATGGAGAAAAGGGCGAATCGGACTGGAAGGTGCGATACTATGAATAAGGAAAGAAATAAGGGCAGCGGCGGTTTTTCCTTAATGGAAGTTATTGTATCCATGGTGCTTTTATCCGTCTTAGGCGGAGCGCTTACAACAATGCTTCTTGGAAACAGCCGGGTATTTTCAAGAAACAGCCAGGAAAACCGGGCGGCTTATGAGCTGAGTGCAAAGGTAGAGTCCGGAGAGAAAGGGGTTGCCTCAGGAGCTCCCTTTATTATGGTATATGAACCGGAAGCGGCAGACGGTGAGGTTTGGGAAGAAGAGGTGGAGGAGTATCACATTTATTCAGAAGATGGCTCTTCCTTTATGGCGTATTATGAATAGGCGGGCCGGATTTACGCTTCTGGAGGTAATTGTAAGCTTGAGCATTGCCGGGATTGTGGGGATGTTTTTAGCCGGATTTTTAAAGCCCGGACTGGATCTGTACCGAAACTCTCACGATGATACTTATGGAAAGTATCTTTGCCAAAAGGCGTGGGAATATCTGGAGCGGGAGCTTCGCTTTGCCAGCCGTTTTGCAGAATCAGAGGAGGATGGACAAAACTGCCTTTTGTGGTATGAGAGGGAATGGAATGATAATGGATGGGCTGGCAGCGATCAGGCGGAACTTGTGGAAGTCCGGAAAGGAACAATGGATCCCGGCTGGCTTATGGATCAGGAGTTTTTCCAAAATCTTCCTGAGGAAAAGATTTGTATTTATCTGGAATTTTTCAATATTAAAGATTTTCAAGCGGATGTAAGGATTTTAGCGGTCCGAGTGGCGGAGGAAGAAAAAGAGGGCGAAAAACTGTCCTTGCCAGATCCGGAAAATGTGTTATATTCTCAAGAAATTAGTATTATCAGTATGTACTTACCAAATGAAAATACCAGCTGAGCAGTGGATGTCCCCACAGACCGGTTAAAATCAGGGATACAGCAAAGAATGGGGCCATGGGGACGGCAGATTTCCTGCTGATGGTTCCCCGAATAAAGGGAATCAGATAAAAGAGCCCCGCCAGGATATAGGCCAGAAAAAATCCTGCCAGATTTCGGGAAAATCCCAGAAACAGTCCGGAGGCGGCTAAGAGTTTTATGTCTCCTCCTCCGATTCCTCCGTGAGAGACAGCGGAAACCGCCAGCATAAAAAGAGAGATCACTCCGCCGCCTAAAAGCCGGCTTGCCAGGCGGGGAGAATAGAATACGGAAGTTTTGGATCCCCAGACTATGGAGATGAGGGCCAAAACAGTGATAAAAGCAGGAATTCTGTCCGGAATGTAAAGATGCTTCCTGTCAATTCCTGCCGCTAAAATCAGGGCGGAGGAAAACAGGCAGAACAATACCAGGTATAGAGAGAAACCCAGAGAGAGGTAAGCGCAGCTCCACACAATTCCGGTAAAAAACTCTCCCAATGGAATTCGGTAAATAAAGGTATTTACAAAGCGTCCGGCGCACAGGCCCAGGAGAAAAAAGCAGAGGGCAGAGTACAGTCCCATAACATTCATATCCATAAACTCCTTGAAATTTTCTGAAATTTTTCAAAATAAACCTGCATGCGCCCGGCAGCGGCGGATTTTCAACGTAAACCTGCATGCGCCCGGCAATGGACGTACCACCGCACATGAAAGTCTGACGGGCGCATGGGGCATACCTGAATGCATGCCGCCTAATCGGCGGCGGATTTTCAAAGTAAGTATACCACCTGTGTGGCATACGAGACAAGAATAATCATAATGAGAAAAGAATGTAAAAGAGGAATAGCAATATGAAGCCCAAAGTACAAGAATTGGAAGACTTTCTGCTTTCCAACGGATGGATCACCAGAGAGCAGAAACGGCAGTTGGTCCGGATTCGGAAGGAGAAACCCGAAGAGACAGTTCTCCAGGCCGTCACAGAATTGGGATGCTTGTCTCCGGATGAAATTTTAGAAGCGCTTTCTCAGTGGAGCAGTACGCCGCTGATTGCTCTGGAAGATTATGGGATCAGCAGGGAAGCCGTATCTAAAATTCCGGGACATTTGGCAGAGAAATACAATGCGGTTCCCATTGAGATACAGAATGGACGGTTGCTGACAGCTGTCAGCGATCCCGTAGATATTTATGCCATAGAGGATCTGGAAGGCGCTTCCGGAATGGCCCTGGACGTGGTTTTGGCAGACAGGGAAGCGATAAAAGAGCGGATTGAACGGATCTATGGCAGGGAGACGGCGGACAGTGCGGCAGAAGATGTAAATACAGCTTATCAGATGCTGACAGAAGACGGGCAGAATATATCTGACGACAGGATTGAGCGGGAACCGGTGGTAAAAATGATAAACACCTTAATCCGTCAGGCTTACGCCCAAAACGCCAGTGATATTCATATAGAACCTTCTGAGAAGAACTTGCTGGTTCGGTTTCGGATCAACGGAGATCTGATTCTGTATCTGAAAATGACCATGGCGGTTCACAGCGCCATTCTCACCAGGCTGAAGATTATGGGAGGAATGAATATTGCGGAAAAACGCCTTCCACAGGATGGCAAATACCGGTTCTTCCAGGAAGACATGACAGTCGATCTGAGGATCTCTACCCTTCCCACCATCTATGGGGAAAAGGCGGCAATCCGGCTTCTGGACAATGGACGGAGAATGTGCTTTTCCGGTATGGATCAGCTGGGAATGAGCAGCCTGCAGATGGAGCAGTATGAGAAGATACTGAAAACACCCAATGGGATTGTCTTGGTCAGCGGTCCTACAGGAAGTGGAAAGACCACTACCCTTTATGCCACATTAAATAAAATCGTAAAAAAGAGTATCAATGTTATTACTGTAGAAGATCCGGTGGAAAAGACCATTGAAGGGGCCAGTCAGGTTCAGGTAAACCAGAAAGCAGGGCTTACCTTTGCCTCAGCTCTCCGTTCTATTCTGCGCCAGGATCCGGATGTGATTATGATAGGGGAGATCCGGGACGCGGAGACGGCAGCGATTGGAGTGCGGGCAGCCATTACCGGGCATCTGGTGTTATCCACTATTCATACAGGAGACTGCGCTTCCAGCGTTACCAGGCTGATTGATATGGGAGTAGAGCCTTATATGGCGGCGGCCGCTCTGTCCGGAATAGTTGCTCAGCGCCTGGTAAAACTCTTGTGTCCCCACTGCCGCCAGGCATATAAGCCGGATCACCGGGACCGGGCATTGCTTCCGGGTCGTTTTGCGGACAAGCTGTACCGCCCTGTGGGATGCTCCAGGTGCAGCGGAACCGGATACCTTGGGAGAACTGCCATTTATGAAATTATGGAAATAGATGGCCCTCTAAGCGAAATGATAAGCAAAAAGGCATCGGTCTATCAGATACGCCAGTATGCAGGGGAGCAGGGAATGACTTCTTTAAAGGATCGGGTTAGCCGTATGGTTTTAGAGGGAAGAACCAGTGTTGAAGAAATGGAAAAAATTATTTACTCAGTAGAGTAGCAAAATCAGAGGAGGGAATACCATGAAACCGATGGAAAGGTTAGATAAGAAAGATAAAGAGGGCTTTACACTGATAGAGCTGGTAATTGTTATTGCCCTTCTTGCGATTCTTATGACTCTGGCAGTGCCCACTTACAAAAATCTCCAGGAGCAGGCCAGGCAAAGCGTAGCGGATGCCAATGCCAGATCCTATTATTCCGCTTATCAGGCAGACTGGCTGTCCTCAGAGGCAGCAGGCTTGCCTGGAGAGTATACGGGAAATAAAGATACCTTTGGCCAGGGGATCGCCTCAACCACAGCGGACGGGGAAGGAGCCATATGGACTGACGGAAAGGTAACCGGCTATTACCCATAAACTTGGCTGCCCCAAAAGGCTTGACATTTCCGCTATATTTTACCACAATAAAAGAGACTGAACGATATGGAGACAACACCCTCATGAATATAATGAGACGAAAGAACCGGGAAGGCTTTACTCTTTTAGAAGCTGTGGCTGCAATCAGTATTCTGGGGTTAGCCTTAAGCCTTGCAGCGCCTGCTGCTAAAAGGATGATTAAAAACCGGGAAGCAGGAGTGTGCCGGGAGAGCCGGATACGAATTCAGACAGTGATACAGGCAGACAAGGCTCAGAGAGAAGACCTGGACAGCTCTTTCCAGGAGCTTTTAGAGGACTATACAGAACGCTACGGGCAATTCTGCCCTTCCGGCGGGGAATTTATTTGGGAGGAAGAAAAAGGCCGTTTTGATGAAAACAGGCTTTTTGTCCGGTGCAGTATCCACAAATAATAAAAGTCTATCCGATGTAGAATTTTACAGCAAAGGAGGAAATGATATGGCAATCCCCAAAGATCCCATTATGTTGTTAAGCTATATAAACACCCAGCTTAGAGATTTTTATCCTTCCGTAGAAGAATTGTGCAGCGCTCTGGATCTGGATAAACAAGATTTGGAAAATAAGATTCTTGAAGCAGGATGTCAGTATGACCCGTCTGTAAATCAGTTTCGATGAGATATGGATATGAACAGAAGGGAATGTTTTCCCCAAGGCGGCTTTACGGTAATAGAAGTTATTACTGCATTGATAATTCTGGCAATTGCCGCAGCCTTGACAGTTCCCGCTTTTGAAAGCAGCAGAAAGGGGACCAGGCTTCAGGCGGCCCTTATAGAAGCAAAAACGGTTTATAATGCTGCAGAAGAATATGTGATGGAGACCTTCCACAACCGCCCTGTGGATAACTTTGAGGTCCTGGATGCCTTTTCCAGCTATGACGTTACCGAACCGGAGTCCCCTCTCTATCCCTGGCTTCATGACTGTCAGATAGAGGGCGGATATATTTCAGAGCTCTATGTGAATGAACAGACCAGAAACTTAGAGTACCTGATATATACGACTCGCAATTACACCATAAGGGTCAACAGGGATGGAAGTACAGAATACCAGGTCTGGTAATATGCCTGATATTTTGTATCTCCAGCCTTGCCTTTTAGCGCCATAAAATATCCCGATTGATAGTCTGATAAAACAGATTCCGAACTTGTCGGGGATCGGTTGTCTGGCCCAAAATCCACATTAGTTTGGTTACGGATGCCTCTAAAGTCATGTCGTAAGCTTCTAAAAGTCCGAATTCTTGTTTTATCTGCCTGCCTACTTCATAGACAGACATATTACTGCCTTCATGGGGAACCTGAGTAGTCATAACCACAGTCTTCCCCATAGAAATCCACTTATTAATAGCCTGACGGAAATCTCCGGACTCGTAGGAAGGCAGGCCTCCTACACCGAAGGATTCAATAATCACTCCGTCATAATGCTCTGCCATGTAGTTTAACAGCCCGGCATCCATGGAAGGAATCAGCTTTAGCAGCCCAACATTGGGATTCATGGAATGGAAAAATCTTACATTTCTTTCATACAGATCCTTATCATCCAGATAAAATATTACATGTTCATCCTGAATTGCTGCAATATAGGGGAAATTAATGCTGGAAAAGGCATTGTAGCTTTTGGTACGGTCTTTTTTTGCCCGGGTTCCGGCTATGACGCTGCCGTCGAAAACCAGGTTAACCCCGTGGGCTTTGGGACAGGACGCAAATAAAAGACTGTCTGCCAGGTTAATCCGGGCGTCTGTATTTTCCATATCAATGGGCTTTTGGGAGCCGGTAATGATAATAGGTTTTGGAGACTCCTGAATCAGATAAGAAAGGGCAGCCGCTGTATAAGCCATGGTATCTGTTCCATGGCAGATTACAAAACCATCATACTGATGATAGTGCTCTTCTACGGCTTTTGCAATCAACAGCCAGTGCCTTGGCTCCATGCTGGTACTGTCGATATTTAAAACCTGCAAGGTATCGGCCTGGCAGAAATTTCTGCTTTTCGGGACAAAGGAGAGCAGCTCGCCGGAAGACATTACCGGCTTTAAACCGTTGCTGCTGCGCTTGCAGGCAATGGTGCCTCCAGTGCCGATCATAAGAATTCGTTTCATAAGTAATCAGTCCTTTCCGGCTGGTCTTGTAAGCACGTTAAAACTATGTTAAAATGTAGGAAACTTTTATAGTATTCAACGAAAGGAAATATTTATGCAGATAATTTTAGAGGGATTGGGCTTTGCCTGGGAATGGCTCATAGACAATATCCTGTTTATCAACATGCTGCTGTCCATTGGTATTGTATTCTTCCAAAGGAGAGATCCCAAAGCAGTTTGGACCTGGCTTCTTGCTTTGTATTTCATTCCCGGCTTTGGCATTTTATTTTATTTGTTATTTGGACAGGACTTTCACAAAAACAAAATGTTCCAGATTAAAAAGGTGGAGGATCAGATGAGCTCATCCATCCGCAGTCAGGAAGAAATCATCCGGAACTTTAATCACGAAAATATGGAGGATCCTCTGGTTCGGGATTATGGCGATCTGATTATGTATAATTTAAAGACATCAGGCAGCGTTATGACCGTCTATAATGAGATGGATATCTTTACTGATGGAGAAGCGAAATTTGAGGATTTGCGGAACTCTCTGCGTCAGGCGGAGCAATTTATCCATATTCAGTATTACATTATTAAGAATGACGAGCTTTTCGATTCCATTGTACCAATTTTGATTGATCGGGTGAGAAACGGCGTGGAAGTCCGAATCCTTTATGATGGCATGGGCGGCCGTTTTATGCCGAAAAAACGTTGGGAAGAGCTGAAAAAAGCCGGTGTTAAGGTTGGAGTGTTCTTTCCCGCCCTGCTGGGCCGGTTAAACTTTCGTGTCAATTACCGCAATCACCGCAAAATCGTAGTCATTGACGGCACGGTAGGCTATGTGGGAGGTTTTAACATTGGCCGGGAATATATCTCCAGGGATCCTAAATTCGGTTACTGGAGGGATACCCATTTAAAAATTACCGGGGATGCGGTTATCAGCCTTCAGATTCGTTTTGCACTGGACTGGAACTATGCAGTTCGGGAAAACCTGTTCCAGATTCCGGATTATTTTGATTCCCCCTACCGTCTGGGTATGGTGCAATCCATGCAGGAAGAGGGGAAACGCCTGGTAGCCATACAGATTGTCTCCAGCGGCCCGGATACTTTAGACCGTCAAATCCGCAACAACTATCTAGAGCTGTTTCACAAAGCCCGCAAAAACATATACATCCATACCCCCTATTTTGTTCCGGATGACGCCGTTTTGTCAGCTCTGCGAATCGCCGCCCGTTCCGGCGTGGATGTCCGCCTGATGATCCCCTGCAAACCGGATCATCCCTTCGTATATTGGGCCACCTACTCCTATGCCGGCGATTTGATCGAAGCGGGAGCAAAATGCTATGTCTATGACAACGGTTTCCTTCACGCAAAGGGGGTTATGGTAGACGGCCGGGTCAGCTGCTATGGCACTGCCAACATGGATATCCGAAGCTTTGAGCTAAACTTTGAAGTGAATGCAACCATATATGACGAAGCTATCACCCGGCAGCTGGAAGAAGAGTTCCAAAACGACCTTTATCACTGCCGTCAGATTACAAAAGAAGTGTACAACAGCCGCTCTTTCCTGATCCGGATGAAGGAGCAGGGCAGCCGGCTTCTTTCTCCGCTTCTGTAGGCAGGCGCGGGGAAACGGCGAGGGGCCTGATTTTAACAAAACAAAAGGATACCGGGAAGGCTGGCGCCCAATTGCCGGGGCCGCGAAAACCGGTATCCTTTTTGCTGCAAATCTGTTTTACTGCGAATTTTTACCACGTATTCTTTTCTGCGTCATGTCTATACTATTCCCTATGAAAACGATAAAATTTTTTCCGCGATTCTGGATCAACTTTTTTAAATGCGGCATTACCGGCTGGTGCCTGGAAGTTATGTTTACTTCTGCTGAATCTATTATAGCCGGAGATATGCGCCTGATAGGACAGACATCCCTGCTTATGTTTCCCATTTACGGAATGGGGGCCTTGCTGGGACCAATCGGCCGCCAGGTGGATCTGTGGATAGCCGATGGAAGCCAGGGGGCCGGAACCTCTCTAAATCTTATGGACAAAATGATCCGCCACGGCATGCTCTACATGGTGCTTATATTCATAGCCGAATATTTGGCGGGTATGTTCCTGAGAGATATGGGGATCTGCCCCTGGGATTATACCGGCCGTCATTTAAATGTCAATGGCCTGATCCGTCTGGACTTTGCCCCGCTGTGGTTTCTTACAGGCCTGCTTTTTGAGCAAATTACAAGCTTGGGGAAAAGTTAAAATTTTTGTCTGATACTTGTATTTACTCCGGGTATTTTATATAATAAAGTGATAAAGTGGAGGGCCGTCTCATAACAAAAAAAGCGGCTCTGAAATAACCGGAGGACCATGACTTATGATACGTTTTCTCTTAGTAGCCATTACTCTGTTCAGCTTTTTAATTCTAAGTATTCCTATGCTGATTTATTACCATTTCCTTGGAAAAAAGAATTTGGAAAAAAAGAACCGCCAGTGTCTTAAAATCGTCCAGTTTATGTTCCGGCTGATACTGAAGATATCAGGGGTTCGCTATACTGTACTGGGCCGGGAAAACATACCGGAGGATACTGCTGTGCTTTACATAGGCAACCACCGCAGTTATTTTGATATTCTTATAGGTTATGCCACTGTACCCGGTCTTACCGGGTTTGTAGCTAAAAAGGAGATGGAACGATACCTTTCCTTAAGAGACTGGATGCACAATGTCAATTGCCTGTTTTTAGACCGTGAGAACATAAAAGAGGGTTTAAAAACCATTCTGAAAGGGATTGAACAGGTAAAGAGCGGAATATCCGTGTGGATCTTTCCGGAGGGAACCCGCAATGAAAACGAAAAGCTTACCGATCTTCTGCCTTTCAAAGAGGGCAGTTTGAAAATAGCCGAAAAAAGCGGATGTCCGGTGATACCGGTGGCAATTGCCGGAACTGCGGATATTTTCGAAAATCATATCCCTTTTATCCGGCCGGCTCAGGTAATCATCCAATATGGAGAACCTATTTATTTGAAAAAGCTGCCTCCCGAGAAGAAGAAATTTTCAGGAGCCTACACCCGGGATGTAATAGCGGAAATGCTGGAAAAAATAGAACAGGAGTAATGTACATATGCAGGACTTGGACTTACAGGAAATCAGACTGAAATTAGATCAAATAGATAAAAACATTACCGCTCTTTTTGAAGAACGGATGAAGCTGTGCGGCGATGTGGCGGCTTTTAAAATTCAGACGGGAAAGGCAGTTTATGATGGAGAACGGGAAAAACAGAAGCTGAATACTGTCCGCGGCCTGGCCCATGGCGATTTTAACCAGCAGGCGGTAACCGAACTGTTTTCCCAGATGATGACCATCAGCCGGAGATACCAGTATCAACTACTTGGAGCTCAGGGCCGGATTCCTCCTACCGGATTTGAATGTGTGAAAAAACTGAACAGAGAAAATATCCGCGTGGTGTATCAGGGGACAGAGGGAGCCTACAGCCACGGGGCGGCTCTCCGGTATTTTGGGGAAGATGTTCAGGCTTACCATGTTCCCACCTGGGAAGACGCTATGAGGGAGGTGGACGAAAACCGTGCAGATTATGCGGTTCTGCCCATTGAGAATTCTTCCGCAGGAGCAGTCAGCGATATCTACGACCTTCTGGTCCAGTATAACAATTATATAGTGGGAGAAGTGCTTTTAGAGGTAAACCATGCGCTGCTGGGGCTTCCTGGTTCCCGGATTGATGAGATCCACACGGTTTATTCCCATCCGCAGGCTTTGATGCAAAGCTCAAAATATCTCAATGCAAACAAAAACTGGCGCCAGGTCAGCGTAGCCAATACTGCGGTGGCGGCCAAAAAGATATTAGAAGATGGGGATCAGACCCAGGCCGCAGTAGCCAGCGAGACTGCCGGCCGCCTGTACGGCCTTATCCCCTTAAAAACACATATTAATCACAATGAAAACAATACTACCCGGTTCATTATTGTGACAAACCGGCCGGTTTACCAGGAAGGGGCAAAGAAAATCAGCATTTGCTTTGAATTGCCTCACAAGAGCGGCTCCCTGTATAATATGCTGGGCAATTTTATTTTTAATAATGTGAATATGGTAATGATTGAATCCCGACCCATACTGGATCGCAATTGGGAATACCGGTTCTTTGTAGACATTGAAGGAACTTTAGACAGCGCCCCGGTTCAAAATGCCCTGATGGGGATTGCACAGGAAGCGCCGGGGCTGCGGATTTTGGGAAATTATTAGGAGGAAATACCCAGGGGTATACCTGTATGCCCAGAAAGCAGGGCAAATAAGGAGGAAATATGAATACATCGGAATTTGTACTGTACAGAAATCTGGAGAATCAGGATCTGCTGGATTCTATGACAGAGCTTCTGGACGGAGGAGAAAATGGAGGGCTGGATTCTTATGCCTGTGCAAACTGCCTGCTAGAGCTGTCTGCCAGATATGGATTTGAGGGCAACCTTTGGCATTGCTTTCTGGCTTATTGCCTGGCAACCCACGAGAATGCCTACAGTACTGCCTGCGAAATTGCAGGCCCTGTTCAGGGAACCATCAACTATCTGGCAGCTCATGACTTTGCGCTTATGAAGGAGTTGTTTGATAAAGATATTACCGGGCTTCCCGGCGGCATCTGGAACCATCTGGCAGAGTTTCAAGGGGCAGATTATACCGGAAAAGTATTTAATAAGCGGATTCAGAGGCGTATCGTAACTCTGGCAAAGGACCTGGAGGCAGCATACAGCATAGAAGAATTTCAGGCTTTGGTAACCGGATTTTATAAAGAATTCGGAGTGGGCCGGTTCGGGCTTAATAAGGCATTCCGCATAGAAGAGCGGGATCTTCCCGGCGGCCGCAGGGGGACCTGGATCCAGCCCATTACCAGCATTGAGCATGTATACCTGGATGACTTGGTGGGATATGAACTTCAAAAAGAAAAACTGATTGCCAACACCGAAGCTTTTATTGAGGGAAGAGAAGCAAATAATGTCCTCCTTTACGGAGATGCAGGCACAGGAAAATCCTCCAGTGTAAAAGCGATTCTGAACCAGTATTATGAGAAAGGACTTCGGATTATCGAGGTCTACAAGCACCAGTTTTGCTGCCTTTCCGACGTACTGGAGGAAATCAAAGATCGAAATTATAAATTTATTATCTATATGGACGACTTATCCTTTGAGGATTTTGAGACAGAATATAAATACCTGAAGGCAATTATCGAAGGAGGTCTGGGCAAAAAGCCGTCTAATGTATTGATTTACGCAACCTCAAACCGCCGTCATTTGATTCGGGAGAAATTCAGCGATAAGAAAGAGATTCTGGACGATCTCCACGGAAATGATACGGTACAGGAAAAACTTTCCCTGGTTTCCAGGTTTGGCGTTACCATTTACTTTGGGGCTCCGGACAAATTCCAGTTCCAGAAGATTGTAAAAGTATTGGCGGATCGTTACCATATCCAGATGACAGAGGAAGAACTGTATGCGGAGGCAAATAAATGGGAGCTGTATCACGGGGGGCTTTCCGGCCGCACAGCCGCCCAGTTTATTACTCACCTGCTAGGGAAAAAGAAATAAGGAGGAACCTATATGGCAGCCATCCAGACATTTGCAGCAATTGACGTAAGCTCCTTTGAAATGGAGCTGGGAATTTATGAGATTTCCCAGAAAAACGGTATCCGCGTCATTGACCGTGTACGCCATCCTATTGTCCTGGGCCGGGATGTCTATAATGGCAGAAAAATCACGTATGATACCATGGACGAGATGTGCCGGATCCTGGAAGATTTTTCCCGGATTATGAAGGGCTATAAGGTTCAGGCATACCGGGCTTACGCTACCAGCGCCCTGAGGAATGCCAGAAATAACCAGATTGTTCTGGATCACATTAAGGTTCGCACGGATTTAGATGTGAAAATCATCAGCAATTCGGAACACCGGTTTATCAGCTATAAGGCCATTGCTGCCAAGGACGCGGAGTTTAATAAAATCATTCAGAAGGGTACGGCCATTGTGGATTCCGGTTTTGGAAGCCTGCAGCTTACCCTGTTCGACAAGGAAAGCCTGGTTACCACCCAGAACCTTCCTCTGGGAGGCCTGCGGATCCGGGAACTTTTAGCCGGTATTCCGGCTAATTTGAACCTGACCCTGGATTTAATGGGTGAGATTATAGACAATGAATTATTTACCTTCCGCAAAATTCATTTAAAAGATCGGGAGATTAAAAACATTATTGGCATCGGGCGCAGCACCCTGTATTTATTCCAAAATAAAGAAAAGCGGGTAAGGCCTGAATGGGTTACAGCCGACGAGGCCAAACAGTATTATCAGGATATGGTTTCTGCAAGCCTGGATACCATTGCAGCCCGGCTGGGAGTTAATACGGAGTTTGTCAGACTCCTTTTGCCCAGCGCCATGATTTATAAACGCCTTCAGGAGATGATGGGGGCGGAGATGATCTGGCTTCCCGGCATTGACTTGTGCGACGGGATTGCTGCTGACTATGCGGAAAAGTATCGTCTGGTAAAATTTAACCATGACTTTCAGAGAGACATTGTAATTGAGGCCCGCAACCTGGCTAAGCGTTATAAATGCCATGCCGGACACAACCAGGCAGTGGAGCTTTATGCTCTGGCCATCTTTGACACTGCCAAACGGTATCACGGTATGGGAAAGAGGGAACGGTTACTTTTACAGATCGCGGTTCTTCTCCACTCCTGTGGTAAGTTTATCAGCATGAAAAATGCCAACGAGAGCGCCTACAATATCGTCATGTCCACAGAGATAATCGGACTGAGCCACCTGGAACGGGAAATTGTAGCCAATGTAGTCCGCTACAATATTGGAGATTTCGAATATGACAAGGTCCACCTGGAGATGGGGATGTTTCAGAGCGGCCTGACGGATATGGATGAAAAAAATGTGACAATCCTGATTGCCAAACTGACAGGCATCCTGAGGCTGGCCAATGCAATGGACAAAAGCCACCGGCAGAAGTTAACAGGCTGCCGCATGACCATGAGAGATCAGAAACTGATCATTACGACAGAGTATGAAGGGGATATTACTCTGGAAAAAATGTCTTTTGAACAGAGAGCGGATTTCTTCGAGGAGATCTATGGGATACGTCCAATATTAAAACAGAAAAGGAAGGGGTAGCTTCATGGCTGTACAGAATGTGCCGGATTTTTTAAATCCTCAAAATTATGTAAATCGTGAATTAAGCTGGATTGAATTTAACCATCGGGTGCTGGAGGAAGCCAGGGACAAGACCCTGCCATTGTTTGAACGCCTGAAATTTTTAAGCATTACCTCATCCAATCTGGACGAATTTTTTATGGTCCGGGTAGCCTCTTTAAAGGATCAGGTTCATGCAAAATATACCAAGCCGGATATTGCCGGTCTGACTCCGGAAGAACAGCTGGACAAAATCAGCAAAAGAGCCCACAAACTGGTAAATGTCCAATATTCCACCTACAACCGCTCCCTGCTCCCTGCCCTGAGCCAGAATGGACTGAACATTTTGGACGGATATGAGGATCTTACGGAAGAACAGGCAGAGTACGCAGACCGGTATTTTAAGGAGAATGTGTACCCTGTGTTAACCCCTATGGCAGTAGATCCTTCCCGCCCTTTCCCTCTGGTGCGTAACAAATCGCTGAATATTGCAGCGCTTCTGAAAAAGAAAACAAAGGGAAAAGAGCTGGAATTTGCTATGGTTCAGGTGCCTTCCGTTCTGCCCAGGATCATTGAGCTCCCGGTAACGGTTCACGAGGATGGGAAGGAAACCCACAATGTGATTCTGCTGGAGGAAATTATTGAGAAGAATATCCCATCCCTGTTTTTAAATTATGATATCATTGCTGCCCATCCCTTCCGGATCATGCGAAATGCGGATTTGACCATCGATGAGGACGAGGCCAACGATTTGCTGGAGGAAATCCAAAAACAGCTGAAGCGCCGTCAGTGGGGCGAGGTGATCCGGCTGGAAATTGAGGAGAAAATTGATAAGAGACTGTTGAAGATTCTGAAAAAGGAGCTGGCAGTCAGCAGCGAGGATATTTTTGAGATTAATGGGCCCCTGGATTTGACATTTTTAATGAAAATGTATGGCATGCCGGGGTTTGACCATTTAAAGAACCAGCCCCATACTCCTCAGCCGGCACCGGAACTGATGAATGAGGACGATATTTTTACCAATATCCGCAAAGGGGACATCCTTCTGCATCACCCGTACGAGACATTTGATCCGGTAGTGGAATTTGTCCGCACTGCGGCAAAGGATCCCCAGGTTCTTGCCATCAAGCAGACCCTTTACCGGGTCAGCGGACATTCCCCAATCATTGCCGCTTTAGCGGAAGCGGCGGAAAACGGCAAACAGGTCTCGGTTCTGGTGGAGCTGAAAGCCCGGTTTGATGAGGAAAACAACATTATCTGGGCAAAAAAGCTGGAGAAAGCCGGTTGCCACGTTATTTACGGGCTTTTGGGGTTAAAGACCCACAGCAAAATCACACTGGTAGTCCGCAGGGAGGAAGACGGTATCCGCCGCTACGTTCATCTGGGGACGGGAAATTATAATGATTCTACGGCAAAGCTGTACACCGACTGCGGAATGTTTACCTGTAATCCCCTGTACGGCGAGGATGCCACGGCAGTATTTAATATGCTGTCCGGCTATTCGGAGCCCCTTAGCTGGAACTGCCTGGCGGTAGCGCCTTTGCGGCTGCGGGAGACTATGCTGCGCCGTATCCGGCGGGAAAAGGAAAACGCAGAAAAAGGCAGGAAGGCTCATATTATCGCCAAGATGAACTCCCTGTGTGATAAGGAGATTATTGCGGCACTTTATGAGGCAAGCTGCGCCGGAGTGACCATCCAACTGATTATCCGGGGAATCTGCTGTCTCCGTGCCGGGGCGCCGGGACTAAGTGAAAATATTTCTGTCCGCTCTATTGTAGGAAATTTCCTGGAGCACAGCCGGATTTTCTATTTTGAAAATAACGGGGCGCCAAAACTGTTTATGGGAAGCGCAGACTGGATGCCCAGAAATTTAGATAAACGTGTGGAGATTGTATTCCCTGTAGAATCAGAAGAAGTAAAAGAGAAGGTGATGCACATCCTGGAAGTGCAGCTGGCTGATAATGTGAAGGCTCACATCCTGCAGCCCGACGGCAGCTACGAGAAGCCGGACCGCCGGGGCAAAACTCAGGTGAATTCCCAAAACCAGTTTTGCAAGGAGGCGGCCCGCAGCGCTGTTATGGAGCGGAAAAAGGCAGACACAATAGGGAGAGGCACTTTTATTCCTGTAGAGAGCCAGGAAGTGGAGGATTGGAAGTAAATTTTCTTATTCTCCCACAGGAAGGCCGCTGTGATAGGAGTAATCTCCAAGCTCATCTAAAAGAGGCTCAAAGGCTTCCGGATTGGTAATCTCTCCGGAGCTGATGAGCTTTTCTATATGGGAGTAAATAACCGCACATTTTATCAGAGATCTGTGAAACAGATCCGGGAAGGAAGCGGTAGAGGCCATCTGGTGATTCCAGGGATTGCACCAGGGTTCATGATCGGAATTCAGGCTCTTTCTGGGAGAAGAGACTTTATCGGTGACAATCTTAGTGGATGCTACCGGGTGCTTTAAAAACAATGACTCCACAAACTCAATGCCCGCCTGTTTCCTGCCGGACTTATCCGCCAGGGTCCGGCAGCCAAACCGCATGGCCAGGATAGAGCGGTGAACCATACGGGGAGTGACCTGGAAATTATTTTTATAAGTAATAGGGTAATAAGCTTCATTGATGCTCTGGGCCAGAAAACGGGAGATAAACTGGGTCTCCAGACCGTTTAGACAGATGGTTGCCGCCTGATTAAACTGAGAAGGCCGCTTATGCTTATATTTATAGAGAAGCAGCGCGTCAATATCATTTTCTAAAAGGGCATGAAGGCCGTGGTGATGAGTGGTGGGATTCTTTACATCATATCCGATGCGCCCGTAGACAAAAGGATGGCAGGTATAATCGCCGATATAATGCCCCAGATAGCCGCAAAAATAAGCCAGGGCCTGCTCCCTTTGCTGCTTGGATTGGATCTTTGCCAGGTTTGTCAGGCAGCAGCGGAAAAAGAGGTTAACGTGGTGCTCATGCATATAAGAGCCTACATTCCGGTAATCCCTGTGGCGCAGAATGGGAATGTTGTAAAAAAACATATCGGGGCCCTGAAGCCCAAGTTGGTAGAGCCAGCGGTATTTGGCAATTATAAACTTTAACTGGCTGGAAGGCATATCATTGTAGGCTTTCATTCCGAGGATATAGTGGGTGGTAAAACCAGGCATAGATACGCTCCTTTCTGTGGGGATGTGTTCATATTATATCATAAATATTACATAGGGGATAGCGTTTCCGTCATAAATTCTATTGGAAAAGACTAGAAAGCGCAGCAGATACAGAAGGAATGATTATTACACAGGAGGGAAAAATGAAACGGACTTATAAAGGGCTTGCAGCATGGGGACTGGCGGCGGCTATGGCAGTTTTAAGCGGATGCAATGGCCCGGAGATTACAGAAAGCGCTGCCGGCCAGGAAACAGAGAAAACGGATTTATTGGTACAGAATAATTCGTCCGGCCGGTCAGAAGAAGGTTTGAAAGCAGGAGATATTATTTCCGGATTTACGGTAAAGTCTCTTTCTGACAGTCAGATGCTGCAGGCAGAACTGATTGGCTTTACCCACGAAAAAAGCGGGGCAGAGCTGATTTGGGTAAAAAACAGCGATCCGGAACTGGCATTTTCCATCAGCTATTACACGCCGTATATTGACGAGACGGATATCAATCATGTATTTGAACACGCAATCATTGCTTCATCGGAAAAATATCCCAGCAAGGATCTGGCTTTCGATTTAGCCGGAAAGAGCTACAGCACGTTTGTCAATGCATTTACCTACAACACATTTACCTCTTATCCCGTAAGCTCTGAAAGCGAAGAACAGCTGATTAAGCTTATGGATGCATATTTAAGCTGTATGGTGGCGCCGGATATTCTCAAGAACGAAAACATTTTTAAGCGGGAAGCGCTTCGCTATGAATTAGACAGTCCGGAAGGCCAGATTCAGATGATCGGCACCGTTTATTCGGAAGATTTTGGCTTTCTAACTAATATGCCGGTAGAAGCAGTCAACAATCTGGAGGATGCTTTGTACCCGGATCAATATGCTTCCAATGCAGTGGGTCGTTCTCACAGAAATTATCAGAATCTCACCTATGAAGCTGTTTTGGAGACCTACCAGCGCTATTATCATTTTGATAACAGCCTGATTTTTCTCTATGGAGATATGGATTATGAAAGAGTATTAAACTTTATTGATCAGGAGTATTTGTCAAAAGCCCAAAGGCAGGGAACCGATCTTTCTGTCTACAAAGATCCGGCTGCCAGGGATGGCTATGAGGAAAAAACCGTATCTGTTCCGGCTTTTGAAGGAGATCAGACAGAAAACGCATCAGAGATTGATTACGCATTTAGCCTGGAAGACAAAAGCTGGGAGGATTTGACGGCCTGGGGCGTTTTAGCTGAAGTGTTGAACCATGAAAACTCTTCTTTTCATGCCAACCTGAAAGCCCAAGGGATCTGGAACCTGGCGGAAGTATATGTAAATCTGTATAATGCAAAGCCCTATCTTTTGTTTACCCTGCATTATGGTGAACCGGAGCAGAATCAGGCATTTAAGGCGGCTGTAGACGAAACATTGACTCAGATTGCAGAGGAAGGTGTTGACGGAGAAATCCTGCGTTCCGTTTTAAAGCAGACAAAGACATCCAACTATCTGCTGAGGGATCAGATCAATGCAGGAGTAAATATTTTCCCCGACATTGTTAATTACTGGACCCATACCGGGAAAACCGATTTTTATAATGTGTCAGAGCAGATGTTAATGGATGTGGAAAAAGACAGCGGGCAGGAAATTTTCCGCCGTCTGGCAGCAGAGGCCAGGAATGCAGGGCGCAGCGCATTGGTGGCCAATGTGCCGGAACCGGGGCTTGCCGAAAGAATTATAGAGGAAAAGGATGCTTATCTGGCGGATATGAAAGCCGCTATGACAGAAGAGGAGATCCGCCAGATGATTCAGGATACGAAAGAATTCACAGAATGGAATGAGTCGGAAGGATCTAACAGTGACTTTATGATTGATCCAACAGATATTCCAGATGAGGAACCTTATACAGACTATAAAAAAACGGAAGGAGACGGAGTTACTTATTATACGGCTCCTGCAGAAGTGGAAAGTGTAGGAAGCTACAAAATATACATAGATATCAGTGACCTTTCTGACGAGGAACAGATGGAACTGGGGCTTTACAGTATGCTGGCAGGAGAAATGGGGACGAGGGAGCATACCTTAGAAGAAATTCTGAATTTAAAAAGCGAATATCTCCATTCCTACGGAATGGAACGCCTGTATCCGGATGGCGGGGAAGCTTATCCCATGATGAGACTGAGCTGGATCACACTGACAGAAGATTACGAGGCAGGGCTCGCCCTTCTTCTGGAGATGCTGGGAAGCACGGATTTTACCGATACAAAACGTATTCAGCAGCTGCTTGAGAGAGAGGCTGACTTCTATGATATATCGCGGGCAGATAATAAGCTGAGCGTTGCCTGGAATCTGGCGGAATCCTATATTGACGGCAGCTACGCCTATCAGGAAGCATACAGAGGACAGGAATTTTATTATTACCTTCTGGACACCAGAAACAAATTAGAGGGAGACAGCTCCTATGGAGCGGCTTTGGCAGAGCGCCTTCAGTCGCTTTCAGATAAACTTATGAAAAAGGGCCGTCTGATATTTGCCTGTGCAGCCCCGGAAACGGATCTTGAACGGATCAAAACCATCAGCGCGGGCTTTTTAGAGTCCCTTCCCTCCAAAGAGGCAGGAGAAAGCCTTATCGTATTCCCCCAAAAGGCGCAGAAGCGGGCTGTGATACTGGAAAGTTCCGATCAATATACCGTTACCGCTGGAAACTGTTATGAAGCGGACGGATTTTCCGGAAAGTACGTACCGTTTTTTATGGCGGCATCCGACCGGTACATGGTTCCCAAACTTCGTTTTCAGATGGGGGCATACGGCAGCGGAATCAGCTTTTTGGCTTATAATGGCGCAGTGCTTATGTACAGCGAAAGCGATCCCAATGCAGAAGAGACGATTGAGGTTTTTGAGGGGACGCCGGATGCCATTGAAAAGATGGAGCTGACCCAGGAGGAGCTGGACGGATATATTCTTTGGTCAGTGGCTGGATCTGGTATGGCCAGAGGAGTGTTGACAAAGCCCATGACAGCCATGGAAAATGAGATTATAGGGTGCGATAGCAGGAAAGCCTGTGATGTAGTCAACAGCATGAAGAAAGCCACAGTGGAAGATCAGAAGGCGGCAGCCCAATGCCTCCGGGAAATTTTAGAACAGTCCGGTACTGCAACTGTAGGCAATGAAGCCCGGTTAAAAGCCGGCGAGGCGGCTTACGGCCAGCTTTTGTCCTATAAAAGCAGGAGAACGAATTCCGTTAATTAAAGAAATTAATCTGAAAATAGCAGGGAGTACCAGCGTTTCCGTCATAAATTCTATTGGAAAAGAATAGAAAGTAGGGAATGGAGGCGGAAGCGCATGTTAAATCTGATTCACCTGCTGCATGGGGCGGTCTGGGGGCCATGGCTGCTGTTGTTATTTTTAGGAACCGGATTGTATCTCACCATCCGATCCGGGGGATTTCAATTTAGAGGACTCCGAACCTGGTGGGGGTCCACGGTGGGAAGTCTGTTCCAGAAAAAAAATAAAAATTCCGGGGGCGTATCCCAATTTCAGACCGCCTGTACAGCTCTGGCCGCCACGGTGGGAACGGGAAATATTGTGGGGGTGGCGACCGCTTTGGCTGCCGGGGGCCCGGGGGCAGTTTTCTGGATGTGGGTGTCTGCACTTATCGGAATGATGACTGCTTACGCAGAAACCTGGCTGGGAATCCGTTACCGCCTGCGGGGAAGGGATGGAAAATGGATCTGCGGACCCATGGTAACCCTGCGCGATGGAGCAAAACAGCCGGTTTTGGCGGGAATTTACGCTGCGCTGTGTCTGCTGTCCTCTCTTGGCATGGGGAGTATGGTACAGGCCAATTCCCTGGCGGAGACGGCCCGGTTTTCCTGGAACATGCCCGGAGCGGTCTGCGGCCTGCTTTTGGCGGCAGCGGTCGGGCTTGTGATAAAAGGAGGGATTGGCAGGATCGCTTTGACGGCAGAGCGGTTGATTCCATGGTCTGCAGCAATCTATTTAGGAGCTTCAGCGCTGGTTTTAGCAGCCTGCTGGCGGCAGATTCCCGGTGTCTTTGTACAGATCGTTACCTGCGCCTTTTCGCCAGCTACTGCCGGAGAAAGCGCAGTGGGAGCGGCAGCCGGGTGGGGAGTAAAAACCGCCATCCAGTACGGGATTGCCAGAGGTGTTTTTTCCAATGAAGCCGGGTTGGGAAGCCTGGCCATTCTCCACGGGGCAGCAGAGGATACAACACCAGAGGAACAGGGAATGTGGGCCATGTTTGAAGTGTTCTTTGATACGATTTTAGTCTGTACGGTAACGGCCCTTGTGATCCTCTGTGCTGCAGCAGAGAAAGGCTTTCCTGTCCGAAACGGCGCGTCTCTGGCGGTCCGCAGTTTCTCAGCCTTTTTAGGAGCCCCGGGAGAATACACAGTGGCTTTGTCTATGATGTTGTTTGCCTTTGCCACTATTATTGCCTGGTATTATATGGGAAAACAGGCGGCTGATTATCTGCTGGGAAGCCGTGGAGGAACGTTGCGGGGACGGATTTACGGCATCTTGTATCTGGGAGCTGTTTTTCTGGGGTGTATTGCCAGAATGGAAGCAGTCTGGGAACTGTCGGATATCTGGAACGGCCTTATGGCATTGCCAAATATCCTGGCGATTCTGCTTTTGGCAGGCCAGATTCGATATCCTGGCAGACGTTGATGCCAAAAAGCAGGTGTGAAGTTTTTGTAAAGATTTTTTGCCGGATTCATTTCTTACTTGACAGTTTTAGGCATTGCTCATATACTATACCATAATAAAAGGGAGTAGCTCACATCCCAAAGATGTTGTGCGATACCGTCATCACGATTTCCTCTGAATGACTTGAGGAATCCGGTACGTATGGAAAGAAGCAAGACTTTTATTGTGCTTTTGCGGTACAATAAAGGTCTTTTTTTGATCTAAGAAAACGGAGGTAGAAATATGGTTTTGGTGTGGATTTTGCTGCTGCTTGGTTTTGTACTGCTGGTGAAAGGAGCGGATCACTTTGTGGAAGGAAGCGCATCAGTGGCAAAGGTGCTGAGGATTCCCAGTGTGGTAATCGGTTTAACCGTGGTGGCCATGGGAACCAGCGCGCCTGAGCTGGCAGTCAGCATAACGGCAGCTCTTACCGGCAATAACGATATTGCAGTGGGGAATGTAATCGGCTCTAATATTTTCAATCTTATGGTAGTAGCCGGAGTCTGCGGCGTAATCCTTCCCATGGCAGTAGATCCGGGGATTTTAAACAGAGACTTTATTTTCAGCATTGTGATTTCCGGGATTCTGCTGGCAGTGACAGCATTTGACTTACAGATTAGCCGGATGGACGGACTGGCGCTTTTAGGGCTGTTTGGATATTTTATAATCAAAACCGTAAAAAAGGCCCTGAAAGATCGGGTGGAGATCCAGGAAGAGACAAAGGCTCTTTCTCCTGCAAAAAGTCTGGCGTATATTGCAGTGGGGATTGCGGCAATTATACTGGGAGGGGATATGGTGGTGGACAGCGCCAGCCGGATCGCATCCTCTTTCGGGTTAAGTCAGAACTTAATCGCCCTCACGATAGTGGCTGCGGGAACTTCTCTGCCGGAGCTGGTAACCTCTGTGGTGGCTTCCGGAAAAGGAGAAAACGGCCTGGCTCTGGGAAATGTAATCGGCTCCAACATTTTTAATATTTTGGCGATTCTTGGACTCTCCTCATTTATTCATCCCATTATGATCACCACTCAGTCTGTATACGATTTAATAATTTTGATTGTATTTAGTGTGGTGGTATGGTTTGCAGCAAGAAGTCAAAAAGAAATCAGCCGGGGAGAAGGCATCGCCATACTGGCCCTCTATATGGGGTATATGGCATACATCATAATTCGGTAATTTGTAAAGGCTGACCCAGCAGGCAGCCGCCAGATGTGTCTGATCGCGGGAATAAACAGCATTGTAAAAGCCGTTGCCGGGTAAATCAATATTTTGATTTATCTGGCAACGGCTTTTGTTAAAATATATTTCTTAGAAAAAGGGAGGAGAGCTGATAATTTCTTATCAGCTCGAGTATTATGAAAAAAATCTTGTAAGCTATTTGGTTTTAACAGCTGTGCTGTTCTTTATGGTTATAGTATATCCAGCAATCATGAAGAAATAATGTTGTTTGTGTAAAAGGTTTTTGAATTAATTTTGAACAGTTTGTGAACAGAGGAATCATTGAGAAGAGACGGCAGGATTAATGGTAAATGTCCTTTCTGTGTCCGATTTCAAGAATTAAGATAAGAACCCGGTCGTCTTGAATATGGGCAATTAGACGGTAATCGCCAATGCGATAACGCCATTGACCACTTCGATTGGCTGTCAGGCATTTTCCATGTATACGGGGATCCAAACAGCCTTCCAGATTTTTCCGTATCCAGCCAGTAATGAGAAGGGCGGTATACTTATCTAATTTTTTTAAAGCTTTGAGCGCTTCAATTGCTCCTTTCTTTGTAATACGTTGTATTACAAAACAGCGGCTTTGTCAAATGCCTATTTGACGGTTTTTCCATTTCATATTAAAATATCCGTAACAGTTGAGACGGCAGGGAATGTGAGGATATTTCTTATGAAAAAAATATTCACCTATTACTTAAAGCCATACTATCTGCGTATGGCCCTGGGTTTTGCAATCAAGTTTACAGGAACCATAATGGATTTATTCCTGCCCTGGGCACTAGCCCATACCATTGACGTGGTAGTGCCGGCAGGACGGAAAGAGGAGATTCTCTTTTGGGGCCTGTTTATGGTAGGATGTTCCCTAGCGGCAGCGGCTTTTAACGTGCTGGCAAACCGCATGGCTTCCCGGGTGGCCAGCGATGCCATGTTTACCATAAGAGGGGATCTGTTTGCCAAAGTCATGTATTTGTCAAACCGGCAGGCAGATGAAGTTACCAGGCCGTCTCTGATTTCCAGGCTTACCACAGATACCTATAATGTCCATCAAATGCTGGGGCGGATCCAGCGCCTGGGGGTCCGGGCGCCCATCCTTCTCATTGGCGGAATCGCCATGACCATGGCATTGGATACAGCCCTTGCCTGTGTTCTTTTGGCAACGCTGCCCCTTCTTGCAGCAGTGGTCACATTGGTTTCCCGAAAAAGCATCCCCCTGTTTGCTTCCCTTCAGGAAAGTACGGATCGGTTCGTCCGCCTGGTAAGGGAGGATATTGGAGGAATCCGGGTAATCAAAGCTTTGTCAAAAGAAGACTACGAGAGAAAACGGTTCGATGCAATCAACCGGGAGGTAGTGGATCGGGAGAGAAAGGCCACTGTTATTACGGCCCTCACCAATCCTTCCATGAATATCCTTTTAAATCTGGGTCTGGTAGGCGTAATCCTTGTGGGGGCCTGGCGGGTTAACGCAGGCGCCTCTGAGGTGGGAAAGATCCTGGCATTTATGACCTATTTTACCATTATCTTAAATGCGCTGATGTCCATCTCCAGAATGTTTGTGATCCTGTCCAAAGCGGCAGCGTCGGCAGAGCGGATCAACCGGATTCTGGAGGCGGAGGATGAGCGGCAATTTGCCTGTCCGGACAAAGCCGGGGAGGAATCCTCTCCATTTCATATTGAATTTGACCATGTGGATTTTTCTTACAACAAAGTGTGCAATAATATAGAAGATATTACCTTTCAGTTAAAGAAGGGGGAAACGCTGGGAATTATCGGAGCTACCGGATCCGGAAAATCCACCATTGTCAATCTGCTAATGCGGTTCTATGACGTAGATAAGGGGGCTGTCCGCATTAATGGTCAGAATATAAAATCTATGGATTTAAAGACTTTACGAAAACGCTTTGGGACTGTATTCCAGAATGATATGCTGTTTGAGGATACCATCTACGAAAATATCAATATGGGCCGGGGCCTTACCAGGCAGCAGGCTGAGAAAGCAGTTATTTATGCCCGTGCAGAGGAATTTGTGGAAGAAAAAGGAGGCGTGGATCAGGGCCTGGACATTAAAGGCGCTAACTTAAGCGGCGGCCAGAAGCAGCGTATTTTAATTGCCAGGGCCTTGGCATCCGGGCCGGAAATTTTAATATTAGATGATTCCTCCAGCGCCCTGGATTACAAAACAGATGCAGCTCTGCGAAAGGAAATTAAGACTCATTTTGCGGGAACTACCTGCATTGTAGTCGCTCAGAGAATCAGCTCTGTTATGAGCGCAGACCACATTATGGTTTTGGAAGAGGGACGGATCCTGGGGTATGGAACTCACGAAGAACTGATGAAAACCTGCTCCATTTATCAGGAAATCGGAAAATCCCAGATGGGTTTTCGGAGAGAGGGGATGGGGGAATGAGGTTCAGAAAAAAGACTTTGAAGCGTTTGGGAAGTTATTTAATGCAGTACCGCTGGCTGTTATTCCTTGCCATTGTTATGACTCTGGCAAGCAACGCCTTTTCCCTTATGGGCCCTATGCTGTCCGGCTATGCCATTGATGCCATTGAGCCTGGTCCGGGTAAGGTAGACTTCCCAAAGGTATTTTATTATGCTGCATGGATGGCGGGATTTTATATAGCTTCGGCGGCGCTTTCCTATGCTATCGCCGTCCTGATGGTTACCATCAGCCGAAAAGTAGTATATGCCATGCGCCGGGATGTATTTGACCGTCTGCTGTCCCTTCCCGTCGGGTATTTTGATCTCCACAAAACAGGTGACATTATCAGCCGGATTTCCTATGATATTGATACCGTCAATGAATCCTTGTCCAGCGATCTGGTGCAGATGATGACCACCATTATTACGGTAACAGGGGCCCTGTATATGATGATTGTGATCTCTCCCCGGCTTGTGCTGGTGTTTGCCGTCACAGTGCCTCTTTCCGGCTGGATTACACGGTTTCTTACCGGAAAGACCAGGCCCCTGTTTCGGGCCAGGTCGGCCAGCCTGGGGCGGCTAAACGGCTTTGCAGAGGAAATGATCACAGGGCAGAGAACCATTAAAGCATACTGCAAAGAAGAAAAGGTGATTCAAAGCTTTGAAGAAAAAAACCGGGATGGAGTAGAAGCTTATTACAAAGCAGAATATTACGGCAGCACAGTAGGCCCTATGATAAACTTCATCAACAATCTGTCCCTCTCCCTGATCAGCGTATTCGGGGCCTTTCTCTATCTTATGGGAATGATGAGCGTGGGCCAGATTTCCTCTTTTGTGCTGTACTCCAGAAAATTTTCCGGTCCTATCAGCGAGGCGGCCAATATTGCCGGGGATCTCCAGTCTGCCATTGCGGCGGCAGAACGGATATTTGCTTTGCTGGATGAGCTGGAGGAGACCAGGGATGCAGAGGGGGCTGTCCGGATCGGTACGGACGCAAATCCGGTAAAAGGCCGGGTAGAGCTTTCCGGGGTATCCTTTGGATATGAAGAGGGAAAAGATATTCTCCACCGCCTTTCTCTTACCACAGAGCCGGGACAGGTGGTGGCAGTGATAGGTCCCACGGGAGCCGGAAAGACTACGCTGATTAATCTGCTGATGCGGTTTTATGATGTGAACCATGGCAGCATCCGGGTAGACGGCAGAGACATCCGCCAAATTAACCGGGCCAGTTTAAGAAAGGCTTACGCCATGGTGCTTCAGGATACCTGGCTGTTTCACGGCACAATACTGGAAAATCTCTCCTATGGCAGGGAAGGGATCACCAGGGATGAGGTAATACAGGCCGCCAAGGCGGCCCGGATCCATTCTTTTATCATGCAGCTTCCCATGGGGTATGATACTGTCCTGAGAGAGGATGGGATCAACATTTCCAAAGGACAGAAGCAGCTTTTAACCATTGTCCGGGCTATGCTTTTGGACTGCCGGATGCTGATACTGGACGAGGCCACTTCCAATGTAGATACCCGGACAGAGATTAAGATTCAGGAAGCTATGCTAAAGCTGATGGAAGGAAAAACCTGTTTTGTCATTGCCCACCGTCTGTCCACTATCCAAAATGCCGACCGGATCCTGGTAATGAACCACGGGGAGGTGGTGGAGCAGGGCAGCCATCAAAGCCTGATGGAGGCAAAAGGCTTTTATTATCAGCTGTATCAGGCACAGTTTCAATAGAACTGCTTGCAATGGGCTGCTATATTTGATAGAATCGACTCTGACAGGCAGCGCGCAGCGGCGCGTGCCCATAGATTAGGAGGAAAAACCAGATGAAAAACCCAATTATTACCATTACCATGGAAAACGGCGGCGTAATAAAAGCAGAATTATACCCTGAGGTCGCTCCCAATACGGTCAACAACTTTTTAAGCCTGATAGGAAAAGGATTTTATGACGGATTAATTTTCCACCGGGTTATCAAAGGATTTATGATCCAGGGCGGCTGCCCGGACGGAACCGGCATGGGAGGCCCGGGCTACAGCATTAAAGGCGAGTTTAACCAAAACGGGTTCCAAAATGATCTGCGCCACACTCCCGGGGTGCTGTCCATGGCAAGAGCTATGGATCCGGACTCTGCCGGTTCCCAGTTCTTTATTATGCATGAGACTTCTCCCCATTTAGACGGGGCATATGCTGCATTTGGCCAGGTAATTGAAGGGATGGATGTAGTAAACAAGATCGCGGACGTCCGCACCGACTACAGCGACCGCCCCATGAAGGAGCAGAAGATCAAATCCGTTACTGCGGAAACCTTTGGGGAAACCTATCCGGAACCGGAGCACAGCTAAATTATGACAAAGACCTGCACAGTCAATATAAAAGGACAATTTTATAAGGTCTGTGTATCGGATGAACCAGAGGCTCTTCTGGCCGCTTATGCGGCTGGAGGAGCCGTTCTTGGCGTTGGAGAAGTCTGCGCTGCCGCCTGTCCAAAGCTCCCCGTTTTTATTGAGAGCTGGGATAGCGCCGGCAAAGAACAGCTGAACCGGATAGCAGAGAGGCTTGTCCGCCGGAAACTGGGACTTCCCTGGATAATTGCTCAGACAGAGCGGCTGATAATCCGGGAAGCGTCAGGGGAAAACTGGGAAAAGCTTCAGCCCCTTTGGAGCGGTAATGCTTTATCCCCTGTCCAGGCCGCCGCCTTTAAAAGCCGGGAAGATTTGGAGACTTATATTTCCTGCCAGTACAGATTTTATGAATATGGCCTGTGGCTTTTGGAAGAAAAAGAAACCGGCCGCATTATCGGCGCGGCCGGGCTCTGGAATCCAGAAGAAAGAGTCTGCAGGCGGCTGAAAGCCGCCGGAGAACCTGCGGAAGAATACTTGGAGATGGGATATCAGGTGTTTTTCCCTTATCAGAGGAAAGGGTTTGCCAAGGAAGCCTGCCAGGCTGTCATGGCCTATGGGGATTGGGAATTAGAGTGTAAACTGTGCCTGCAGATTCATCCTGATAACCATCCATCTCAAAAACTGGCCCGGAATCTGGGGTTCTGGCCTCTTATTCCTCATACAGATACCGGAGAAACTCAATGGCCGTATCTATACGTCTGGAGTTGCTGATAAGGCAAAAGTAAGCTTCCTCCATCTCAGTTCCGGCCTTTTCATGAAAATGAGAGTTTTCCAGATTGATGGCAGCGGAAAACGCAGCGCCGGAGCTGTCCGGAACTTTATAAATATCTTCCTTTACCAGTTCCAGGAGATCGGCGGGGAGGACGGCCTCCAAATCCAGTAATCCGTCATTTTCTGCGTAATGATCGATAGCGTCTGCGTTGGTAATCATCAAATCCAGATCCTGGCTGGCAACAATGGCAGTTATTTTTGCCAGAGACGCATAATCCAGTTCCGTATTAGCATTGGAACTGTCAAAGCTAATATGCAGGCTGGTGTCCATATCCACCCGATCTTTTTTGCCATATCCCATCCGCGCTTTAAAACCATCCGACATTCCTTCGTAATCAGAAAAGGACGCATAGGGGTCATTCATAACAACGTAGAAAAGCTGGGTGGTAAAGCTTTTCTGGTAAAAAATGGTTCCCAGAACGTAGAGAAAGAACAGCAGGATCCCTCCGATAAGCATATGTATTTTGTAATATTCCCATATATACCATAGCTTGTCCTGAAAGGACATTTCCTTAAGTTTAGCCCGTTCCTGCCGGGCTTCTGCTTTCAGCGAATCTTTTAAAGACATAATTTCATCCTCATTTCTGCCCCTAAGGGTATGTATTCCATTGGGTTAAGTGTTCATATTATATCACAAATACAGTGGAGAATTTATGAAAAAAATATGAAATCAGAAGGAAAGTTGATTTTTTTAAAAGGATTCGCTATAATGAACACCAGATACTGAATCACGATTAAAAGAGAAATGGGGAATGAACCATATGCTGCAGGGGTTGTTTAACTATGATAATCCGGTTTGGCGCTTTATCGGTAAGCTGGGAGATTTGATTATTCTGAATATTTTGTGGATGGTAACCTGTATTCCAATTTTCACTGTGGGGGCCTCCACTACTGCGCTTTATTATGTGACTTTAAAGCTGGTACGGGATGAGGACGGTTATACCTTAAAGTCCTACTTTAAGTCCTTTAAAGAAAACTTCCGGCAGGCTACGGTTATCTGGCTGATAATGCTGGCGGCAGGCCTTCTGTTGGGCTTTGATTTGTACTTCTTTCTCTACATGCAGACAGAAGCGTCAAAGTTCCGCACCATTATGGTTACGATATTCGGCTCTCTGACCTTGGTGTACGCCTGTATCCTGACCTACGTGTTTCCCATCCAGAGCCGCTTTTACAATCCCATAAAAAAGACATTGTTTAACGCATTTTTTATGTCTGTCCGTCACATTTTCCAGACACTGGGAATCCTGGTGATGGATGGGGCGCTGGTAGTTCTTATGGTGGTAAGCTTTTATATAGCGCCTCAATTTTCTGTACTGTTTCTGCTGTTTGGTTTTCCGCTGATAGCATTTGTAAACTCCTATGTCTTCCACGCAATCTTCAAAAAATATATGCCCAAGGATGACAGAAGAGACGATAATGGAGAATTGCGCCCTCTGTTTATGGATGACGAACCTGAGAAAAACGAATAAGAGCTATATTATAACCCCCATGGGAGTGTGGAATTCCCATGGGGTTTCTGTGCGGTATTAAATAAACCGGAAATACATGACAGCCAGAGCGCTCAGGATAATCGCTGCTGCAGCGCAGGCTAAGATTTTTCCGGCGCTCCCGTCTCTGCCAGCCCCATGTGTTCCTGCGCCTGCCAGAGCTCCCCAGGGGCTGTAGATTTGAGCCCTTGACAAATAAGAAGAGTTCTGCCGGTTTCCTATGGCATATAAAAAATTCTGCCAATCCTTTTCCAAAATATTAATCCCCATGGCAAACGCCTTTTCAGGACTCAGGCCCTTTGCCAAGGCCTGGAAAAACCCGGATTCTTTGGAATAATGAGGGGATCTTTGAAAAGCCGGGTCTTTCTGCTTTGCCTGAAACTGCCGGTAAGCATAGTCTTGTCCATCCTCAATGGCTTTCTCAGGGCTTTGTGTTTGTTTATAAGCAGCAAGGGTATGGTAATATACTTTGGAAGCCCCTTTTCCGCTCAGGTATGGACTGATGATTTTTTCAATGGCATTCTCAAGGGCAAAGGTAAGAGAACTACTCTGTCTGACTTCTCCGGCATATACCTGTCCCTTCATACTCATAACAGCGGCCATCAGCCCTGTTACTTCCTCATTTCGGGCGCTGATACCGGGATTATTGAATAGGTTACCGCTGCCTCTTATATGGGCGGCAAACCGGTTGGCCCTCTCCAGCTCCCTGCCAGAGGAGGAAACAGAGCTTTCCTGCTTAAAAGCATTTTTGGTAATACCTGTTCTGGCATTGCTGATGATTTCCTCCCTCTGTCTCAGCTGTTCTTTCCAGGAATTCTCCTGCGTATGGTATGCCTGCTGAAACCGGATATTTTGCCTTCCGGAGGATTGATAAACCATTCCCTCTCTGGAATGAGAGGAAGGGGCAGAAAACTCCCTGCTGCTTCTGCCGCTGACTGGCTTTACTTGGGAAAAAAGCGTATGTGCGGCATGAAGAGAGAGGATTCGCCCGGCAGTCTGCCGGTAAAGGCCGGAACGGATGCTGTCCAATTCTGCGCCTTGCCCGGTCTTTTCCAGAAGAAGCGTCAGCTGCTCCAGATTCTGATCCATTACCAGACTAAGCTTTTGGGCCAGCAGAGCGTCCAGCCGCGCCAGCTGTTCTGCCAGATTCTCCCCTTCTGCATATTTCAGAGTAGCTTCAAGGAGAGTAAGGTACAGTTTTGACAGTTCCTGAAGCTGTTTAGAAAGATCCAGGCTGGGATCAGGCTGCCATTCCAGAAGAAGTTTCCAGTCCTTTTCCTCCAGTTCCAGCATCCATCTGAGGGAATCGTCCATGGAAGATGCCTCATTGGCAGGGAAACGCCTGCGTGCTTCTGAAATCTCTGCTGTGTCTCCCTGCTGCACCTGCTGATCATCTTCCCGGGCTTTATCTGCCTCTTCCCGCTGCTTTGTGATTGTTTGGGAAAGTTTCTGAAACAGCGATTCACTGCCCCTTATTTCCTGCTGCTGTTTGACAAGCTGAAATTCTTTTTCTGCATTGACAGCAGGTTCGGAAGCCGTATTGGCCACTTTTATATTTGACATATCTTTTCCTTCCCTGTACTGGAAAACGTGTTCTTAATAAAATATATCGGCTTAATTGCCCAAACTGAAAGAGCCTGCTCCCAGCAAGCTTAGACATTTTTTACAAAGAGATATTTTCTGAAAAAAAGCACTTGAAATATCGGGTGAAAGTGTTTACAATGTACTTATAAAAATACTGTATACAAAATAATGTATTATAAAAAACAGATAGAGGGATTTGCCATGACGACTCATTTTAAACTTCGGGCCTATGGAAAAATTAATTTGGGATTGGATGTTTTAAGAAAACGGGAGGACGGTTACCACGATGTGCGGATGATTATGCAGACAGTGGGGCTGTATGATCAGATTGACCTGTTTTTTCGGAGGGAGCCGGGGATTGAGATAGAAACCAATCTGTCCTACCTTCCTGTCAATGAGAATAACCTGATGTATAAGGCAGCCGACCTGCTGATGGAAGAATTTCAGGTAAAAAACGGCGTTTTTATCCGTTTGCGTAAGCTGATCCCTGTCGCCGCCGGTATGGGTGGCGGAAGCAGCGATGCCGCCGCCGTTTTGGTGGGGCTCAACAAGATGTTCCATCTGGGGCTTTCCATGGAGGAGCTGATGGAGCGGGGGGTAAAGCTGGGCGCTGACGTGCCATACTGTATTATGAGGGGAACCGCTTTGTCTGAAGGGATTGGAGAGAAGCTGACTCCTTTGCCTCCTATGCCTCAGTGCCAGGTTCTTCTGGCCAAACCGGCTGTCAGCGTATCTACCAAATTTGTATATGAAAACCTTCATGCCAATGACCTAAAGCCAGAACAGCATCCGGACATTGACGGTTTGATTGAGGCTATTGGGAGAGGCGATCTGCTGGGAGTGTCAGGGCGTCTGGGAAATGTATTGGAGCTGGTAACGGCCCGAAAATATCCGGCAATCGAAGAAATTAAAGGGGTTATGCGGGAATATGGAGCCTTGGGAGCAATGATGAGCGGAAGCGGGCCTACCGTTTTTGGTCTGTTTTCCAATCCTAAAGCAGCTGCAACAGCCTACGAGGATCTGCGATATGGAGAGCACAGTACACTGGCAAGGCAGGTATACCTGACCAACTTTTACAACAGGAGAACAGAGGAGAATTAAGGAGGAGGAAGAGGAAATCATGGGAAACGATTTTCGGGTAACAATGAATGAGTACCTGCCTTTGCGGGATGTGGTATTTAACACCTTGCGCCAGGCGATTTTAAAGGGGGAGCTGGAGCCGGGGGAAAGGCTGATGGAGATTCAGCTTGCAGAGCGTTTGGGCGTAAGCCGGACCCCTATTCGTGAGGCTATCCGCAAGCTGGAACTGGAAGGCCTGGTTTTAATGATTCCCAGAAAAGGCGCTGAGGTAGCCAAAATTTCTGAAAAGAGCTTAAAGGATGTTCTGGAAGTACGCCGATCTTTAGAAGAGCTGGCAATTGAGCTGACCTGCCAGAGGATTTCCGAGGAAGGGATTGCAGAGATGGAGGAGGTACAGAGGACTTTTTCTGAGGCCATCCACAAAGGAGATGCCATGGCCATTGCCGAGGCAGACGAGCAGTTTCATGAGCTGATCTATAAAGCCACCGGCAATAACCGTCTGGTTCAGATTCTGAATAATTTGAGAGAGCAGATGTACCGCTACCGGCTGGAATATATAAAGGACGCAGGAAAGAGGCAGGTACTGATTGTAGAGCACGAGCATATTCTCCGCTGTATAAAGCGCCACAGTATTGCAGAAGCAAAGGCGGCGGTAAGAGAGCATATCGACAATCAGGAGATTACGGTGTCCAAAAACATTAAAGAAAGAGCATCATAAAACGCCGGCTGTTACGGCTATGGGACAAGAAGGCTTCTTAAAAAAGCCTTCTTAAAAAAGTGTGAAAAAAATATAAAAACCGTTGACGAAGTGACAACCTGTCATTATAATGATGACAGGTTGTCACTTTTTCCTGTGGAGTATCCGGCAAGGTGTGCCAGTGAGGCGCTTAGCTAAATTTCCACTGGAAGAAGAGGCAGAAAAAGGAAGGAAGGTGAAACCAGATGCCTACAGAACGATTTGCCCGTTTGCCGGCAGAAAAGCAGGAAAGTATTCGGATAGCCGCCATATCCGAATTTACCCGAGTTCCTTTTGAAAAAGTATCCATTAATAAGATTATTCAAAATGCGGATATTTCCAGGGGAAGCTTCTATACATATTTTGAAGATAAAAGAGACCTTCTCCAATATGTATTCTCTGATATTTTAATGCAGGCCCACCTGTTTTGCAGGGAGAGCCTGATCCGAAATAAAGGGAACTACTGGAAGATGCTGGAAGAGCTTTTTGATGACTGGTTCCAACTGGAATGGAGCGAAAACCTGATGGAGCTGGCCCGGATTGCCATACTCCAGATCGAGACAGAGCAGTTTACGGAAGACTGCTGTGATCTGGGGGAAATGGGGGGGCCTTTGGATTTGGGAGACTGGCTCTATGAAAAAGGGGATTGGTCAAAGCTGAGATCCCAGGATCGGGAATTTATCCGCCTGACAACAGATTTAGGGCTGCAGACCCTTGTCATGGCCTTGGGGCAGAGGTTTAAATTTCCCCAAAAGTCAGAGACAATCCGCCAGATGTTTAGAAAGAAGCTGGAAATTGTGAAAAGGGGAGCCTGCAGCCAATCGCTTTGAGTTAAAATCAGCAGGGCAATGAAGGAGGAAAAGTGCAAATATGAAAACCAGATATAAAGTCATCATTGGAGTTGTTGCCGTCGGGGCTCTGGCCGCAATTGCCGCTCCCAGGCTGTTAAAGCCTGTCGAGACAGTTGAGCAGGTTTATACCCCTGTAGTGAAGGCGGAGACTCCTGCCAACGGAACCATCACCCTGTCAAAGGAGATTATCGGCACAGTAGAGCCGTCTGACATTATTTACGTGATGCCCAAAGTGGCAGGAGAAATCCTGGAGATCTATGTAGATACCGGGGATACAGTTGCAGAAGGCCAACCCCTGTGCCGCATTGATAACAAACAGATCGACAGCAGCAAGATTTCTTTAGACGGAGCAAAGGTTGCTTTGGATACAGCCAACGCCAACCTGGCCAGGATGCAGGTGCTCTACGCCAGCGGAGATATTTCCGCCCAGGCCTTTGAGCAGGTCCAGACCAGCGCCCAGTCTGCCAGGATCCAGTATGACGGCGCAAAGCTGGCTTACGATCTCCAGGTAGAGTACAGTACAGTTACCGCTCCCATTGCGGGAAAGATTGAATCCAGCAGCATGGTTCTTCATAATACAGTGGCCCAGTCCAGCCAGCTCTGTGTCATTACGGGAGAAGGAGGAAAGAAGGTATCCTTTTCGGTTGCCGACAGCCTGAGAAACAACTTACAGCCAGGAGACGAGATCGCTTTGGAAAAGCAGGGGACTGCTTATACGGGCACTGTGACGGAAGTGGGTTCCATGGTAAATCCCCAGACTGGCCTGTTTCTTGTGGAAGCCACGGTGGATAATGCAGATTCTCTGGCTCCCGGCGTAAAGGTCCAGCTGAGCATTGTTTCAGATGAAGCAGAAAATGTTATGACGATCCCAGTAGATTGTGTCTATTATGACGGGGGTGATGCCTATGTGTATACCTACGACAAAGGGATTGTCCACAAAATCCCCGTAGAGGTAGGAATTTATGATTCAGAAAGAGCAGAGATTATTTCCGGCCTTGAGGAAACGGATCAGGTGATTACCACCTGGAGCTCTGAGCTGGCAGAGGGGGCCACAGTGGCTTTGCAGGGCGAAAGGGCTGCAGAGACATCTGCTCCTTCGGAGACCAAAGTCCAGACAGAAACCCAGGCGGCACAGTAAGGAGGCGGGCTGAATGAATATAACGAAAACCGTATTAAAACGCCCGGTCACCACGGTCCTGTGCGTTCTGTGCCTGATGGTGTTCGGCTGTATTTCCCTGTTTTCCTCCACTATGGAGCTGACCCCGGAAATGAACATGCCGATGATGGTTATCAGCACGGTCTATGTGGGGGCAAGCCCGGAGGATGTGGATGAGCTTTTGACCAAGCCTGTGGAGAATGAGGTAGGAGAGCTCAGCGGAATAGATGCCATTACCTCTGTTTCCAGTGAGAATTCCTCCTTAGTTCTTTTGCAGTATGACTACGGTACGGATATGGATAAAGCATATTCGGATCTGAAAAAGAAGATTGATGCTTTAGAGAGCTCTCTGCCAGAGGATGCCATGGCTCCGGTTATTATGGAGTTTGACATTAACAGCAGCCCGTCCATGGTAATGGCGGTCAACAACTCCGGCGTAAATAACCTGTATAATTATGTTGAGGACACCATTGTCCCGGAACTGGAGAAAATCTCCTGTATTGCCAGTGTAGATCTGTCCGGAGGTCAGGCAGAATATGTGCGGATCCAGCTGATTCCGGAAAAGCTGGCTCAATACCATCTGTCTATTAACTCTGTGGCAAACGCAGTCTCCGGCGCCAGCTTTTCTATTCCGGCAGGGGCTACGCAGGTAGGAAGTCAGGATTTAACGGTATCTGCAGGCGTTACCTATGATACGGTAGACAGCCTGAAAGAGATTCCCATTACCACTCCAAGCGGTGATATTGTCTATCTGGATGACATCGCCTTTGTAGCCAGCACGGAAAAGGAGACCTCCAGCATCGGGCGCTATAATGGTCAGGACACTGTTTCTGTCAGCATTCAGAAGCAGCAGAAAAGCAGTGCTCAGGAGGTATCCAGGGAAGCTTCCAAGCTAATGAATAAGCTGAAAGCGTCTGACGAAAATCTGGATATGGTAGTGGTTTATGACGCAAGCGATCAGATAGAAGGCGCACTGACCTCTGTATTCCAGACCATGATTTTAGCAGTCGTGGTTTCCATGCTTATAATTTTCCTGTTTTTTGGGGATCTGAAAGCGTCGCTTATTGTTGGAACCTCCATTCCTATTTCTATCATGGCAGCGTTGGTTCTCATGTATTTGATGGGCTTTTCTTTGAATATTATTACCATGAGCGCTCTGGTATTGGGCGTAGGAATGATGGTAGACAACTCCATTGTAGTTTTGGAGAGCTGTTTCCGCTCTACCAAAGGTCACGGATTTTTAGAATACCGCGCCGCAGCTCTGGAGGGAAGCGGCATTGTGCTTCAGTCTATTATTGGCTCTACCGCCACCACCTGCGTCGTATTCCTTCCCCTGGCTTTTTTGGCGGGAATGAGCGGCCAGATGTTTAAGCCTTTAGGATTTACCATTATTTTCTGTATGGTAGCATCTTTGATTTCCGCTATGACCATTGTTCCGCTGTGCTATGCTTTTTACCGCCCCAAGGAAAAGGAAAAAGCTCCTGCGTCTGCGGCAGTCCGGGCAATGCAGTCCGGTTACCGGAGCATTATGGAGTCTATTCTTCCGAAGAAAAAAACAGTTATGTTTGTAACCATTGGCCTTTTGATCCTTTCTTTTGCCATGGCTACCCAGCTCCGATCCGAAATGATCCCGGCCAGTGACGAGGGAACCATTGATGTGTCTGTGGAAATGAGGCCAGGGGTGAATATAGAGAAAGCAGAGGCCATCCTGACAGAGGTTGAGAGCTTGGTTACCGCAGATGAAGATCTGGATTCCTATATGCTGACTTATGGCGGATCCGGTATGATGGGAGGCATGATGGGCGGAGGCGGAAGCATTACCGCCTACTTAAAAGATGACAGAAAACGGGAAACCAGTGAAGTCGCAAAGGAGTGGAAATCGTTATTAAGTACAGTAGATGACTGCAACATTACAGTAACTGAGAGTAATACCATGTCCAGCTTTACTGTGAGCGATACCTATCAGGTGATCCTCCAGAGCACCGAATATGATGAGCTGAAAGAGGTTTCCGATCAGATCGCAGAAGATTTAAAAGCCAGACCGGAGATCGCCAAGGTTCACTCAAGTCTGGAAAATGCGGCGCCGGTTGTGAAGCTTCATATTAACTCTGTAAAAGCGGGAACAGAAGGGCTGACCCCGGCCATGATTGCCGGAACCGTCAACCAGATGCTCAGCGGCGTGGACGCCACCACTCTGGAAGTAAACGGTAACGAGGTGGATGTGCGGGTAGAATACCCGGCAGATGAGTACAAAACCATTGATCAGCTGAAGGGAATCATGCTGACCACTCCCACCGGAAGCTCTGTGGCATTAACGGACGTGGCAGATGTGGCCTTTGAGGACAGTCCGTCCAGTATTACCAGAAACAACAAGCAGTATCAGGTAACCATTTCCGCAGAATATGCCAAGATGGACGAGAAGGGAAGACAGGCAGCAAGGATAGACAATCAGCTTTTTGAAGAGGTGGTAAAGCCAAATATGACCCAGAGAATCTCTGTTGCCACCAATGATCTGATTGAGATGATGAACGAAGAGTTCGGGGCCCTGGGCCAGGCAATCTTACTGGCCACTTTTCTGGTCTTTGTCGTAATGGCCGCCCAGTTTGAATCACCCAAGTTTTCCTTTATGGTTATGACTACCATTCCGTTCAGCTTGATTGGTTCCTTTGGACTTTTATGGCTTACGGATGTTTCTATCAGTATGCCGTCCCTGCTGGGATTCCTCATGCTGGTTGGAACGGTAGTAAACAACGGAATTCTCTATGTAGATACGGTAAATCAATACCGGACTACCATGGATATGAAAACTGCCCTTATCGAAGCAGGCGCTACCCGCCTGCGCCCCATACTGATGACCACCCTGACCACTATTGTGGCCATGATCCCCATGGCGCTGGCCTTTGGCGACAGCGGCGAAATGATGCAGGGATTAGGCCTGGTAGATGTGGGAGGCCTGGTAGCATCTACCATTTTATCCCTATTGATGCTTCCGGTTTATTATAGTATTATGAATCGTAAGAAAAAGAGGGAACCCAACTATGATTGACGCATGCCCGGACAGGGCATGAAGGAGGAGCATATGAGACGTTTACATAGCATGGCGGCCTTAAGCCTGGCAGCAGCGCTGACTGCAACGGTAACCGGGCAGGTTCTGGCAGGCAGTCCGGAATTCGCCTACACACCGGAGAAATGGTCCACTCTCAGAGATAATAAGCTGGAATATGATGAGATTGCGGACCTGGTCCATGAATATAACCCGACAGTGCTGAACAATCAGGCTTCCTATGAGCAGAACCGGGAAGGGGATTTAGGCCGCAGCGACGGAGATATTGCGGCCAGCTACCGCAACAGCGCCCGGCAGATTTACCAGCAGATTGAGATGATGGATCCGGACAGTCCCACCTATGATACCACTGTTCTTACTCTGGAGCAGCAGGCCAAGGCCCTGGAAGCCAGCGCCACGTCAGCAGAAGTCGGAAATTTCGGCATGCAGACTCAGAACAAGCAGACAGAGGCCACAATCGTGGCCTCCACCAAGACCCTGATGATCACTTACCATCAGCTTTTGCTGAACCTGGACCTGTCTAAAAAGAACCTGGATCTGCTGAAAAGCCAGTATGAGGCGGTACAGCGCAAAGCTGCTGTGGGGATGGCAACTCAGATGGAGGTGTTAAATGCAAAAAGCGCGGTAGAAAATGGCGAGATGAGTATTTTAACGACAGAAAAGCAGATCCGCACTACCAGGCAGAGTATGTGCTTAGCTACCGGGTGGGCCTATAATGCCAATCCGGAGATTGGCCAGCTTCCCTCTGTAAGCAAGGAAGATATTTTGGCAATTGACCTGGAAGCAGATAAAGAAACCGCCGTAAAAAATAATTTTACCTTGTCCATAAACCGCCATCGCCTTAACAGTACCAGGGTTCCGGAATCGAAAGAGACTTTGGAAGAGACCATTGCAAATAATGAGTCTCAGATTCGCTCCTCGGTGACCAGCAATTATCAGGCCCTTCTCCAGGCCCAGGCAGATTATGAGCAAGCTGAGGCAGAGCTTGTGCTGGCCCAGAAACAGGCGGATACTGCAGCCCTTAATTTATCTATTGGTAATCTGAGCCAACTGGAATATCAGCAGCAGGCCTATGCTCTGGAAGGGGCCAGGATCTCCGTCCGGCTTAAGGAGATGGCCGTGCTTCAGGCCTATGAGACCTATAAAAGCGGGGTAGCAGGCCTGGCTTCCGCAGGATAAGGAGGCAGATTATGAAATCAACAAGATTTACCTTCCGGTTTGCCGGGGCAACCCTGGCCGCAGCGGCGGGGTTAAGCCTGTGGGCGCCGGTTAAGCCTTTTTCTGTTCTGCAATCGGAGGCGGCGGTACAGCAGCCGGAAGGATACGATGATGAAAAATGGGCGCGCCTTCTGGATGATACATTAGAATATGAAGAGATACCGGATTTGATAGAATTTTTCAACCCTTCCTACCGTTCCGCAGCCGATGCGGTAGAGAGCAATCTGAAGGATTCTTATGAGCTGGTTGAAAAGATGAGGGAGGATGGCAAAGAATACCGCCAGCAGGCAAAAGGCCTGGAGGCGGAGGGAGATCAAATATATTCCGCCCAGTATAAGGCTATGGGAAGAAGCCTGTCATCTGCTGCCAGTACCATGGAAAAGGCTTTGGATAAGCAGGCCAGAAGACTGGATCAGAATACCTTAGCCCCCATACGCTACCAGCTAAGCTCTGCGGTTCAGTCTCTGTTTATCGGCTACAAGCAGATGGAGGTTAACAGAGAAATGCTGGAGAAGATGACAGAGCTTTACACGGATATGCTGTCCATGTCCAATACCCAAAGCGGCATCGGCATGGCAACCTCCACGGATCTTCTTTCTGCTCAGGTAAGCTTAACTTCAGCCAAAAACCAGCTCTCTACCTTGAATAACAGTATGGATTCCCTGCGCCGGACCCTGATCATGCTTACCGGCTGGGATTACACTGATAACCCGGCGCTGGGGGAAGTGCCGGAACCGGATATGAGCTGGATAGACTCCATTGACAGGGAAGCGGATAAGGTAAAGGCAATTGCTTACAATCAGGAGATCATCAGCCTGAAAAATACCAAAAAGGAAAACCGCACCGTTAAAGACATTCATTCGAAAGAGCGCAGTGTGACAGACGCAGAGGAACAGCTTCGCAGCAATATGGATACGCTGTACTATAACCTGCTGGAGAAGCGGGCTGCTCTTCAGGCTGCGGAGACCGCCCTTTCCCAGGCGGAACTGACCTGGCAGGGCAACCAGCGCAGATATCAGCTTGGAATGTTGGGGCGGATTGAATATTTGAGCACGGAGATTCAATATATTCAGGCGAAAGCCGCCAGAGACACAGCCCGTATGAACATGCTTCAGGCGCTTAATGAGTATAGCTGGGCGCTTAAGGGAGTTGTGCCGACGGATCTTTAGAAGCTGCTGTTCCACCATTCTAAAAGCCGGAAGGATATCCGGATGTCAGGATGGGAGGAAAAAAGAGAGGCATAATCCTCTTCTGCCAGCATACCGGCAAGCTGGGCCTTAGAGGAATCCGGTACCACAGCGGCGGTATCGCTTACAAAACACAGAGACGGATAGAGGACGCACCACCAGTTGCGTCCTTTTCCCTTCCCCAGAACCACCCGAACAGCGTCGTAATCCCCGGCGGGAAACAGCATATCCCCGTAAAATTTAGTGGGGAAATGGCTGACGCCCACTTCTACAGAAGATTCATAGTCAAAGCCCTGACTGCGGATAAAGTCATCTGCCTCCTTTTTCAACTCAAGCTTATGTAAATTAATATAGGAAACCAGGGCTTCTTTGGAAGAGGGCTGCCCCTCCATACCGGTTTCGATTTCTTCCAGCAGCAGTGAGCGGACCTGCAGCTTTAACTCCTGATCCTCCTGGCGATTGCTGGCCCCGATAACGTGAAAGCGCAGCACGTCATCCCGGATCCGGCCAGCCAGGGCCTGATCCCCGCCGCTTAACTGTACCAGCCACAGCGTCAATGCTGCCAGAAGAAAAACAGCTCCGATTTTAATATCCTTCATAGGGTAAATTCCCTCCTGTCTGTTGAGATTTGTATTGTAATTGTTGACACCTGTGGTATAATTTAAACACGTGTGAAATAAAAATGGTGTGGGGGTCAAAAGACAGTTTGCCCCCTGACGCCGCCGGGCTTTGCCCGAGAATTCAGGTAGGAGATACATAGTATGAAAAAAATGACAGTAGCGGTGATTTTTGGGGGTCAGTCCTCCGAGCATGTGGTATCCTGTATGTCCGCTGCCAATATAGTAGCTCAGATTGACACAGAGAAATACCGCCTTTTGCTTATTGGGATAACAGAGGAAGGCCGGTGGCTCAAAGTAGATTCTCTGGAAGCAATCCAAAATGGAAGCTGGAAGGAAAGCCAGGAAGAGGCAGTAATTCTTCCGGATGCCACCAAAAAATCTGCATTCATAAAGGGAAATGATTCCTGGCAGGAAATTCCTGTGGATGTGGCATTCCCGGTGCTTCACGGGCTTTACGGTGAGGACGGAACGATCCAGGGGCTTTTGGAGCTGGCCCGGATTCCTTATGTAGGCTGCAGTGTACTGGCATCTGCAGTATCCATGGATAAGCTTTATACCAAGATTATCGTAGATGATCTGGGAATCCGTCAGGCTGCCTATGAGCCGGTTTTTCGGGAGCAGCTATCCGATATAGCTCAGGTGGCAGACCGGGTGGAGAGCCGGTTTTCCTACCCGGTCTTTATCAAGCCCAGTAATGCAGGTTCGTCCAAAGGCGTTACTAAAGCGGAGAACAGAGAATTGCTGATATCCGGACTTAAAGAAGCAGCCCGCCATGACAGAAAGATTCTGGTAGAAGAAACCATAGTTGGTCGGGAGGTGGAATGTGCTGTCTTTGGAGGCGGAGCTGAGCCGGTAGTCGCTTCAGGAGTGGGAGAAATCCTGGCGGCCGCAGACTTTTATGATTTTGATGCAAAATATTACAATGCAGAATCTAAAACCGTAACAGATCCGGAACTTCCCGGCAATGCCTCTGAAACCATCCGTAAAAATGCGGTAGCCATTTTTAATGCTGTGGATGGCTACGGGTTAGCCAGGGTAGACTTTTTTGTAAAACAGGATGGGGAAGTGGTATTTAACGAAATTAACACCATGCCCGGATTTACTGCTATCAGCATGTATCCCATGCTTTGGGAGGCAAGAGGTATAGATAAGAAAACATTGGTAAACCGCCTGATTGAGCACGGCTTAGCCCGTGGAAAGCAGTAAATACCGGGAGGACGCCAATATGACAGAAAAAATAGAGTCCATTCGAAACGCGCCCATAGGCGTATTTGACTCCGGCGTGGGAGGATTAACCGTAGCCCGCGAGATTATCCGTCAGATGCCGGATGAAGGGATTATTTATTTTGGGGACACGGCCCGGGTGCCCTATGGAAACAAGTCTAAGGACACGATCACCCGCTATTCCAGGCAGATTATCCGGTTTTTAAAAACCAGACAGGTGAAAGCCATTGTGATTGCCTGCAATACGGCCAGCGCCTATGCACTGGAGGAGGTAAAAAAGGACCTGGATATTCCGATTTTGGGGGTAATTCGGGCAGGGGCCGTCAGTGCGGTAAAAGCAACCCAAAACGGCAAAGTAGGGATTATCGGTACAGAAGGAACCATCCGCAGCGGGATTTATGAGACAGTGATCAAAGAGATGATGCCTTCAGCCCGGGTAAGCGGAAAAGCCTGTCCTTTGCTGGTGCCTTTAGTGGAAGAAGGACTTCTCCACGATTCCGTAACCGATGAAATTGCATCCCGGTATTTAAGCGAATTAAAAGCCAAATACGTGGATACACTGGTGTTGGGATGCACCCACTATCCGCTGCTGCGCTCCACTATAAAGCGGCTTATGGGGGAAGATGTCACGCTGATTAATCCGGCATATGAGACGGCTATTGAGCTGAAAGCGCTGTTAGAAAAGGAAGACTTAATCTGCTGTCCGGGCGTGTGCCAGCCACAAGAAAAATACCAATTTTATGTAAGTGACCTGGCGGAGAAGTTTACCAATTTTGCATCCTCTATTCTTCCCCAGCAGGTAAAAGAAACCAAAAAGATTGATATTGAAAATTATTAGGAACGATTCTGAATTATTTCTTCATCAGGAAGGCAGGAAAAAATATGACAAAAGACGTACTCATCACAGTTAGCGGCCTTCAATCCATGGGCGGTGAGAGCGATAACATTCAAATTATTACTCCCGGAAGTTATTACCACAAAAACGGCAAACATTATATTATATATGACGAGGTAATAGAGGGATTTGACGGTATGGTCAAAAATACCATTAAAGTAGGAGAAGATACCATGGATGTAATCAAACACGGGATCTCCAGCGTTCACATGGTATTTGAAAAGGACAAGAAGCGCATTACCTCCTACACCACTCCTATGGGGGAGATGATGATCGGCCTGAATACTACCGATATCCGGGTAGACCAGCAGGAACATGCCCTAAAAGTCCAGGTCAACTATTCCCTGGACATCAACTACCAGCATGTATCTGAGTGCAATATTGTAGTGGATGTCCAGTCTAAGGAACAGGCGGCAATTCACCTTACAAGTTGAGAGGTGATAATAATGCCAGCATATCCAAAAGTTTATTTAGAAGAAGTGGTGGAAAACCAGGGAAAATTGTTTGATTTTGTGGCACAAACTTTTCCAGATAAGGATACAAAAGATTTTATCAGAACATATATGTCAAGTAAAACGAGAAAGAGTATTGATGAAGCTAAAGCATATGTTAATACAATGGACGCAAAACAATTATGGGGATATTTTTCTGAGATCGAGGAATACTCTTTGAAATCAGGCGAAGCACTTGAGGGTTTTATTCCGGATTGGATTGGGGAATTTTATGCGTACTATCAGTGGTATTACGATATTCCAAGCTCTGAAGTCCTCCAAAAGGTTCCCATAGACTTTTTAATGAAAGCTTACCATGGTCTCCACGACCTAGATCTTGAGTTAGCAGTTAAAAAAGTAGGTAAAATTTAAATGCAGGTTATTTGTTTTCACAATCCAAACGAAGAAAACGGATATTTAAGTAATTGGCATCTTTCCCGATTCATGGTAGAAGGAAAGGAATTTTCTTCTATGGAGCAGTTTATGATGTACCAAAAAGCAATCTGCTTTCACGATGAAAATACAGCGGCACAAATAATGGAAACAGAGGATGTTTCGCATATCAAAATGTTAGGACGTCTTGTATCAGGATATGATGATAATTACTGGAATGGAATAAGGCAGATAGCAGTGTATGAAGGGTTATTGGCAAAATTTTCCCAAAATACAGAGTTGAAAAAGCGGCTTTTCAGTACAGAAAAAGCGGTTTTAGCAGAATGTGCGGTAAAAGATCGGATATGGGGGATCGGTTTGTCTATGAAAGACCCTAACCGATTTGACAAAGCAAAATGGCAGGGACAGAATTTGCTTGGATATACACTGATGATGGTTCGTGGCAGGCTATCATACCACTGCCCCATTTAAAAAGAGACCATCCCATGGAGTTTCCGGCTTAAAACCTGGATTCCATGGGACAGTCTCTTTGTTTTTACACAAATCCTATTTATCCTTTTTCCAAAACATCAGCTTGTCCTTTAAGCTTTTCTTAGGAGCAGCCTGAACGGACTTGCCGCGGACGCTCTTAAGATCGGTAATATAGAGGCCGCTGATAACTACTTTCGCCTCACTTTTAACCGGAAGAACCTGAAAAACCTTCTCATCCGCAATGAGAGTCACGATCTTGGGGCCTACCTTGGCTTTGACAATAGGCAGCTTCGCCCAGCGCATATACTTTGGCGTCTGTTCATAAACCATCTTAGGAAGGCCGGACTCTTTGATTTTTAATTTCTTCTTGTCGATTACCAGAATTGAGACAGTCTGTTTGGCAGCTTCCATCATAGATTGGGATGCGGCCTGCTTCTTTTCCAGCTTGCGCCCGAAATAGTACAGAAGTCCCAGAATGATTGCTGCAATAAGAAGGATCCAGAGCAATACATTTAAAATTAAGTTCCAGTTCATGGGGCAATACCTCCAAATAGTTTCCTTATGTAAGGTTGTAACTGAATAGTTACATTAGATTATACCATTTACAGGGGAAAAAGGCAAGCGAAAGAGAGAATTGTAAAAAAGTTGCACTTGACAGATTGACAATCATGTGATAAACTGGAATGTGCACTATTGTGGCGTCCTGGGCTTTCAAGGGTCAAGTGCGCCCAAAAGTAAATCGTGACAAGAAAAGAAAACAGGGGTGAAACGTCAATGGAGAAAAGCAAGATGCGTCCGGTGCCGGCCGGTAAGAGCGTAAGAATGAGCTTCTCGGGACAAAAAGAAGTTTTAGAGATGCCAAACCTGATTGAGATTCAGAAAAACTCCTATCAGTGGTTCTTAGACGAAGGACTCAAGGAAGTATTTGAAGACATCTCTCCGATTGCAGATTTTGCAGGCCATCTCAGCCTGGAATTTGTAGACTTCACATTATGTAAAGACGATATTAAATACACCATCGAAGAATGCAAAGAGAGGGACGCTACTTATGCAGCACCTTTAAAGGTAAGGGTGAGGCTTTGCAACAAAGATAAAGACGAGATCAATGAACACGAGATTTTCATGGGTGATCTTCCGCTCATGACTGACACAGGTTCTTTTGTAATCAACGGCGCGGAGCGTGTTATTGTAAGCCAGTTGGTTCGTTCACCGGGCATCTACTACGGCGTTGCACATGACAAAGTAGGAAAGGAGCTGTACAGCTGTACGGTAATCCCCAACCGCGGCGCGTGGCTGGAGTATGAGACGGATTCCAACGACATCTTTTATGTACGGGTAGATCGTACCAGAAAGGTTCCGGTAACAGTTCTGATTCGTGCCCTGGGCTTCGGGACTAATGCAGAGATTATTGAGTTGTTTGGCGAAGAGCCAAAATTATTAGCCAGCTTTGGTAAGGATACCTCTGATAATTACCAGGATGGCTTATTAGAGTTATATAAAAAGATTCGTCCGGGCGAACCGTTGTCCGTTGATAGTGCAGAAAGCTTGCTTAACAGTATGTTCTTCGACCCCAGAAGATATGACTTGGCAAAAGTAGGCCGTTACAAATTCAATAAAAAGCTGGCGTTTAAGAACCGCATTAAAGGCCATATTCTGGCGGAAGATGTGGTAGACACCACCACCGGCGAGATCCTGGCAGAGGCCGGCGCTAAGCTGGATAAGGAAATGGCAGACAGGATCCAAAATGCGGCAGTTCCCTTTGTATGGATTGAGGGACCGGAACGCAAGCAGAAGGTCCTTTCTAATATGATGGTAGATATTTCCTCCTATGTTCCTTTTGATCCGGCAGAAGCAGGGATTACGGAGTTAGTATACTACCCGGCATTAGAGCCTATCCTGTCAGAAGTTGGAACTTCTGACATAGACGAATTAAAAGCAACCATCCGCCGCAGCATCCACGAGCTGATCCCCAAGCATATTACCAAGGAAGATATCCTGGCGTCTATTAACTATAATATGCATCTTGAGGAAGAGGTGGGAACCGCAGATGATATCGATCATTTGGGCAACCGCCGGATCCGCGCCGTAGGCGAGCTGCTTCAGAACCAGTACCGCATTGGTCTGTCCCGTATGGAGCGTGTGGTAAGGGAGCGTATGACAACTCAGGACATGGAGGGAATTACACCCCAGTCCTTAATAAATATTAAACCTGTAACCGCGGCGGTAAAGGAGTTCTTTGGAAGTTCCCAGCTGTCCCAGTTTATGGATCAGAATAACCCGCTGGCGGAGCTGACCCACAAGAGACGTCTGTCCGCACTGGGCCCTGGAGGTTTGTCCAGAGACCGTGCGGGATTTGAGGTTCGGGACGTACACTATACCCATTATGGACGTATGTGCCCTATCGAGACCCCAGAAGGTCCCAATATCGGTCTGATCAACTCTCTTGCAACCTATGCAAGAGTCAATGAGTATGGCTTCATTGAGGCGCCCTACCGCGTATTGGATAAGAGCGATCCTATGAATCCGGTGGTAACCGATGAGGTAGTATACCTGACTGCTGACGAAGAGGACAACTTTGTGGTAGCACAGGCAAATGAGCCGTTAGATGCAGATGGGCATTTTGTCAATAACAATGTTTCCGGACGTTACAGAGAGGAGACTTCTGCTTTCCAGAAGAAGGCTATTGATCTGATGGACGTTTCTCCCAAAATGGTATTTTCCGTGGCAACTTCCATGATTCCCTTCCTGGAAAACGACGATGCAAACCGCGCCCTTATGGGTTCCAACATGCAGCGTCAGGCAGTTCCGCTTTTAGCGACAGAAGCCCCGGTTGTGGGCACTGGTATTGAGGGCAAGGCCGCCGTTGACTCCGGCGTCTGCGTAGTGGCCAAAAATTCCGGAGTGGTAGAGCGATCCGCTTCCAATGAGATTATTATTAAGAGAGATTCCGACGGCAATCGGGATGTATACCATTTAACCAAGTTTAAGAGAAGTAACCAGTCTAACTGCTACAACCAGAAGCCCATTGTATTTAAGGGCAACCACGTACAGGCCGGCGAGGTTATCGCCGACGGCCCGTCTACCTCTCAGGGGGAAATTGCGCTGGGCAAGAATCCTCTTATCGGATTTATGACCTGGGAAGGCTACAACTACGAGGATGCAGTACTCCTTAGCGAGCGTCTGGTGCAGGAAGATGTTTATACTTCTGTTCACATTGAAGAATACGAGGCAGAGGCCCGGGATACAAAGCTGGGACCGGAGGAAATTACCCGGGACGTTCCTGGCGTGGGCGAGGATGCATTAAAAGATCTGGATGAGAGAGGAATCATTCGAATCGGCGCTGAGGTTCGCGCCGGTGATATTCTGGTTGGCAAGGTAACTCCCAAGGGAGAAACCGAGCTGACTGCTGAGGAACGTCTGCTCCGCGCTATTTTCGGTGAGAAAGCAAGAGAGGTAAGAGATACTTCCTTGAAAGTGCCTCATGGCGCATACGGTATTATTGTAGATGCCAAGGTGTTTACCAGAGAAAACGGCGATGAGCTGTCACCAGGCGTAAACGAGACTGTTCGAATCTATATTGCTCAGAAGAGAAAAATCTCGGTAGGCGATAAGATGGCAGGCCGTCATGGAAACAAGGGTGTTGTTTCCCGCGTGCTTCCGGTTGAGGATATGCCTTTCCTGCCTAACGGACGTCCTTTAGACATTGTGCTGAATCCCCTGGGCGTGCCTTCCCGTATGAATATTGGACAGGTATTGGAGATTCACTTGAGCCTTGCATCCAGAGCGTTGGGCTTTAACATTGCAACTCCGGTATTTGATGGGGCTAACGAGAATGACATTATGAATACCCTGGATATTGCCAATGATTATGTAAATGGAACCTGGGAAGACTTCCAGGAGAAATATAGCGACGTATTAGACTCCCGGGTTATGGATTATTTAGGAAGCCACCTGGAACACAGAGCTCTCTGGAAAGGGGTTCCGCTGTCCAGAGACGGCAAGGTCCGCCTGAGGGACGGCCGTACCGGAGAATATTTTGACAGCCCGGTTACCATCGGACACATGCATTACTTAAAGCTCCACCATCTGGTAGACGATAAGATTCATGCGCGTTCCACCGGACCATACTCCCTGGTAACCCAGCAGCCCCTGGGCGGTAAAGCTCAGTTTGGCGGCCAGCGTTTCGGAGAGATGGAGGTTTGGGCTCTGGAGGCATACGGCGCATCTTATACCTTACAGGAGATCCTGACAGTTAAGTCTGATGACGTAGTAGGGCGTGTAAAGACCTATGAGGCCATTATTAAAGGTGAAAACATCCCGGAGCCGGGTATTCCGGAATCCTTCAAGGTACTTTTAAAAGAGCTCCAGTCCTTAGGCCTGGATGTAAGAGTGCTGCGTGAAGACAACACAGAGGTTGAAATGACCGAGAATATCGACTATGGAGATACCGATCTGCGCTCCATTATTGAGGGAGACCGCCACAGCCGCCAGGATGAGTCCTTTGGCAACTACGGCTATCAGGAGCAGGAGTTTAAGGACAACGAGCTGGTTGCCGTTGAAGATGATTATATAGAAGATTCGGATGCAGATGAGGATTCCGATATGGATTTTGACGATAGCTTTGATGCAGACGACGCTTCTGATTTTGATGAAAACGAATAGAAGGGAGTACCGCTCATGCCAGAGACAAATGAAACTTATCAGCCGTTGACTTTTGATGCAATTAAAATCGGCCTGGCTTCTCCGGAAAAGATTTTAGAGTGGTCTCACGGCGAGGTAAAGAAGCCGGAGACCATCAATTACAGAACTCTGAAACCGGAAAAGGACGGTCTGTTTTGCGAGAAAATCTTTGGCCCTACCAAGGATTGGGAATGTCATTGCGGCAAATATAAAAAGATTCGTTACAAAGGCGTTATCTGCGACCGCTGTGGTGTCGAGGTAACAAAAGCAAGTGTTCGTAGAGAGCGGGTAGGCCATATTACCCTGGCAGCTCCGGTATCTCATATCTGGTATTTTAAGGGAATTCCCAGCCGTATGGGCTTGATCCTGGACATTTCCCCCAGAACACTGGAGAAGGTTCTGTATTTTGCTTCCTACGTAGTACTGGATCCCGGCCAGACCAGCCTTCAGTACAAGCAGGTCCTGTCTGAGAAGGAATACCGGGAAGAAACGGAAAAATACGGCTATGGAGCTTTCCGTGTGGGAATGGGAGCTGAGGCTATCCAGGAGATCCTGCAGGCCATTGACCTGGAGAAAGACTCGGCAGATTTAAGAAAACAGTTAAGGGAGTCTACCGGTCAAAAGCGCGCCCGCATTATCAAGCGCCTGGAGGTGGTGGAGGCATTCCGCAATTCCGGCAACAAGCCGGAGTGGATGATTATGACTGTAATTCCGGTAATTCCGCCGGATATCCGGCCAATGGTACAGTTGGACGGCGGCCGCTTCGCAACCTCTGACTTAAATGATCTGTACAGAAGAATTATTAACCGTAACAACCGTCTGGCCCGTCTTTTGGAGCTGGGAGCTCCGGATATTATTGTCCGCAACGAGAAGCGTATGCTTCAGGAAGCGGTAGACGCCCTTATCGATAACGGCCGCCGGGGCAGGCCCGTAACCGGTCCGGGAAACCGTGCTTTAAAGTCCTTGTCTGATATGTTAAAAGGCAAGCAGGGCCGTTTCCGTCAGAACCTGTTAGGCAAGCGTGTTGACTATTCCGGCCGTTCTGTTATTGTAGTAGGCCCTGAATTAAAAATTTATCAGTGCGGCCTTCCCAAAGAGATGGCCATTGAGCTGTTTAAACCTTTTGTTATGAAGGAGCTGGTTTCCAATGGAACTGCTCACAACATCAAAAATGCCAAAAAGATGGTGGAGCGCCTTCAGCCCGAGGTTTGGGATGTATTAGAGGATGTAATTAAAGAGCACCCGGTTATGTTAAACCGTGCTCCTACCCTGCACCGTTTGGGCATCCAGGCTTTTGAGCCTATTCTGGTAGAAGGGAAAGCTATTAAGCTGCACCCCTTGGTATGTACCGCATTTAACGCCGATTTTGACGGCGACCAGATGGCAGTCCATCTGCCCTTGTCTGTAGAAGCTCAGGCAGAGTGCCGTTTTATGCTGCTGTCTCCCAATAACCTGTTAAAGCCTTCTGACGGCGGCCCTGTGGCAGTTCCGTCTCAGGATATGGTTTTGGGAATTTATTACCTGACCCAGGAGAGACCTGGCGCAGAAGGCGAGGGTATGATCTTCAGAAGTGTCAATGAGGCGATTCTGGCATATGAGAACAAGGCGGTTACTCTTCATTCCAGAGTAAAGGTACGTGTTCAGAAAACCATGCCAGACGGCACTGTAAAGTCCGGTATTGTAGAGTCTACAGTGGGCCGCTTTATTTTCAACGAGATCGTTCCTCAGGATTTGGGCTTTGTAGACAGAAGCGCAGAAGGCAACGAGCTCTTACTGGAAGTTGATTTCCACGTAGGAAAGAAGCAGCTGAAGCAGATTTTGGAAAAAGTTATCAACGTCCACGGCGCAACCCAGACTGCCGTAACTTTGGATGACATCAAGGCCATTGGCTATAAATATTCCACCAGAGCAGCCATGACTGTATCCATTTCCGATATGACTGTGCCTGCGTCCAAGAAACAGCTGATTGCTGACGCACAGGCAACAGTTGACCAGATTGCAAAGAACTTCCGGCGTGGCTTGATTACAGAAGAAGAGCGCTATAAAGAGGTTATTGAAACCTGGAAAAATACTGACGATCAGTTGACCCATGATCTGTTAACCGGACTTGATAAATACAACAACATTTATATGATGGCTGACTCCGGAGCCCGTGGTTCCGACAAGCAGATTAAGCAGCTGGCAGGTATGCGTGGATTGATGGCGGATACCACCGGCCACACCATTGAGCTGCCGATTAAGTCTAACTTCCGTGAAGGTCTGGACGTTCTGGAGTACTTTATTTCCGCACATGGAGCCCGGAAAGGTCTGTCCGATACTGCGCTTCGTACTGCTGACTCCGGTTATCTGACCAGACGTCTGGTAGATGTTTCCCAGGATTTAATTGTCCGGGAAACCGACTGCTGTGAGGGCAAAGAGCCTCCGTTTATGGAGATTAAGGCTTTCGTAGATGGGCAGGAAGTAATTGAGAGCTTAGAAGAACGCCTTACCGGGCGGTATATCGCAGAGACCATTACGGATCCGGATACCGGAGAAGTTGTGGTTAAGGCCAACCATATGTGCACCCCCAAACGTGCAGCAGCTGTTATGAAGGTATTAAAGAAGCTGGGGAGAGATTCCGTCAAGATCCGTACCGTATTAAGCTGCAAGTCCCATATCGGCGTATGTGCAAAATGCTACGGCGCCAACATGGCAACCGGTCAGCCTGTACAGGTTGGCGAGGCTGTCGGCATTATTGCGGCACAGTCCATTGGCGAACCGGGTACTCAGCTTACCATGCGTACCTTCCACACCGGCGGCGTTGCAGGCGGCGATATTACCCAGGGTCTTCCCCGTGTAGAGGAGCTTTTCGAGGCGCGCAAGCCAAAAGGACTTGCGATTATATCCGAATTTGGCGGCGTAGTTGCAATTAAGGACACCAAAAAGAAACGAGAGATTACCATTACCGATAACGAGTCCGGAAGTTCCAAGACTTACCTGATTCCCTATGGATCCAGAATCAAGGTTCAGGATGGCCAGGTGATTGAGGCCGGCGATGAGCTGACAGAAGGTAGTGTAAATCCCCACGATATCTTAAAGATTAAAGGCGTCCGCGCCGTACAGGATTATATGATCCAGGAAGTACAGCGTGTATACCGCCTCCAGGGTGTGGAGATCAACGATAAGCACGTGGAAATGATTGTACGCCAGATGCTGAAAAAGATTAAGATCGAGGAAAGCGGCGACAGCGATGTGCTGCCGGGCGTATCCATGGATGTATTGGATTACAACGATATGAACGAAAGACTGATCGAAGAAGGCAAGCAGCCGGCAGAGGGCAAGCAGGTTATGCTGGGCATCACCAAGGCTTCTCTGGCAACCGATTCCTTCTTATCCGCAGCATCCTTCCAGGAGACCACAAAAGTCTTAACCGAAGCTGCCATCAATGGCAAAATCGATAAGCTTATCGGCCTGAAAGAAAACGTAATAATCGGTAAACTGATTCCTGCCGGAACCGGCATGAAGCGCTACCGCAATGTTCATCTCAGCACAGATGTAGAAGAGACAGAAGAGATTGTTCTTGAAGAGGAAGAAATTCCTGTAGAGACAGAAGAATTCGATCAGATGGAAGATGCAGAAGAAGTTCTGGATTTTGCAGAAGATGAGATTTAAATAGTTTGGAAGAGACAGACTCATAAGAAAAGGCATCCACCGGAAGTGATTCCAGGGCGGATGCCTTTTTGAGCTATAATGGGCCTAAGTAAGTCTGCAACTGTGCAAAAAGACCGCTTAAAGCCGGGATGGCTACAGGGGCTATGGTAATATAGTCAGCCAAAATAGACGCAAAATGATTCAATTTATTAAAGGGAACGGATTTTTGATTACTCAAGTCCTGCCGGATAGATTTAAGCTCTTCCTGCAGCTCTTCAGATAAGGGCTGCTCCGAAATCTCTTCCAAGACTTTGGAAAGATCGGAAAGAGGGATTTGGGAAGAAGCAGAACCTACTTGGCTAACATTTTCAGCCTTCTCTACAATCTGGACATATTTTGCGTTAGGTAAATTATATTTTGCCATAATTAAGTCTCCTTTCGTGGGATCCCCTTGAGGGGAGAGAATAATGTTTGGTACTAATACGGGGACAAAAGATAAATGTAATACAAGTCTTTGAAAAGGCGAATCAGGAGTAAGCTGTACAGGCAAATCAGGATGTTTATAGATATAGTTACAAATATACTTTCTGGTTTGAGAGTCATTACGAATTTCCTGATTAAGCAATTCCAAAAAACTTCCGTCAGAGTTGTTATGTGCATTTTCTATAAAGTAAGCAGTTAAAATCTGTCTGACAGAATCATCAAGCTGTAGTTGATACCATCGGATTATAAAAGGCACATAATCCGGATGACAGGGAATTTGAAAAAGGAACTTGGCAAGTCCCTCCTGAGCACTGCGGTTAAAATGATTTTCACTGGCACTGCGGAGCTGACAACAGACAAACTGAGGATCAATAGCTTGATGCATAGCCTGCCCCTGCAACAAAAAGTACCACTTTAAAGTATCATTTTCATAGTCCGAAGGGCTGCCAAGTTTTTTTGATAAATCAGAAGGAAAAAAATTACCGTGGGTATAGAGACTCCACATACCATATTCTTGCAGATTTGGATCGGAGCAGGAAGTCAAGTCAATCATAAATCCCTGGGGAATTGAGATCTGCCTGTGGGCGGCAAGCTGGCCATAACCATACAATTTAGTAGACCAGGATAATTCTTGCAGGGATGGACTGGAAAGCCTGGAAAGCTCCTGAATTTCTAAAGAGGTTAAAGGCTCTTTGGAAAAAAGCGCAATAGAAGAATTAAGCCGTTTGTCGTTGATTGAATTTAAACAGGGGTTAAAACGGGAAGCAAATTTGACTATTTCGGTTAGTTCCTTTTTTGAGTATTGCGTTGATAGAGCAGCAAGAATCCAGTTAATATTCTCGTAATTAGTTTCTTCTTTAAGTTGCTTTAAACAGATTGAGATGATAGAGGGAGTGTTGATATATGCAGCCAGATGGTAAGCCCACTTTTTTACCTTACTGTTGGAAGAAGACAGTAAAGGTGTTAAATGCTTTTCCGCCTTCTTTGCATAATGGCGGCTTATAATACGGCCCTTTGCCAACTCATTAAATAGATTTTGTGCGCCGCTGCGCTGAAGATTCAGGTTGCGGCTCCCCATTTGTTCACAATAAGTAAAAAATTCATATTCAGAAATCAGGACAGATTTTTTCAAAAGGAACACCACCTTTTAAGAGAATCAGAGAGATTTGAAAATGAAAGAGGGCGATGCAAAAGCAAAATTTTTACAACGCCCCCTGACAAACAGGTTTATATAGGTATTAAGAATCTTTCTTAGGCCCTGTAGTTACAAAAGGCAGCAACTCATCGCTGTTATTGTTACTGCTTCCGGAGCCGGGACGGCTGCCAGAGGTTCCTCCAGATCCATAATTCCCATTTGAGCCGCCAGGTCCATTAGAATTATAATTCCCATCAGAACTGCCAGGCCCGCCAGAATTATAATTCCCATTTGAGCTGCCAGGTCCGCCGTAAGAAACATTGCTACCGGAGCTCTCAGGAGAAGAGGCCTGAATATTTCCCACATTTTGACATACGCCATTAGCAGCAAAGGTATAGGTAACGCCATTCAGTGTCAGGGATGTATTGGCATACATTTGCCCGGTAGAAGGATTCAAATAGAAATATTGCCCGTTAATCTGAATCCATCCGGTAGCCATGTGGCCGGATTTGTTAAAATAGTAATAAGCATTATTAATTTGAGTCCATCCGGTAGCCATCTTACCGCTGGATACATCCAGGTAATATCGGTTGGTGCCATCTGTCTGCCATCCCGTCAGCATTCGCCCGTCGGTATTGAGACAATAGTAAGCGCCGTTAATCTGCTGCCATCCGGTAACCATCTTGCCGCTGGATGCAAAATAGTACCATTGACCACCCAATTCATACCAGCTATTTACCACGCAGCGCCCGTCTTTACGGAAATAGTACCAGGCATTATCCATCTCCCGCCATCCGGTAACCATGCTGCCGTCACTCTTAAGATAATAGTAATTATAATCATTGCCACTGCGGATTTTCAGCCATCCGGTAACCATAACACCGGTGGTATCATACAGATAATACCATTTATTATCCACCTGCTGCCACTGAGTAGCCATTAAACCGTTAGCCTTAAAATAATACCATTTTCCGTCAATTTGTTTCCAGCCCCTGGTCATCAGGCCAGTGGAAAGATCCATAAAATAATAACCGTCTGTGGTATTAATCCAACCCTTGTGGACGGAGCCGTTGCTTTCAATAAAAGTGTAATTACCGTTGTTATTATTCCAGCCGTAAGTGACGGCCAACGCGTCACGTGCCGGAGTCATAGTCAGAAGCCCTGTCAGGCCAGCCAAAGCAAAAGCCCGAATATATCTGTTGTGCCTCATACAAACCCTCCTCCAAACATCCTGCGGCTTTGCCAAAACCCGACAGAATCGTATCTTTTACCAGTATATCACAAAATAATCCAAAACACCTAACATTTTCCTTACATTTTTACGAAATTCTCTTTTTTATAAAAGATCAGAAAATATTTTGCGATAACATTTTTTGGCATACCGGTACATAATAATTGTATATTCGCCGAATTCCTGGCCGATATTCGCCTTATACACAGCCCATAATGCCCACAAAAAGCCTCCCAGTCCCATGTAAGAATAAAAAACAAGCTGTTCTTTGCGGGTAGGCTCTTTGCCCAGATAGGTCCGAAGCAAATCATAGCCCTGCTCCAGAGTATAATAAGAATAAATTGCACACATAGCCACGTCGATGAGAGGATCACACATCCCGGCATACTCCCAGTCAATTAACCGGACAGAGCCGTCAGGAAGAAAAAGAAAATTATCCGCAACGCTGTCAATATGAGCCAGAACCTTCTCACGCCGCTGTTTGCCCAGCAGCTTTAGCAGTTCATCCATCCATTCCGAAACCATATCGTAATCATCAAAAGGAATAGAACCCTGGTTATAGCAGAGCTTCTCATAAAAGCTGATACGCTCCTTTAAGTCAAAATCATGATCTACCTGAAGCCCGGTATTGTGAAACTGGCGAAGCAGGGCCATACATTGCTTCATATCCTGAGGATCCGCGGGATTGGCATTGCGGGAGCCCTCATAAAATTCGGAAATTTTATAACCAGTCTCCCCGTCAAAATAGATAACGTGCTCTGTAATTCCCAAAGGGGCTACTACATCATAAACGTTCTTCTCCTGACGGCGGTTAATTAATAATTCCGTTCCAGGGCCAGGGATGCGGCAGAGATAATGGGTTCCCTGAACCTGAAATAAAAAGGATTGATTGGTCATTCCGGACTTTAAACAGCGGATATCGCGGATCTCTGATTCTGGAATCTGAAATACCCGGGAAACCAGAGCCATAGCCTGATTGTCCGATTTGCTTTGATATTTAGGATCAAAAAGGCGGAGCTCTTCCAAATTTTCAAATTCATATACCTGATTGGCTGGCTGTTTATTTATATACATGTCCAGCTCCGGATCCACCGCCCTTTTTTTCAAAACTTCCGGCAAGGGAAGGCGGGCATTGGTAATCCGCCTTTTCGCTTCTCCATTTAAAAGATCCGTATAAACCTGCTCCCAGTAGAACTGCTCAGTGCCGCTAATCTGATAATAGCTTTCCAGAACGGGCAAAAACTGATAGGAAAACTCTTTAGAGAAAAAAACAGGCCCATACATTACCCAACTGTCCCGGCCGCCTATATGGCATTCCGTAATGCGTCCCTTCTTATTAAAAGAAAGACACCATTCAGAAGTATCGCCTTCCATAAATACAGAAGAATACCAACCATTACACTCATAAGTGTGATACATATTTTCACGCATCCAATTATCAGAAGACAAAAGATAAACGTTTCGGCCTCTTAACACCTCTCTGGCCCGATATACAGTAGCCAGGGTATTCTTGCAGGAATATTCCGGATTATACAGAAGTTTAACCTGATATTTATCAATCAAATATTCAAACTTTTCCTTTAAATATCCTACCACGATGGTAATATCGTAAATACCTGCAGTATGAAGCTGCTTGATCTGCCTCTCAATCATCCTTTCTCCGAAAACCTCCAGAAGTCCCTTTGGGGTTTCAAAGGTCAGAGGAACGAACCGGGAGCCAAAACCGGCGGCAATGATCAAGGCGGCATCTACCCGGTATTGTTCCATAAAAGCCATGCCTGCAGAAGTTAATTCGTAATCTCCTGCAGAATTAAGATTCAGATATGCTTTTGCCGAACATTCCTTAATTAGTGTGTTGACAGTTCCCAGAGAAACGTCTAACATAAGGGCCAGTTCCCTCTGCGTGGCCCCGGGATGTTCCAGAATACAGCGGCATAAAAGTCCATAGCGGTTCATAAAAGAGATACTCCTTTCCATAAATAGCGGAGAATTTGTTCAAAAAGATTAAAAACAGAAACAATATGAACATTATACCATGAAAACTCCAGAAAACAACCGTTTTCTTTGTAATCCAGGCGCAACCTTTTTTGGAAAAATTAAGAAAGTCCTAAGAAAACAGAGGAGTTCACCTGGCTTTTTTCTTAGATTGTACATATATAAAAACAAAAATTCGATAAAATGAAGTTTTCGTAATAATTACGTAAGGAAATGAACAGAGAAAAGTTATAGCATTTTTGCAGGGAGTGTATTATACTATGGATGTGATGGAGGTAATGTACTCCTGAAGAGAGGTTGTAAATATTTTATTACATAATCAAAACATAAATTTTGTAAAAAAGTATTGATAATTTCCCTTATAAGAAGTATAATTGCCTCGTAATGCAAAAAGGATTTCGAGAGAGATTCAAAAAGAAAAAGGAGAGTGCATTTATTATGAGAAAGCAGACAAAAT